>JGI24159J19872_10012868_pt1 | contig 10895 bp, 6 predicted proteins | sample Ectturendosymbi4_FD_19872 | JGI IMG/M metagenome (IMG submission 19872)
GTGTTTGTTTAACCTCTGTATGTTTTCTATGCTGCACACTGCTCTTCATAAGCTAGTTTACAAATCACGGTTATTACAAGAAGTCACTAGTGCTTAACTCGTTGGCGTCCAGCTGCTTTCGGGGATTTTCGAAAAAAAACCCGCCTAAACACACGTGACTTTGAGTGGGAATTTCTCTTATTCAGACAAAAAAAGTACCGTAGTTACCCTATTGTTAGTTACCCTTGATTATAAACCACACAAAATGGTGTTAAAAATAAATGCAAGCCGCATTAGAAGATAGGTTACCGAAGCCTTTGAGATACATTCGCGTACTAGCATGTTTCACCTTTAACTCTTTGACGTCCGGGTTAATTCAAGCGGTTCGCAAAAAAAACAGCTGGATCGCAAGTGGCTTTGCACAGGAATATCTCTGCTCCGGTTCGGGTTACGAACCTGGTTGAAGTGTGAAAAGATGTGGCAAGTCTTGTAGTTTGTACTTGAAAAAAATTTTTGCTTGGGGGGTGCGGATTTTTTGTGAGTGACGTCATAAGTGGAGGACTTTTTGGCTACCATGACCAACTTCACCTGGCCCTGGGCGCCAACCGTTAGATGGTAGTATTTGCTGAAGTTTTATTGGAAACTAGGCTACAATCCGAGTCTTTTGATACTTTGGATGACCTGCTAGGGTTTCAGGTTCAAAAGTTATGATCTAAACTAATACAAATTTATGACTAATTAGCTCATTAGATAATTAATTTGTTTATTTTAGATCATAACTTTTTAACCAAAAACGCCAGAAAGTCGATCAAAGGCTGAAAAGACTCGGACTTTAGCCTAGTTTTCAATGAAAACTTCAGTGAAATACTTTGGCTTAGTGGTTGGGCCCTAGGCCAGGTACCATGAGCCAAAATGGCCCCAAAACTACTTCACTTATGACGTCACTCAGAAAACATCTGTAAACCCCAAGAAAAAATTTTTTTTTCTTGTGCAGACTTGAAGACTGGCCAATCCGTTTGAGGGTTTGAACAGCTCTCAAGTGCGATGCTGCCATGTGAAAAGTCCGTAGCCTTTGCAATGCAAAAGTGAAAAGTCCATGATGCAATGTTGGGAGAATATCATGATGAATTAGACTATATAATTACTGGCTAGTCAAAAAAATGTTTAGGCAAACCATCTGGCACATCAATGGCAAAAACTCTAATATTGCTAGACTCATCAAAGACAAAAATGGTGTTTTACTCAGCAGTGAGAATGACAGACTTGGGTGGTGAAAAGGGTAATTCAATGTTCTTTTGGACTCTGCAACTTCCACAACAACAGGTGCGCTCATGGGAGAAAAATAACATCAATTCAGCCAAAGTCTCCTAGCTGTCAAAATACTGAAGGCTGGCATCACTGCAAGTTGTGGTAAAATCTGACCTGAAATACTCACTGTATGTCTTGAATCAAGAAAGAGTTCTTTGTTTTTTTCCTGTGACCAACAAATTGACAAACATGGCAGATATACGTTGGTTTTGCCTAAAATTTTCAGGACTAATGCATGTGGGTATTAAAAACATTTGTGGAAATTTTCATTGCAAAAGAACTAGTACAAAAAGTTTTTGAGTTTTACACAACTGATTCCAGGTATGAATATATTCGCATACCTGTGTGCAAGCAATGGCACACAAATATGAATATAGTCAGTCATACACCAATGCAGAAGGTGATATGGAAAGAAATTATGAAGTTTTTCAGAAGAATCGTCTCTTAATACATCAATTATTTCAAATTTATAAGCATAAGCAGTAAAGTTGTAATTTGATTCAAAATTTTTGATTCAAATTTAATTCAAAACCCAAAAAATTTATTGAACGTTGATGTCAAAAACAATACCTGTGCGTTTGCTACAATCTGCTGGGAACATCAGCATCTCCTGCATTACTGCTCTTCTTGAGTTGATACTGAAACCTATCAGTACAGACTTGCAAAAACTGCCCAGACGAATGTTGTCAAGACAGCTGTCAATACATTAGAGACCTGCTCAATTGGAAAGACCGCCTAACCACAACTCTAGAAACTGAAAAGCAAAACCAGTGTTTTACATCGTGGCGGCAGATGCAAAAGCACTTCACCCAAGCTTGTGCAGAGACACGGTAACAAAAGCCCTTGAATGTGCATTGGAGAAGGATTCCAAATTGACCACCAATGCGCAAAAAATACTCAAGCTGAACGATATTTGCCGAAACAACGTTGTCACCCAATATGGAGGCCAGCTATATACCCATAAAAACGGTATTATAACCAGTGACAACAACTCAGTCTCATTGGCAAACATTGCTGTACATTACATCCTATAGCTGATTGTTGGTGTGCTATGTGAAGCAGCACTTTTCCGCAGATTTATCGATAACATAATCTTGATAGCTTAATCAGAATCATCAAATGAAAACATCCCACAAGTACTAGCTTCTGCATTTGCTAACAGTGGTTTTGAACTAGCGTTTTGCCAAGCTTGCACAGCCGATCAAAAGGGCGAAGTTGAATCCCTAGAAGTTAATCATTGCATAACTACTGGCAATAATTTTGGCTTTGTCACTAAATACTTCATTAAACCCACAGCAGAGGGGAGGCAGTTCATACATGGAAAATCACACCACCCAAAGTCACCTTCAAGTCAATCTTATTTGGAGAAGCAATAGAGATGACCTAACCAAAGTAAGGAAGACTACCTCAGCAGCTTTAACCGACTCAAGAAAAAGTGATCTGCTCAAGCTTCCGTTTGCACATGACTAATGACATGATAGCAATGGTATCAAATTGAGAAAAAAGACTANGGGCCCCAAAAGGCGAAAAGAAAGATGACCCACAAGTTTGGGCTATATCTTTTCCCCACCTGATAACTCTCACAAAGTGAGAGAAAAACATAACCCGAAAGCAATGATAACCTACAAGAGACCAACAAACAATTACTTACTAACTACAAGCACCTTGCTTTAAGCAAGATGAGAGAGCATGTCAAAGGGTTGTTGGTCCTTGTGGCCACTGTGCACTTTGTGGTAGCTATTGGAAACACAATCAATGGTGCCTGTGTTTCACAAATAATGAGCAAAACTAAAACCTCAACCAAAAATTGAATGGGATGTGCGCAAAGAACAACAGCCAAATATATGTGGCACGAACAAGAAATAATAAGTAATCATGACATGTGATCTCTATTGTTGCTTACTGCCACAGTGTGAAGCTTGCGCATTTGCCACTCGGGCTTTCCGATTGCATCAAAATGGTGCTGTGACAAGGATGTGAAGGTCGTGCCAGGTGCAGCATTCACAAAGAGAACGTGCGATCGGTGTGGTTAGTTGCAAACAGGAGATGTTATTGCAACCTCTCCGTTGGCATTGTGTTGAATGTGTGATTCACCACGAATGGGATGTGCGCGAAGAACAACACCCATATGTATGTGGCGCGAACAAGCAATAATACAGTGGTTGCGACATGTGATCTCTATTGTTGCTTGCTGCCACTGTGTGAAGTTTTGTGCACTTTCTGCTCAGGCTTTCTGATCGCATCAGTAGTGACTTGTATCTTCTGCCATGAACAATATGTTGGTCAAACCAGGAACAAATTTTCCACGAGATGGTCATCGCACCACAATAATTGGAACAGACCCAATTGTGAAATTGATGAAAATAACAAAGATAAAGTGGCCTTGTGGCACTTTGCAGAGTTCATGGAAACGTAAATAAACTGCCAATACATGAGGTTTACACGGTTACATTTGTTGAACAATCTAATTCCCTTCTTTGGATTTCTGCGAAGATAGTGGTATCACAAACTTAATGCACAAATTGACACGTTGGCTGCTGGGCTACAATATGTTCGTACTTTGAAATCGGCCTAAAACAGCAGTTTTGGTTGCCTTACCAATGCCATAGCTCCTCTGCTGATTGCGCTTGAGAGCTGTTCAAACCCTCAAAATATTTGGCAGGCCTTCAAGTCGGCAATCAAAAAAAATTTTTTGGTTTTGGATTTCGTTTTTTTTTTGAGTGACGTCATAAGTGGGGTAGGTTTTTGACCATTTTGGCTCCTGTTTCCTAACCTAGGGCCCAACCGCTAGACCAAAGTATTTCACTGAAGTTTTCATTGGAAACCAGGCTTAAGTCCGAGTCACTTGTTACTGGTATAAAATTTGTGTTTAGAATTTTCATTGATTTATTTTAAGAAAAAATGTGAGAGCTTCATTCATTGAGTAATATTGCACACAATGTGTTGAGATTGGATCATTGAATGTGTACCCATGTAGAAATTAACTATACTGCGCAAATATTTGGCCCTATGGTAACAACCTTTTGATTTTGATAAAGTCAAAAACTTTTTACCTGGCCATGATGATTAAATTGTTAATACTGCTTTGGTTGTTTGTTACAGTAAATACCCTTGAAGTGAACAACTCAAATCAATGGCTGGGAGTTACAGTAAAATCAGAAAAACCTGGAGGCAAAGTTGCGGTATGTTTACTGTTGAAGTTGTGCATGGTTTTTGAGAATCTTTATATGAAATTTGTGTGTCTTCAAGAAGTTAGTCCAAGCATTTTGAGTTTTCTTTACAGAGTTAATTGTTCCATATTTGCAAATGCTGAATAAGCAAATGTGAAATGTTACCATCTTCGGCTCCAGTGTACGAAATATTTTTACTTCAAAATCCCACATGAGCCACTATTTTCGTGTCACTTGGCAACTCCGTAACTTGTCAGGCGATTTAGCTAGAAAGCTGTTCAAACTAGAACTCAACTGATAAGGCTTTTTTGGGCTGATACTGATGTTTTTCACTGCTGATAACTGATGCTGATCAGTTCCTGATATGGGCCAATACTGATATCTTTTTTGCATTACTGAAAATATAGATGAAAGACATTGCAGTGCATTTTTTTCCTTCAATGCTACATAAACAAAAAAGCAAAAGCTCGAAGTTTTCTGTAGGCTTTTGAGGAATCAGCCGACTGGGATCTGCGTTCATCATTTGCGATGTGTGCAATTTGTATAAAGTAACTTCACTCCACAGTTGAAACAAGCAAGGAATCAATTGCAAATTTTTTATAGGAAATTGATTTCATGTAACACTGCGTTGTTTCAAGTTATAATTGGATGCATCGACTTGCCAATAGTTGCATTTATCTGAAAATGACATATTAAATAGTGCTGATCATCGTAGCTGGCGTTGGGATTTATTAACTTGTTATTTTTGTGGTAAGTTTTAAAGCTTCAATAAACGCATGTAGTTGAGCAAGACGTAATTTCTTGTTTTGATTGTCGCAGCTGGTGTTGTGCGATTTTTCACTACAGTCTTGAGGTTGTTTACTTTCTCTGACCTTACTTTAGTCTTTCATCGTTTCACCTATTAGCATTGCTTGCAGATGTAAGGACTGACAATGCATAGTGTTGCATGAAATTGATTTCCTATCAAAAATTTGCAGTTGATTCCTTGCTTGTTTCACTTATGGAGTGAAGTTTTACACAAGTTACAAATGAAAGACCAGATTGTCATTGTGATAAATTAGGAACAGGCAGTGTCCTTTAAGACTCATCAGGAAAAATAGACACTGCTAGAGCTATTTTGACTTTTACCAAACACGATTAGTTAAAGTGGTCCCATGGCAAGTTTGGAACACATGATTTGCCTGGTTGACCACATTGATGTCTGTAACGGCTAAGTCTGATGGACAAGTGTCATCATGGTTTGAGTGGTGGCAAGCTGTTAGAGTTAGCAGCTTCTTGTCTGCATTGTGTGAACTATACCATAACTGTAAACCTTAACCTTAACCCCTTGTCTATTTGCATATCGTACTTGTCACATGACCTTTAAACCAATTGTGTATGACTACAGGCAAAATAGCCCCAGCACAGCTTTTGACTCATGAGATGAAATAGACACTAACTTAAAACAAGCAACAAAATATACAAATGACAAGCATGAAAGCAAAGAGTAATTATGAAGATGACCTATTATGCAAATAACAATTATGGAATCCATCCAAAAATCAGGGCTCCCACGCGGTATGGAAAGTATTGAATTTCAAAATCGGTTTTCAAGACCTTGAAAAAGTATTGAATTTGGCCAGAATGTCCCCTAGGTATTGAAAAAGTGTGCAAATTCCAAATGGAAAAAATATTAGAAGTATCTGAGTAAAAAGATCTATGATTGCACTGATAGATTTAAATTGTTTGTAATCTAAAATTTTTATTGAGTGAACTTACAAGCAAGCAACATGCATAACAAACAGATCTCTTGTGCACCAAATGATGATTTAGTGTGTTTTACAGTTTTAATCTGCTGTGTAGCAGCAACATTCACTCAATTTTGCAATCTCTCCAAATTTAGTAACTTGTGGCTTATGATCCATTGTACAAAGATCGGATTGTAAGGGACGCTGCTACAGCTGCATTACTCCATGTAAAATATAAGTAGTTCTTAAAAGAACATCAACTTGAAAAAAACTAAAGTTTTACCAGCTTTACCATCTACCTCAAGCTGGATTTGCTCAAGATCATGACTGTGATATCATCTTAACCAGTTTGATAATTTTTTCATGTTGGCCCCAACATTTTGAGATTTTCATATTTTTTGGGAAGTTAGCATTTGAGTTGAGTTAATTGGCGCAAACGTTGGACTATTGCATGTAATAAAGGTGAAGTGCTGGGACACCAACTTAAACCTGTTGAATAGGTTGTCTCGTCAGACACCTCTCGACACTTTCATAATTTTCTATCATGGTTTAAGGCCGAATTATTGGGTAGTTAGTAAGGTTACATTATTAAAGGGGCTGTGGTCCGATAGATGATCAACACAATTCCGCACGAGTGCTGGGTTGCAACTGCTATCTCCTGCGGTTTGCTCAGTTCTGCAAGGAGCTAAACACGACAAAAAGTGTAAACCCAGCTAAAATGAAACTTTGCCCAGGTTTCCATAGATATTTCGCATCCAAGCGGACAATTGTTTGTTTAGAAGTCATCTATTTGAAATATCAGCATGGTGGCAACAACTTCTGTGAATTCTGCTCTGTTGCGAAGCTCTTGTTGCTGCCATCACGTGGACAGGCAACTGTTGAACGAGGTTTCTCTGAACAAAAATGTGTGAAATTTAGGTGGTACACATCTCATTGCAAGGCACTTGGTGAAGGACTACTGTACATTGCTAATTTGGGAGGATTAAAAATGTCACGATTGGAAAGGGCCTTTTACAAGCTGCATGTGGAGCAAGAAGTCGATGCTTTGTATGTCTGGCTGAAAACAAAGACGCCGAGGAAAAAGTTAGCAAGTCAGTCAAGAGAAAATTTTAGAGATCAAAGTGAAAATCACAGAATGCAAGAGAATGTGAAAGCTCTTGACAAAGCAGCCATTGAATTGGCAAAAAAGCAGGTTTGTATAAGTGAGCTGACACTACTTACACAATCAAACTGAAAAACGACAGGCATCAAAGAAAAAGCTCTTGCAAATCTAGATGAACAGCTTAAAGAAATGTTACGTGATTTAGGTAGTGCCGAGTAGATACATTCAGCAGTGGTTGATGGTACGGAATGTTGATCAGGGGTCTCTATCTCAAATTGCTCTGAGAGTGAAATGAGGACTTATCAGGCATTCATAGGGCCGCATTATGATGCTGACGCAACAATGACGATACCTGAATTTTTCTAGAAGCAGCTTTACATCTTATTTCCTGCGAAAGGTGTTGTGGGTTATAGAGAAATCATTTCTAGCCATATCTATGTTCGTTCAAAAGGAGCTTGTTCACTCACTGGCCAAACACTTTTAAACACTAATGAATAAACTAAATAATTTGAATAGTAATTATTCAAAAACACCCAAAAATTAGGACCGGCTGCACAAAATGCCCACAGGCAATGTGTTTGAGACCCCTGGTGTAGATGTAGTTTGCTGCAGTGTTGTCTTGCCTTTGTGCTGAGTTTCATTCAAGTTTTTTTTTACCTTGTGTTGGTGTGTAGACAAAGCAAACAAATTTAACTGCATTAGGCTTGTTTAGATTGGTGCAGTAAGTCTTCAGCTACTGATTCTTCAAATCTTGTTCTTTGCAGGTTACCACAGTTTTGCTGCAGGCAAAACAATTCATTGTTTGTGCAGTGTTGTGCATTGTGTGAAATTAAGTTACATCATTAGGAATTTCACAAATTGAAGATAAGGCATGGTATTGAATTTTTTTAATTTAGTATTGAAAAGGTATTGAAAAAGTAAGGAAAATAATTTTTGAAAATGCGTGGGAACCCTGAAAAATGTAGTCCAACAGGTTGGGCATAGAACGGAATTTTAACATGTCAGTTAACAATAAGTGAGCAACAAAATTACTATAGGTACTTCAAACAGAAAAAGAGAGAATTGGAGGTGTAATTTTGAGTACCCCCAATTTTTTTTATAACACTGCCTCAGTAGTATCATAATAGACATAGAGTAGTGTCCATCACACAAAGATACATAACAATGCATACTAAACCAACTGTCAAGGTGTTTTAATGCACTGCTATGGGATGTTTGCATCCGTCATTGCTAATGCAGTCCTTAGTAATTTCTAGGATTTGCAATAGTCCTACTCAATCAAGTGCGCAAGCAAATCCACAAAAAAGGCAAACATGTTCTGCACCTAAGTACTCCCTTGTGTAGGCCTACTGCATTCAGATCTCACAAGTGGGTAAACAACAATGCGTGAAGCATTACTAACAGAAAATATCACTTCAATGAAGAACTGTACAACATTGATTTACCCAAATTTTGGTAAAAAAATGTTTGTTTTTTATCCAAATTTTGTTTTTTTGGGCATAACTTTTGAACCAGAAATGCTAGAAAGCCAATCGAAGGCTCAAAAGACTCAGATTATAGCCTAGCTTCCAATGCAACTGGAGTAAAAAATTGGCTCTTGTTGTTGGGGCACAGGGCCCGATGACCTGGGCCAAATATGCTCTTATGTCTTCGTTGTGCGCTTGCAACATGATTGAGACTTATGGATAAATTAAAAACTCACACTAGTAACCGTCAAACTCCCTTTACTACAAGTCAGAACGACGGCCGACACATGACAATACAAAGAGTACAGTGCAGTGCGGTTTTAAATAGTTACAGAACTGTGTGCAAATGGTTAACACCACGCTCTTCAGAAAATTGGCAACAAATAGAGTCAAGACTTCTTAAAGAAGCCGGCAACGTAAGGCAGTTATCGCAAGTGTGGAATGCGGGATTGACCAATCAAAGGAAACGATCCTTCAGCAGGCAACACAGGAATTTGCGATGTAACATATGCCAAAACCTACTCTGCTAATGATATCGCCCACAAATAAACAAAATCCAAAACTTCCCAATTTTTCTTTCAATGTAAAATAGAAGACTCGCTGTATCATTTGATGGTTTGAACAGCTCTCTAGCTTGATCGCCTGGCAAGTTATGAAGTTGCAAAGACTTGCCCAATATGGGCAGTTGGGCAAATTATACCATTAAAGGTAAAATCCACCTCGCGTTGCAGGTGTTCAGCAATCAGCATTTAGTATGAGAATGTTGGGGTTTCTCTAAATCTGATTGTATGAAAAAGTGTTGTATTGATAGTGTTATATTAGCTCATCACTTAGTTCTTTTGTAAAGTTCTATATGTTTGTGACATATGAAGACATGACCTACAAAAGCTTAATGATTTAATTATATGTGGAAACGCTTTTTGCTTAATGTAACTGTTTTGGTGAAAGCTATTATGGCAAGGTTTTCTGTACTTCCTGACAGAGTTTTAAAAGCTTGCTTAAACTGAGTATAACAGCTGTTGCTTGATACATTATTATTTATCAGGTGCTAAGCTCCTTAGTTCTTGACAAGCAGCAGCTATGTATTTGTATCTATTTTTTAACATGCATCTTTTCACAACAATTTTCAGGTGCTGGAAATTTTTCAAAATTTATTGCCTTGCAGGTGTGTGCTCATCGCTTCACTATTCGTGGGGGCGGTGGTGGTGTAGGAATCATATGGGAAGCAGGTGTTGGGAGATGCTACCTTTTAAATAGTGACTTACGGCCAGCGAAACCTAGAGTGCAATGGACACCTTGCATAGGTGAGGTTATTGTTCGTTGTGAAGTAATGGTGTTACCAATTTGAATGTTATAAGCCAGGTCAGTGTGGTCCAACTGCTTTTGACCAATGGGCCATTATAAAAACGTAACAACTTGCTGGCCGCTTCCGACATAATGATGTGTTGACAACAGATTAAGAAGATTTGAAGCTAAATAAGGAAGATCAATGAGTGCATCATTGAAAATATTACGTGGTATCAAATAGGAATTTATCACATAACTCTGTCAGTGGTATGCTTGTGGTCTCTTGACAATATGCTTCCTTGATCAGAATCAGTGACAGTGTTAGTGGTATAGCAATTCGGAGACTATCATCCAGTATTTTGTCTGCCATTCCATCTGTTTTTAGAATTGACTTGCTTCATCATAGAAAATGTACTCTCACACACATCAACATCAAGTATATTTTTGATAGAAAATATTTCAGTATGGGAAACCTGTCAACGCTGACTAATTTTCAGAAGCTCTCTTGTAGAGATGCTTACTGGTACTTGTAAGTAGAGCAAACAATCTTGTTGAACATTGTAATCCACAGTGTAATGATTAGCCAGAAGCTTAATGAGTTCATTTTGAAGCACGCTGTCATAAAGTTTCTTTGCTATAAATCAACAAAATATATCCTGTAGAAAAGTTTGCATTAAGCAATGTTACACATATGGTAGGTATACTATCACTGAAGCTGACTACTTTATCACTCACATAACAAACAAAAAAAACTAATGACAAAATCATACAAAACGAGAACATTGCCAGGTGTTAGTTGATCTGAATAAATATGTAAAACAAAAGCGTTATAGACTAATCAGCACAGTGGGATAGC
>JGI24159J19872_10012869_pt1 | contig 10895 bp, 8 predicted proteins | sample Ectturendosymbi4_FD_19872 | JGI IMG/M metagenome (IMG submission 19872)
AAGTCGGCTAAAATGATGGGATCAATGTAGCCACTTTTTGAAACCTAAAATAAAACCATATACTTGCACATGCACAAAAATGACCTCACAAAGATTGAACAAATGTTTGAAATTTTACCTCATTCATTGAAAGAGTGTACTTGTTTTTCCCGTTTTGTATTGTTGTCAAAATCGCAGCTTTTGCACTGGCCTGAATAACAAAAGGTCTTTCATCTTAAAAACGCTCAATGAAGCCGCTATGTGAAAGAAAATCTTTGATATTTCATTTACAACAACCACATTTTCATATTCAAAAATTCCTTTAAAAATTGAAGAAACACCTGAACCCACAAAAAGTACACAAAAAATAATTTTTTTCTAAAAGATTTGCTTTAAACAAATCTTTTGCTAAATACCATGAGTATTGTTGTTTCATCCAAATACCAAAACTAGCTTGATTTAGTGAAAGTGGTTTCCATGCAAGGAACACATATTCATAATTTGATGTAGGAACAGCTGTGTGCGCACCAAAATTGAAATTTTCACAAATGACATGTTTGTCATTTTTGAGTATACACTATAATCAGAAAATTTTTGTGTTGTTATCAAATAGTGCCATTTTCAACTGATTCATGCAACTTCATCGCCTTTGTGGAGGCTACAGTAGTTTCTTGTTAAACCTGTCTAGGTTTCGCTGTACCTCAAGAATAGTTCCCACTTTCGGCATTTTCCCACTTTTGAATACTTCGCAGTATGCCAAAGTGAAGTTGATCAGATCCTTGCCAGTAACAACATTTCCATTTACTCGCTTTGCCACCACCTTTTCAGGAGAAAACAGTTCGTGCACAAGAACGTCAACCAGTTTCAGAAACTCGATGTCAACATCTATGGATGAAAATATGAGACAAGTGAGATAACACCATGTTTCAATAGGTAATATAACAACATTAAACAGTTACCTGAATCTCATTCAAATAAAATCTACTGCAAATTGACCAAAACTCACATTAATAGTCGCAAGAGGATGAAAGCTGTGTTCTAATGTGGTCAAAAAGTTTGCACATTTTTAAATTTGTGTCGACCCATTTGGCCGATCACGTGCAGTGGCGGATCCAGGCCATTCGTTAGAGGGGAGTCAAATAAGGGTCGCCAAAAAAGATTTTCACTTGTGTGAAATACCGCAGATTTTCTGGTAATGACAATCATTGGGTATCACACAAAACTGGATAGCATTTCTCAACCAAGGAACGAGCTGTTTTGTTGATCAAACTGTCAGATCTTTCACCGAATCACCGCAGTTTGAAAGCGCTTGATATCATAAATTCATAAAACCTTTGAATCGGGTGCAAATATACCATTTTCACCTGCGTCACAACCACTGAGAACACTTTGGTGTCTCCAACAATCTATTTTATCTGCAAAAGTGTTTGTACAATATACCTTCAAGCATGCTATACATTTTTATGTTTAACGTTTTTGGCTATCCCCACCAAGATCAGAAGAAACTATTTCTGAAGCGTATTTCCAAGATGGTTATAAAGTATTTAGAATGGCTATCCTTACATCATCAGTGACAATTCAAGTCCCAGGGTAGGAGTCCAATAAATAATTAAATCCCAATCACGTTTCCAGGCGCAGCTTGTGGAGTTAGATGTACATGTAAAGTGCAATTATTGCAGATACGACAATTCACATAAAACAATGAAAGGCATATGCTGTAACACTACTCACATTCCAGGCAGCTCTGCTGGCTGTCGATGTCAAGTAAAGCAGTGTCAGAATGACATGATCAAAAATTGTGAACATGATAAATTCACACTTGGCCGAGCGCATTCTTTAAAATGTATTTAACCCCCGCTAATAAAGGTAGGATTTCAAGTAAGTATTTGATACCGTTTCATAGATACAGAAGGCTGATATGAACATAAATCTATCAAGGCCCCTGGATCAGATTATGAAAAAAGAAGCAATTCAACAGAAGCAAGAATCCAACGGCCCATTTTATCTTATAACTTGAATTAGTTTGCAAGTGTGGATTTATAAACATTTATCTTACATTTGCAGCCAACACCACANCATTTACCAATCAAAAATGTAAACTTTCTATCAATTTCACCGNTGAAAAATAAAAACTTTTTTCTTGCATGGACTCCAAAAACAAACGCAGTTAAATTTCTTATTCGATTTTTGTATTCCTTTCGGAGTTTCACAAGCGTTTTGCGGTCGCCAATTTTCGCCTGTTTGTGTCATGGGCCACACGGCTGCTTTCGCAGTGAATGCTGCACTGGTGGCGTGTTAATGGGAACCGTTTCCTTGCACCCATGACCCATTTGACCGCTTAACGCCGAACACGAGGCTGGACAGGTCACAAGTACGTTTTTCAAGTTGTTCGGCATGATCTGACCAGGAATAGAACACAGCCTACTAGTTTTGGTTGCTCGTGTTCAACCAGTGGTACTTTTTAACAGTTCGACTTTGAAAACTCATTTATGGTAATTTTGGGGTATCTGAATTTGAATCTGAGCTTAGGTTTCCTCTATCACATTTTTTCACAATCTGCATGTTCCACATAAACAGATTTGCAATAGTTGTTCATTCGCGACGTGTTACCCACAGTGATGAAAAACCTGCGCCCATTTTCGCCAAACTCCCAGACACTGATGACGAGAGACTTAAAAGAAAATTTTTTGAGTCTTCATCTACTTCCGATGAAGAAGAAGAGGATGTAGTTCATGACGAATGGGATGCTGATCCAGTTTCGCTGTGTAGCCAGTCTGAACTGAACGATCTCATCCCAGTTTGAATTATGTCAAAGAAATCTGCTGAACTGCTGACTTCCATGATACAAGAGAAACATCTTAATACCAGTGAAAGGAATTCATTTTATTGTAACGGAGGGGCGAAATTGAGAAAGTACTTCCACTCTGATGGTCATCTTTTTAACTTCGTAGATGTCCAGGGTCTTCTTGCTATGGGTTTGCCTGCTTATCGTTAAGTGACTAGAGACGTTTCTTGATAGCGCAAAACGAATCCCAAATGTACTTTACTCTACAATGGTAACAAGTGTGGATCCATCGCAAAAGGACACTCTGTCAACCTGAAGGAGAACTGCGCACACGTCAAGGTTGCGCTAAAAAGATTGAAATATTGTGACCACCATTGTTTAATCTGCATGGATTTGAAAATGATGAATTTCCTATTGTGACAATAAGAAGGTCACATCAAATATCCCTGTTTCTTACGCTACTGGGATAGCAGAGCCAAAAACAAGCATCGGGTGAGAAAAGAATGGACACCAAGAAATACAATAAAACCTGCAGAACACCATACCGTGAACAGCCCTTTGTTTGATCGTAGAAACAGCACTTTACCATCAGTGGATGTCAAACGTGGTCTAACGAAGCAGCTTAGCAAAGCACTTGATTGTTCTGGAAGTTGTTTTGGCTCCATGTGATCACCTTTCCTGGTCTTAGCTATAAGAGAACGCACAGATGCTTGGTGGGCCTCAAATCAAACCATTATTGAAGGACCACAGGTTCGTGGCTGCAATGACTGCAGTTGAGGTTCGAGCTTGGAATACATTTTCTACTATTGTTAATAAATACCTTGGCAATATGAAAGCTGACAATTATACAAAGGAGCGGGAGGTGCTTCTCATCAGCTTGTAAGAACCAAGGAGTATGATGAGCATAAAGACACACACTATCTTCACATCCGCCTCAGCAAGTTTCCCGAGAATCTTGGTGATGTGAGGAGCATTTCCGCAGGATATCAAAGTGATGCAAGAACGATGCTAAGGCCGATGGAAATGCAACATGATGCCAGATTACTGCTGAAGTTTTTGAGAGATGTCCCACATGCAGTTAATATGAGATCAGTGACAAAAAGAAAGTATATGATCATGTCATGAAACGACTGGTTATGTTCCGAGATATGATTTGGATTTTTGCATCACCCCCTAGTGTTTTGAAACGACACCTTTTCATGTATCTTCGGTGTAAAGTTTACAAATATAGTTTTGCGTGAGACAAACAAAACCAAAAAATTAGCTTTTCATCGGTGACTTACCTGTGATAAGCGTAATGCTCCAGATTGTGTTTTTTTTCTAATTGCTTCACTTATTTGGTGTTTGCATTCTGTAGTCAATATGCTGAAAGAGGGTGCAACAAAAAAGTAGTTTTGGAAATGCATTGTTGATGGATTAGCTGCTTCCCATTGCTAATGTTAATGTTATTCCACATGGGTGCTTAAACGTAACGTACATTTTTTAACTTTCAGCAAAAACACAACAATTTGCAAAAACAATTGTTTTTCATATCTCTGAAACGTGAAGTGATTGGCAAAAATTAACACCAGTTACGCCCTCAAATTACTCACAATCCTTCAAAAACTCCATGGAAGAAGAATCGTGTTGAACAGTGTAATTATTTATCTCTTGTACAGGGCAATTTAGCGAGCCACAATAAATTGCAAAGAAACTGAGTATTGTCTGCAGACTTTACGAGTCACACACAGTTGTCATTTCATTATCTTAGGCCAACATTATAATTCAACAGAAAATTTCGCTCTATGAAAGGAAGACTTGCGCTCTGTAGTGATTAAACGCCCTGCGCTGGTGACACAGTTACCCTTTCAAAGCGATCAAGAAAAGTGCCGACTTTTCCAGAAATCGTGGTACAAGAGAGCTCAGCACATTTTGCAGGACAATATTTACGTTAAAAGAGTTTCTTTTTATTTGCTGTTCCACGAATGGAGTTGGGCGACGGTGTTCTTCAATATCTACCAAATACATTGTCAGTGGACAACAGGAGCTGCCTGTCAGTATTCAACGAAAGTATAATCCCCATGCGCTCTTAAGCCATTGTTCCTAAGTAGCGGTTTACAGACTGCATTATGGCTCAATGCTATTTGATTACTTTAAAATCAGGGGCATTAGTTCCGACAGGAAACTCGTTGATGTTGCAAATCTAGGATACATGCCTACTGGGGACTCACGGGCTGCACTGGTAAGAAAGTTGACACTTGCTTTTTCGTTTGAGGCTTTTCTGTTATGCGTTTTCCACATTGCATTCCTATTTTCAATACTGCCTCTCCGTTCAAGGTTGCCATTAAGCATTAAAACAATAATAATGGAATAAAAGCAGGTGAGTTTTGCGCAGCCACGCGGCAAACCTAGAATCATGTTAGGGAATAAAGGGACATCGTTCGTGATTTCCTGAATAAGGCTGAGCACTGGGAAGTTCTCGCGCGCAAATAATGCTACAGATTTACTAACGACGATTGGCGGTAAGTTTGATGCTTTTGTCGGGACTGTTGAGGTTAATGCTCTTGCCCAAGTAGCGCTACGGCGATTACGCACAGTGACTCTCTACCACTGAGCCAATCGCCGCCCCAAGTAGTGACGGACGGAAGACCGGTATTGTTAGTTGTTACAAAAAATGGCGTTGTTAATACTATTCGGTAATAGAGATCCCACCCTGGTTTAAGCGGCTCGTAAATTCGGCCGTGCAACGACATGCCAACTGTCGTTTTGAGAGTGTTTTTAAACCCCAATGATATTTCCAAAAGCGCCAAAAGGGAGCGCATTTACAGTGTATCAATGGGGCGTCATTCAACGGGACGCCGGAGGTGGGCGTCGGAAGGATTTTTTTCAGGGCGGGGCCAATAGGGGATTTTCCAAGGGTAGCCAAAAAGATATTCGAAGGGGGGCCAAAAGTGGCAAAATTTTATTTTAACCACTCGAAACTAGGATAATAACCTTTTTTGTCAAAACAATGATGAGAAAATGTCAAATTTCAACATCTAGGGGAGCCTTGCTCCCCTTCCGAAGCTCATGACCCCAGAGACGTTTGGGGATGTAGTTGTACTAACTGTCACCAGTTTCGTAGCTGCCCATTGCACTGTGGATATATGCAAGGAGGCAAAATATTTGGGGTGCAAACCTATGCTACTGTAGAATTCGCTTATAAATCCACTGATGGCAAGTCTAACGGAAACCAAAAAAGGCTGGGATGGAAGTGGATATATAAAGCGGTTTCTGGTGCAGCACTTTTTTCTAGAATGCTCAGTCAGTGACTTCTCAGATACTTGTTGGCAAACCTAAGCTAAATGCGAAATGTGGTGTACAGTAGCTTTCCAGTTAACGAGATTTACGCTATTGTAATTCCCCGATTGCTTCATGTTGCAGTTAGCGATATCGGTGAAATCTACCACAAACAGAAGAAGAAAAGGAAAAAAAATGAGGAAAGAAATCTTTGAGCTTTCTGAGTAAGAAGTGCTTTTACAAGACGCTAGAAAACGGCAATGATAAAATATGATATTGCAAAATTGATGATATTAATTTAATACCATTGTGCGGGTAAAATGCTTAAGGAATAGCTAGGTTTGTGCTCAAGGAGCTTCAAAAAACAGCTTGGGCAGAAGTCAAGTGTATGACAATGCTTTTATAACAGGAAGAAACAGTTCTGGAGTGCAACGCAGAATAAAACGATATTAATTTAAAGCCCTTATTNATCCCAAGCAGAAATCACTCGCGTAACTTTGTAGACGTCCATGCAGTGGCTTGTTGGAGCTTTCCGAAACATTTTTTGTCTGTTTCAGAATAGGTCTGTTCCTCTTTTACGGCTTCTACTCACAGATGGCAAGTCCTACTTATGTATGCTCTAACTGCGCTTAAAAGAGTGATTGATACAACAGTGGAGTACACAGTGCACACTACGATACTTTGAAAGCGCTTCATCAAGGTATTCATGATGTAGTGAGCGCATTTGTGAACAAATGCACGAGCTTTTTTTCAAAAGGATGTATTCATGCGCTATGTCAAATTCGCGGCATACCAGACGCAATTTCGCGGTTTTCGTTACTTTTTCACATTTTTGGAATAAAGATCTGAGGGAGTCTCATGATTCCCAGAAATACAATATTTCCAACGAAAAGGTTTGTCACTGGAGACGTTTGTCCACAATACGTAAACATCTATAGCTTTTTTGATCAATGAATGCGATGCGCTGGTTAAGCGATGCATTGATGATGCTCTCAAGATTTGCGAAGACCAAAAAATCGCAATTGAGGAGCGGCGTTTCTGAAAGAAGAGAGGAATACGTGGCGAACATGCGGAAGACATAGGTACATATAGTTCCTCCGATTAAATGAAGCGATGTATGTCAGAAGCTGTGGATAGATTTCGGAAGGAAGTAGAAAAGAGACAGAGAAATTAGTCGTCAAAAGAAAAACATTTGGCTGAATAAATCTCCATGCATTGTTATTGAGTGAAAGCAATGAAACAGATATGAACACATTTTATAGCACGTATGCTGATGAAGTAGGTACTTATGAGCTACTAGCCAAACTCGCTTGGTTCAGTCGACTGGTGCAAAGCAGTGGGAGTGATGCGACAGCGCTGAATCTGTTACAGTAGTTAAAATAATGAAGTTGATGTGATTCAACACTTTATTCATTTTTGCATCTTTTTGTATGTGCGCTGAACCTGTAGCTAGTTGCAAGTGAATTTTAGCAAAACTATCTGCTATGAGGGAATCACGTTGCCTGCGTTATCGATCCTGTCCATTGAAAAAGGTTTTGTCCAGAAACTATCTTTTCATGATAAAATTTTTGGAGTTTTTTTCACCAAACACTCGACGAATTGTTCTTTGGAAGTTTGATGAGAACAAACTATTTAACATGAACTTTGAAATTAATGACAGGAGTGCATTACACGTCGTGAGTTGATGGTTTGTTGCACTGTGAGAAGCCTTCCAAATAGAGTCAGCCCACTGTTGAGGGAGTTGTGGTGTTGATTGATGAGGCATTTGGGCAGTGCTAAATGTCCATAGGTTGCATTTTGTGTTGCTGCGTCACTGACTAAGTGACCCCAGGATCCTGCACTGATCACGTGAGAGGTTAAACTTAAACAACGATTGTTTTAATTCAAAGGATTTGAATCGCAAAGGGTTTGCTTAAAAATCTGCTGCGAAACAGCAAAAGCCAAAAATCACATAGCAGATGAAAGAAAAACTAACCTTGCAACCTTGGTGGGCGTTCGTTGGCCCCCCGTCGGGAGATATTAACACCAGGAAAAGGCATCAAAAAGCATTTTACGCTTTTGAAAGAATCGTGAATGTTTTTTCGAACAGATTCAAGATCTTTGTGTTTTCGTTGAACCTGAAGCACTTTGGAAAGTGCCAGATGTCCACCGCGGAATCCGAAGTCAATATCAGGGTCAGACCAGTCTCTTACCAAAAACAGGAGGTTCTAAATATAAAAAAAAAACGTAACATCAGCATGCTGATCAAACAAATTGAAACAACAAAAACCGATGAGTTGGTTTTGAACATGTTTAGGTTGTTCTTCCAACCACTAAACTGGAAACCTGTCAGCTACTACTCTTAAAAAAACAAAATGGTTGTGTCTATTGGGGGGTAAGAATAAATACTGATAATTTCTCTTACATCTTGTTTACGTGAAAAAAAATCGAATGAATGCAAATATCAACAAGACAAAAGATTAAATTTAGAAAAACACCAATAACAGAAATACTTGAAAGGGTTTTTCCTGCCCAACACTGTTGCTGTCCTTTTGCTGTCGGCGAGCTGTTTTTCCGTACTCGGTGAACAACTAAAGATTATTTGAAAACAATGTTTGTTTGTTTTCTTAAAAATAATTGAATGTAGCATTATTTGAGAGCATTTTCGAGTCGTTATAAAAACACATATTATGAATATTGTTGCAACGTCTATGGAAAATAAAATGCAGAACAACAGGANGTTTTCATTTTTACCTGATATTTTAATCAAAGCCGTTGTTGTTCTAAAATTGCATTGCACGCATTCGGTTTGTGCAAATAAATCGGGTTTATTAGTCTGTAAATACCTGCAAATGCTGCAGTGCATCTTCTTGAATTTGCTGCATGATATTGTAGATTTGCACAGAGCTTATCAGAGTACTCAAAGCAAAAATAAACGAACATCCCTCCACAGAGTTTTCATGATCAAACGCTCCTTGAGTGTCCATAAGAAACACAGCAACCTGAACGTAGGGAAAACGCATATTTTTAACAAATTTCAGTAAATAAAAGAGATGAAAAACTAATATCGTGAAAAGCCGGATTTGGATTGTTTCATAAAGATTACAAAATTTTTTGGAGGAAATACTCACCCCATTTTTCTACTCTATCGAAATGTTTTTTATGTAGCTTAATTTTACACAAAGCATCAAGTTTTGCAAGGCTTAAGTGTCTCGCAGGACTCATGATATGAAAGACTAAATGATAAATATGAACTTTCTTATTTTAATCGTCTTGTGAACAGGCAAACATCTATATTTCTCCTTTTTTCCATTTACGTTTAAGCAAGAGAATAGTTTTGTCACTGATTTCTTGAAACTGGCTTGTTCCAATTTTTCCCCGTATCGACATTTTCTGACAGCATACTGACATTTCAATATTTTAATATTTTAGTTGGGCAAGAAAGTCTATGATTTTGAACACAATTACTGCAAGCTGCTCCACGTAGAGTGATTACATTGTATTCACAGAAAGTAATTACAAAAGAATGCAAAACTTTAGCAAACTTTTATTGACTAACACAAAGTTAGTTATTCCTAATGTACTGATGATGGTAGCAGCAGTTACCGAAACGTCCACGAAAATGTCGTTTACACCATTGCTTTGGCCGTTATTTTCATTTATACGCTATTCAGCACTTGTACTTTCCGTGTAACAAAGCTTTTTGCTGTACAACCTCAAATAAGACCTCATTTCGCAGATGTTGAGAGCATGTAAGCCTGTGCAAATAAGAAAATAATGAAATATCTCTTGAATGTATGCATTGCCTTGACTTCATTATCGAGGGATTCCGAAACAAAATAGAAGCAAGTATCGTTATCCATACCGAGGATATCGTTTCTGACTAGAGTTTAGAGGGAGACGATTACTTACCTTTCCAAGATGGGGTGTTGTAATGACAAATGGTTCGCTCCAAACCCAAAACCCCTGAGTATGTCTATCAGATCCACCTCTCCATCCGAATCCTTTGCTCAACTCTTCAGCCTTGTTTTGAAGCCATACTTCTGACTGTAATTTTAAAGAGAAATTTGTGGATCGGAAGAATGTACTAATTGAAAGGAATTGCAGTGAGTTCGCAGTGAACGAGTGAGTTCAAGAAAACAAACAAATGCTGTCTTTGCGTATTGTTTGTTTGTTCGATTTTAAAAATCCGATTTTAAACAACTTTGTTGGTTTGGACTATACAAGTATTGGAAGAAATGCAATTTAATAATGTATTAAATGGTAAACACGTTCATTCAAAAGTGCTTTAGCGTCGTGGTGATAATGTTACTATAGTTTCATTGACCATTGAAAAAAGCCTATCAAGAGCTATTAGTATCTTTTGGAAGGCAGATACTCCAGAATACAGGTTTCCATGTGCGATCTGCAAATTTCAATATTTAGTTAACATCTCAGCATTGATTGTTAATAAATAAACTGATTTTTCTTTTCAATGACAACTAAATGTTGTTTGTTTGCGCACAAAGGCGACATTCAAGACACACAATTCCTTATACAATGCAAAGATGCACGCTGGAGGTCGCCATTGCTTAAATGCTTTACATAGAGCAAGTTCACCCTTTTTGATGATACTGAAATGTTGATATAGCATAAACCAAAAAAATAATTGTGACTAAATATTATCGAAAGTAAATTGTTAAGTCTATCCCCGACAAGGATGTTGGTGTTACAAGGCAGCATTTGATCACTGAATTGTTTAGCACTCATGCGCAATTAGGGTTCCATTTATACCAGTAGTTCTTAACCGGGGATACACATACCACTTGGGGGTACGAGGAGCCAAAGCAGGGGGTACGAAGCACCAAAGTCTTCAGGGATACACGCTCTGGAAATTTAAACCAGATTTTATTGA
>JGI24159J19872_10012870_pt1 | contig 10895 bp, 5 predicted proteins | sample Ectturendosymbi4_FD_19872 | JGI IMG/M metagenome (IMG submission 19872)
AAATTTTTCCCCCCCCCCCTTTTCAAACCCACTTCACTTTTCACACTTTGTTTATTATATAATATTGAATTATATTAATTGTTTCAACTGTTGGTCCAGAAAGATCAAAAAATTTGTTTTAACTTATAAAAGTATTGCGTCAGCCATACTTGGTTAGTGCATTTTTCGGGTGTTTGCGCTGCTGCAACCTAAGTGTGTAACAAGTTTCATAAACTGCCGCCCGAGGCTCAAGCCTGGAAACCCTTTATGGCAAATCCACCTCTGCATGCTCATGGCCCCCCAAAAAAGAGTTTTATACCCAAGAATGTGGGGGTGACTTCACAACAATCGAACACCGCATCAAAAAATGATATAAAATCATTTTCAGAACAAGAAATTGTGTTTTTCAACTTTAAAATGGGAAATAACATAGGATTTGGAGTTTTTAAATCACATTTGCCTGCCATTGCGGTGTTAACTAAACACACTTCTTCCAATCACAGCATTTGACGCCTGTCAAACTTTTCACACGCAACTGAATGGCCTGAACGCAGAAGGGCAACTGTTGTTATGTGCCACTCCAATCGCCTGACAGCTTTTCATCGCAACGTTTTGCTGTGAGATGTCCTTTCTGGTATAGACAGAGGTTAAGGACTTGTGTTACTGTCGGAAAAAGCTAGATCGTGATCAGGGCCTTAACCAGCTGATAAAAATTTCGGGGGAATATCCCGGTTACCCCCCGGGCTTGATCGTGATTATGAATGTCTTGTGTTTTATTGTGATTATTAATTGTGTAAAGATGAGGTAAATGAACAATACTGTTAGGCGCAGGAATTATTGATTGCGTGGTAGTTCATGTAGCCATTCATCGCCGGGACAGTGAATGACTGGCGGACGCTGATGTACCTGACAAGGAGATCAGTCGTTTGAGATAAACAGAAAAAGTTGATTGACACACACTGATAGATATAATCACGCGATCGAGATTTTTGCAGACTGACATTAAGCCAGCCATGCTGAACAAGTCGCCGAAAAGCATTATATACCAGGACTCATAATAACAATGACATCATAATGATAGCAATCTTTGAAATGCAATTGCCATGGAGATGAGGCCGATGCAGCGCAGTGTTACGTCATAGGCGAACAGACTTGAACAAACGATTGGGCGAAAACCAGTTCCGATGTTGATGCTGTGTCTTAGAGTTTCACGACACGTGTTGAATATAGCTTGAGCTGATATAAGTGTGTTCGAAAAATCAAATGTTTCCAGATTTCATGTTGTTTGTCTTAGTTCATTCCGTTGATTAGATACGTTTGACCAGAAACTGTTGTAAGTTGAACTTCTTCTTTATTTGTTATTGTTTTTTACATGCAGCGCAGATAACTTAGCAACAATGAAGCTTGTTGTCATATTAATATTTGTGACGGCAGCTTTGACGTCACAGTCTGCAGCTTCGTCACAATTGTGTCCGCGAAGTTGTAGATGTGAGGTTAAAAACACTGTACATTGCAACGATAAAGGTCTTCATATTGTCCCGTACGGCATCCCAGCGACGACAAGAGTTTTACACATACAGGACAATGCCGTAAGAAATGGGCGAATCACGAACGAGAATTTATCGCAGCTCAAAAAGTTACAGACGTTAAACATGCACAGCAACCTCCTCACCGCAATCCCAGGCAACCTTCCAACGAGCCTGGAAGAAATTTCGCTGCGAAACAACGACATCAAGTTTGTGGGGAAGAACTCGTTGAAAGGATTGCAATCTTTGGTTGAGCTCCAGCTGGATGGGAACAACATCACAAACCAGGGTCTGTCGCCGATCGCCTTCGACGACTGCACGAGTTTAAAGTTTCTGGAGATGACGAACAATTTGCTTGAATCAGTCCCAGAGTTTTTACCGAGAAGTTTGCGCGTTTTGCAATTAAAGAAAAATAAAATCAACAGAATTACTTTCAATGCTTTGTCTCATCTGAGTAGCCTCGAAATTCTGGACTTATCTGAAAATTCCATAACACTTGCATCGATCGAGGGGGGGGCATTCGCCAGCTTGTCGTCGCTCGACCGACTGTTGATGGGGGGGAATCAGCTGACTGGAGTGCCACGTGACTTGCCTGCGTCGCTGACGCAAGTAGTTTTTTCACGAAACAAAATTGAGTACATTCACAGCTCGAATGACCTCACTGGTGAGCAAAATGATGACGTTGACTTTGGGAGCTTGTCCCATTTGGACCGCCTGACTTCGCTTGGTCTGTCCACGAATTTAATCAAAAGTGTAGAAAAAGATGCTTTCAAAAACTTGCGCCAACTGCGAACTCTCAGTATCTATGGCAACGCTTGGCAGTGCGACTGTCATCTTCGTTATTTCAAGCGGTGGCTCACAAATAGCAACGTTGTACTCAGCGATGAGCAGAACATAAAATGTGCCAGCCCTGAAACTTTCTCTGGCGTCACACTGAACAGCATTGACGTTGAGGCATTGCGTTGTGACGCAAGCTCAAAAGAAAGATTTCAGATTGTCAACGTGACATCTGAAAACTTTAAGATGGTTTGGAAACCATCTCCTTCCATTCCCGACCCCCCTTTCATCAAACGACATCTTCTGTATGGTCCACTGAGATGTCAAAACTGCTCCCTTGATGACGTCACCAAGTCACCTGGTCACTTTGAAATCCAGTCAATTGTTCATAAATATCGATCAATTGACTTTTTATCGAACAGCCGAGGACAAGGTGAGAGCGTGGTTGTCACGGTTGACCAGCTGCAGCCTGCAACTCACTACGTTGTGTGTGTTTATGAATCGGATCAAAAAGAACCGAGCATCAGCCAGTGTGAAGATGTTTGGACCGGGTCCTTACCAACGACGTCAGGACCAGAAGAAGTCACTGCGGATGAACATTTGCCTACAACGTGGATTATTTTGGCCTGTTGCTTAGCAGCGGCGATAGTTCTCCTTCTTCTAATCGCCGCAGTGGTTTGGCGAAGGAAGATGCTTTTGCGGAAGGTCAAGGGAAAGCGAACCAATCACTATTCTACACGTCACAGTAGAAATGACTTTTATCCTGAATCTTACATTCCCGGGTACACGCGTCCACCACAGCAACCTCCCCGACTTGGCTACGTCACAAATGTGGATAGTTATGCAACAAACGCAAGCGACCGCACATACATGGAATGCGGCGAAGCCGACGCAACAAACGAGTTTGACGTCACCCTCGTGGCAGCGAACGAAATAATTGCGACACGACCAAAAGTTTTCGTTTCGTCACAAAACCATGACATCAGTTCTTGCAGGTTAGTGGATATTTTCGTTTCTTCATACATTTTCGCGACAGACCAGGGTGGAAGTTTATATGTGCCGGAGCTCTGCTGAGTACTTTCGCTTATATAATATATTCTACACTGAGCAAATCTTGTTTTGTTGCGCACCAAACGCATGCAACTGCGCAACCATGCGGACACACAAACAGCGAAGCGTTCCAAGCATTATAAGGGCTGTGTGATGCATATGCACCGTATAAATTTAGAATGTTGGAAGTGCTCGAGAATGAGATAGCTCTGCGCAAATTGTCCGGTGGTACTGCGCATGCGCACAGTTGCGCACCTTAGCGGGAACACTGCTTACATTTGTAGGCGACGACCATCACTCACTGGTAGAGGTGGCGGCAACTCTACGACGTAGCATAGTTGCGTGACGTATCATGGTTGCATGACGTATCCTGTTGCGTGACGTATCTTCCGTCCAATGAAAGCACTGGCAACCAAACCCATCTTTTAAACCGTACTCTGCATCAACTGACTGGATTGTCATTCGTTTGTTTTCGAAACCGTTTGGGGGGCACTTTTTGGGGGGACACGTTTCGTGGGAGCGTCCCTCATAAAAAAAATAAATTGCCGTGATTTCGATATTTTCGGCGATGTAGAGCTGACGGCTCCTCCCACACCTTTTTCTAGTGGTATTTGTTTGCAGGGTCGCCGAAACAGCGGTAGGGCAGGGGGAGGGTAGGGCAGGGGGAGGGTAGGGCAGGGGGAGCAGTAAAGTTGAGGACGATGGAAATTTATACAAAATAAACAAATCGTTACCAAATACGTTTGTTTCTGTTCAGCAATAATATTGACCTCAAAAATGATAAAAGAAATTGTAGAAAACCATTCTGAAATTTCTGGGTGCACGAATAGCTGCAACAAACTGTTTCAATTCGATTTTGATGAGCCATGAAATTGCCGAAGATACTGAAAACGTACCTCCGACCCCGTTGTCCCCATTTTCAAAAGGCATGGGGCGATGCCCCCCCGTCATTTTCCCCCTCTCCGGCGTCCCGTCATATTCCCCCTCTCCGGCGTCCCGTCATATTCCCCCTCTCCGGCGTCCCTGTTTGTTCGTATTGGCTGATTGTTTACACTAACAACACGCATTTTGATTCGCTGCATAATATGATTTTCAGAAAGTGCAAACAATAAAAAGCTGACTGAGTTAAACATGAGAAAAACGAGAAAACAAAACCAATCGTTATTGTAATTGATTTGATTTCATCGTAGACGATATTTCGTACATCAACTTTTGTCAGACATCTGCGTGAACTGAAACACATGATATGTTCGTCACATTTTTTCAAAATCCGCCAAACGTGCTTTTTGGCCTCCGCCATTTTCTCTCATCGGCGGGCGTCTCACTTAACCTCACATCCACCTTCCCTGCACTGAGTCACACAACAAGATGGTGACATTGACAGTTTTTTTACTAATGTATTGCTAATTTAAAGTGAAATGCATTCCACACCAAAGGATGTAGAGGCCCTGAATACTTCAACTCACAGTAAAGCAAGCTGTAAACTGTTACTCATGGTCAATTTTTAAGAATAACACCAGCAGAAAATTTGAAGTGCAGCAAGAAACCAAATATTAACATGGTTCAAACCAATTTCCTGTACTTTTTGTCAGAAGTTTGAAATTTTACTGATTTACCCAGAATGTCACGAACGAGGATCACTTAAAAAGCGCTGAGGAAGCTTCAATTTGCTGCCATTTTGCCTTGATCGCGTGTTCCTGTGGAAAGAAGTCAAACGTAGGCCAGAGGATTCAGCCCACACCGAAAGCAGCACTGCTGAACGACCTGCTAACTTTTGCTCATATAACATTTGCATGTCCACCAGACTGTCATCAGCACATTAAAATGCATTCGAACTTAAGCCGGTTGAAAGCAAACTTGCCCTGAAGGAAAACACGTCCCCTAATATCTCTATTTCTCTGGTTGATTTCTTACTGCAAAGAACTGCGAGTGGAAGGAGTTATTTCTGTCCTTATTTATTGCGATGTCATTTTTTTAAGTTAAAGAAAATATTTCCAGTCAAAAACTATAAACTAAGTTAATACCAATAATTTGAAGGTTTCTATCCAAAAACAGTTTCACTGCGAATGAAAAGAGGAATAAAAAGTCTGAAAACCACACGATTTGTTTTACACCGACTTATCATGGCTCACAGTAAACTTTGGGTGATTCTTAGAAGTTGCGTTTTCATCATTATTTCGCGTCTTCAGGATCATATGAAACATTTACAGCAAACGCAACCAGAGTTTTGTTTCAAGAAATTTTAATGTTTTTTTATTTATTCAGTGAATACAGGAGCGATGCTACGATGTCGACCAATCAGACAACTGCAACTGGATCACGTGACAACATCAGCGAAGTTCCTTATCATCGATCCACTGATTCTTTAAGTCAAAGGTCACATCCTACTGTGATGTCACAACAAACATGTACACAACTACGGCGCGACACGGGAATATTCGTTTAAAACTGTTTCTTATGTTTCAAAAGATGGGCTGGACCCCTTTTTTACGTTTATATCTACTGCGTCTTCAGATTTTTCGCTATGCATTTTTAATAAAGCGTGAAAATATACAAAGTCGTTGCGAAGCCGGAACTTAAACGTTGGCCTCAGCAAACGCTCCATTTTGTTGGTTCTGGTCGCAAGTTGACGCGAGAATTTCTAGAATAACAACAAAGACTCGACGTCGAATTTCCCATAGCCGCGGACAATCGGCATTATTGCATCACAATGGAAGTCGCGCAGATTAATATTGGCTGCGAAGTTAATTTTATTGAAGTAAATGTTTGTGTACCTAGAGTCGTTATAGCACTCCCCGCATCTGCAAAACAGTCTTCACCCAACCAACCATTCTGTCCTTCAAGTTCCGCGTAGAAGCTCATCTCGCACAAGTGCCGCTTCACGCTCCGTTGATCAGCCTGTGTCCAACTGACCTGTTCGCCTGTCAGCGTCAGGTGATCGTTGCGATCGAGAGAACGAATACAATGAGGGCGAATGAAAACGTTCGCTTCAAGCAGTCAGTTTTTGTCACGTCACAATGCATTTGCAAGTCTTTCTGTTTGTTCAACCCACAGAAGTAAATGATGAGGAATGTCCTGAGCTGCGTATAAAACAAAATCTTAAAAACTAAACACGATTTTGGAAAAAATCATGATACCGCTGTTTCCTAGGCAACAAACACTTTTTTGATTTGTTATTACCAAACTCAAAAAGCTGAAATAATACGTCAGCGCTTGTTTCTTTATGAATGGGGGGCGACGCGGGTGTTCTTAAACTACCAACCGAGCGAGGCGACTGCTCGCGCGGACGCGGCAGGATGTGGGGCGAGACATGGAGCGACTGAACTAATGATTTTCTCAATTTCAAGTCAGGTGTCGCGCCGTGGTGTTGCCACACGTCATAATCACGGCCGAGAGGGAGGGACTAATTGTGATCGTGCGAGAGAGGAGGGCGCCGCGATGTTGAACAAGACCGCGCGTAATTGTGACCTCACAACGGTTTTGACCTGCGATATCTTCCTGACATAAGAACCAAAGACGAATTCAATCATGATTTGTAAATGATAGGTTGTCATGGCAATCTACAACCTATTGTTTATGTAACCATCAGATCAGCACGTCAGATTTCCAAACTGGCCACGTCCTTTAATCCTTGACCAATGATGTCACCAGCCCTGATTCTTGTTCACGAATGAATTGATTGAAAACTGCATTTGCTTCAGTGGGACTAAAGGAGACTAACACGAAGTGCTGCTAAATTTGGTCAACGTTGAGTAACGTCATGAAAGCCCTACCGGCATTGTTACCAGTTACTTCACATACTAAGAACTTGCAGTTTTACAGTACTTTTGTATTTACTTCACTTTCCATCTTCGTTGCAAACATTTCTGAAATAATTAGCAGCTACTTTGCTCAGTCTTCAAAGTCACGAAAAACGTCCCATTCAGTGAAGTTCAGGAATAAGAAAAAGACGCTCCCGTTTCAGTCAAGAATTCGCTCGAACGAGCTCGATGTATGACGTATGTGCCCATGTCTCTGTTTCCGGATGACGTATGACGTATGTACGCAAAAATAAAAGTGGAACGGAGTGAGAATCACTTTCACTAACAACGCTTGCTTCCTGCTGTAATGACCGGGCCGGGCCACTGCGAACACTGTCGCTGATGGGAAGTCTGAAGATTCGAAAACTGAACCAAACCAATTGAAGCTTTTCACAGAAATGTTGGCTTTGTCTACATCTCGAGGCACCTGCGCGACCGGCATTAAAACTATGCCAGTCATTGTGAGCGACGGTTCCATGGAGAGCTGTAATGTGAAGCTCAATGTTGATCTGGTGCAACGCCCCGCGGCCCAACTAACCTTTTCTTTCGATTTCGCAGAAGATGCGACGCAAAGCAAAAGCGGTTCGATTGATCTTCGCTTCTCAGAGATTCTAAACCGCCGCTTCCTATTATGGAACGCGCAGTTTGTTATGAAGTGAAACTTTCGTTCTCTCGCAAGTTTTGGTTGGACAATTCATGCCCAGTGAAGCTGACATGAAATTGAAAACAATTCATAACAGTCACGCGTGACTGAGAATACCGGGCAGCAGGTCACGCTTCGATTGATTTGAAGCAAAGGGCCTCAGTGTGACGGATATCTTGGTCGGTCAACCATCTGCGCCCATCACTGAATACTAACATGAATTACGGAGATCCTCCTGCGCAGTTAATGAAGTTACCACTTCGATTTTTTAAGCCAGCTTTGCTGGACTCCCTGGTCAGTAATTAACTTGCTTTTGCGGTGACCCCAGCATTTGTTATTTATTGCTGGTTAGTGGTTATATAATATTTCACGCCAACAAGCTCAAAACCAATTCATTACATTTGTAGTATTTTGGTCAACCGATGCCCTCCCGCCGACCAGTTCTCGACTTGTAAGAAAACATTCATTTCCTGTTTCTTGTGTGGACGCCAACAGTCAAGTGCTGAGTTTTGATTCACATCCAGTCATAGCTACCTCAAAAAACAGGTTTTGATGAAAGTAGGTTACATTCTGTTGATAGAAGAAACAAATTAGAAAGGTGTCTTGCAATAAAAGTCTCTACTGTTTGCTTGAAGGTATTTGTTCTTGAAGATTGGCTGCCGTGCCGGATCTTCAAACTGGTGCGAAAGATAAAAATACATTGTTGTTCTTTTATCAGCACTTTGTTGAACAAACGTTTTTTTATTAGACCAAGTGTTTAACCAAAATATTACATACTTTGTATGAGCAAATCAATTGCATTGCACTTCTATGATGAGTTCAATAACTTTTTTAATGAATTTAGGTGATTTATATTTAGTTCACGTTGCTGGACCAAACGCAGGTTCGTTTTAAGTTTTGCTCAAACGCCAATAAATAAACAAGTCACAACAAACAGCTGTAATTTCATTGTTCATTATGTGACCAAGCCTCCAGTTTAATTGGAATATTGGAAAAGTGAAATCCCGTGAAATTGTTGCATTTGACTGAATGTTTTCGCCAGTTTCTGTGAAACTTCGTTTTGCAGTTTGTGGCAAAAATTATGCAAAGTGGCGATAGCGGCGAGCGGCATTAGTTACAATGGACAATGGTTTATTTTTGGAGAAGAATATTGTAAAGTAACAAAAGTGTGTGTTTTGGAAAATCGCTGAAGCTTCAATGAAGGTTAGTGAACGCTCAAATCGTGCGATAAATAATTTTTTTGTTGACCGTCTCATCAGCAGGTGTTGCCTTCAGTTTTACTCAGGTCCGCTGATCCTCCTTCGCCTGGTTTTTGCTCGTTAGCACCAACTAGTGAAAGGCCTGTTTTGTAAGTGGCCGCAATTATGGTTGAAGGCAATAACCAGAAGGAAGAAACAAGAACACATGCTCCCTCTGGCTTTTACGACAGTAGGTAGCAACGTACTTCTCCGTTCACACCAAATTTCCGATTTTTGCGTAAAGTATCATCCAAAGTGTTGGGAGGTAAATGTTTAGCATTTAATTTTGTCTCGACCGCATGTTACGGAGATATAATCATAGTCATGCGATGACCGATTTTTATATCATTATTTTTTCGTTATTCATATAATCATTTCCATTTTTAACAAATTTTTGCCATTATGAAATGCTTTTAGCAATCGCCTTTCCTCATTCCCCCTGGCTGTAGTTACACAGCGCACTGGGTGACTCATTGAGAGTTTAAACCAAAATTTTAGCGCCGCACGTCGTTTTCATTGCCATCATGGAAGCAAACTATTTTACAGAGGAACAATTTTTTCCTCAGGTTTTATTCTTCAACTAGTTCTGTGCATTCAACGTCACTGGTACTGGCAGATAACAGATGTCTTTGTACGTCAGATCCCTTCTAATCATTGAAATATGACATTTTGTTTTTTTTTAATGCCTATGTTGAAATATACAGTTGGCCTATGAGCAAAATTTACCTATGCCTGGATTTTCTTGGGCCATTGTAAAAGCGAAGAAAAAGTAATGATATGTTTACAAAACGACTTGTGGGCCTGTCTTAGAGTAGCCAGCCCAAAATCTTTGTTGGGGAAAGTGATGGACACGGAGGCACATTTGTTGCAGCAGGGTTAGGCCACACTTGTGGAATAGACCTTTCCTACAGTTCTGTGCCATAACGTTGTAAACGAGCATTCCTGATGTCGCAACCCCTGTCCTGATATGCTTGGTATTACGTGAGCATTCCTGATGTCACAACCCCTGTCCTGATATGCTTGGTATTACGTGAGCATTCCTGATGTTACAACCCCTGTCCTGATATGCTTGGTATTACGTGATGACGTATGATTCCGCAGTTGGCGGGAGCAAAGTGAAAACATGGAATAAGCGTTAAAACTCAAAGAAAGAATTGCTATATTTCAATTAGGCAAAACAGACACTACTTTTGATAAAACAATGTGTCATCTGTACAGAGTGAAATACCTTGATGTGTTGCTGAATGCCTCACTGAAGGATGATGATGATATTCAGAGACAAGTAACAGCGCTAGGGGGGTGTCGTCAAGTGTAAGTCCGACCATTCCCACTATTCTCACCACGCGCCTCTCACTGCCTCTCAGCGGCTCCAGCGTTGAAACCGAAGGGCTCGTTTGGTGACGAGCATTGTGTTGTTAAGAGAAAAACGCTCTCATAGAAAGAACGCATCGAAAGGAAGCGCTCGCTCAGGCGTTATTGACCGAAAATAATGTCGGCAACACATTAAAACACCTTATCGCTTTAGTAGCATTGCTATGCACTGAAATGCGAAGTTAAGGTGCAAGATTTAAAGCAACCTAGGCTGCGTATGTCGTCAAAAAGTAGAACGGGTTGGAGATCACCAAACCAGCATTCCTGTACTGCAATTCGAAGTTCGCAATCTGGGGTTCCCCTCCTTTGGAAGACTGCATACTAGTGTGCATATAACAAGATGTAGTAGGTACATTTATTTAAGTTAACCTAACCAGCATTCATTCACTGAAGTGCAAAGCTCAGATACATATATTTTACCAAACAGCGTTCCTGCTTTGAAATGCGAACGTCTTTTTGAACTTCACCAAACTTAACACAAAATTTATACGACGGGTTGGGGACTTTCACA
>JGI24159J19872_10012871_pt1 | contig 10894 bp, 7 predicted proteins | sample Ectturendosymbi4_FD_19872 | JGI IMG/M metagenome (IMG submission 19872)
TCGGCTTATTAGCCGGAAAATACGGTAATAGTATCGGTACTGGTTTTGAGTGTAGGCAATAAAGCACTACTTGATCCATACATTAGGAGCACCGGCTTATAAGGCGCACGATCAATTTATGAGGAAAAAAAAGGATTTAAATTGTGCCTTATGGTCCGTAAAATACGGTACTTATTAGTTCCAAAGCTGAGGCCGCAAAATGCCAAAAATATCATGACCTCCAAAGGAATTACCACTTTCAACCAGTGGCAATTGAAACCACTGGTGTGTATGGCATGTCCACTGCTCCTTTTTTGAGTGGTCTTACGAAGAAACTTGTTGATGTGTCTGACGACCCCAGGGAGCACCAGTGGCTCCACCAGCGTCTGTCCCTGGCTGTGGCCAGGGGAAATGCTGTCAGCATATTGACCTGTGTGCAAGTTTGATCTAATTTTACCTGTTCTTTTTCTAGCTGCTTTTAACTTACTGACCACCATCACTGCCTTCCACTTGCCCCTGTATCAATGTGTAGCTATTGCCTTCCGAATCCTTGTTCTTTCTGTAAGATTCATTGTTGCTTCAGTTGTGCAGTGTTACCTTGTGCATTGGTTAAATATCTTGTCAGTTGCATGGCCTGTGCTGAGAGTACAGCGTGGTTTCGTGTTCAACATTGCTTGAAACCTCTTGAGGCCTTAAAAAAAAATTGCTGACTGGTATCTTTTCCAGCGTATTGTGTATTGTTCACATATTGCACTTTTTTCAACTTAGGGATTGGGGTCCCTGGCTGTAGCCAGTCAGCACCCCCCTTAATCCACCACTAGTAGTCAACATTGTTTTTACAAAAAATACATAGGAATTTGAGAAATTTTCACATTTGAAGATTTTTCCTGAATGCTTCCACGGGCCATTGAAAACACTGGCGGGCCAATTGTGGCCTGTGGGCCATTAATTGACCACCTCTATCATAGCCGAACATACATGTAGAAATAAACGAATACTAACAACAACTTTCAGAAGTGCAACTTTATAGTATTTGCATATATCTACACATGTTACTTGAAAAACAACATGTATGACATGTACCACATGAATTCTGCTCTTTATTATAGCCAAAACCACAAATACACAAACACGTTTCGTCATCATTGAAAAGAGGACTTTCAGAGCTTTCAAATGATACCTTACTTGAAAAAATTAAGGGATATTTTTTTTCAGAATCAAGCCCCAAAATTGGGTCATGATTGAGTGATCGTGAAAAGGTATGCTTGCAGTTTGGCCTCTAAAATCACTCAACCATGACCGAAGTGAGGGTAAGTTGGAAATCATGAAAAAGAGAATCTTGACTACCTCTCAAGCAAATTTGAGATTCCTAACTATAAAAATAAAGATTTTATTGAAGTTCGAAGACAAATGTCAAAAGTTTTTTAAAATTTCATGCTTGACTGATTGTCAAATTCTTGTATCGTTGGAACCACTGACCTGATTTTACTCAAATTAGTGTCATCATGCTCAGAATAACTTGCTTTAGAAGCTGATAAATTTCCATCAAAATCTGCGACTAGTGGTGACATTATTTGATTTTTTGTGCTTTTTGGCAAATAATGACCCCACTATATTAAACTGTACATCAGCAAGTTTTTTCTTTGTTGTATTTGCATGTAAGAAACAACCAAATCAGTATCACTTGATTTGGGAGCAACTATAAACACACCAAATCATGCATCACAGAAAACAAGCCACATAAGAACAGCATTTGTTTTGTTCNCAGGATATCTGAAATAACCAAAATGGTTGCAAAAGAGCCAGGAATTCAAAAATATTCAACTTAGAAGTGATGACAACATTTCTTTAATAAATTTTGGCAAAATCTACAAATTTTGAAGTCTCGGTCTCGAATTTCAAGTCTCGAGCTTTGGTCTCAGAATTTTTGATGAAGTCTTGGTCTCAATGTTTTAACAGGGTCTCAGTGTTGAAGGTTATGGTCTTGATTACGTAACTGATACTTAAGTTGTTTCTGTATCTCTGTTTTACTGGATTTTGAACAGGGTTTGTTTGTGTTTGCCCTTAGCTCTTGTTTTTTCCAGCTGTTGAGAAAATGTGATTTTTGATTGGTTGTTGCTTGACCCTTTGAGTCCCGCACCCGCCAAAATTTTGGCGCAAGTTTGCAACGCTGTAACTTGCCACCCGATTGAGCTAGAGAGCTATCTAAACCATCCTCGGATTCAGCAAGTCTTCTGCTAGAAATAAAAAAAAAAACGGTTTTCGGTTTGGGGTTCGATGGGGGGACCGCTGCAAGTGGGAGTATTTTTGCTTTTTTTGGCCATCTTTACCTGGCCCTGGACCCCAATCCATTGGGCCATTATTTTGGCTCAATATTTTTTTGGAAACTCCGCATTCCGCGTCTTTAGAGCCCTTGAATGACTTTCTAGCATATCGGGAGTGAAAATTATGGTTCATAAACCAAAAATTGACTAAAAGTTTGCTCCCTCAAAAGCCACTTTGAGGGGCATTTTACCCCAGGCAATAACTTGCCGTCAGATTGAGCTAGAGAGCTGTTCAAACACTCTAAAGACTCGTGAAGGTATGTACTTTACAATAAAAAACAAAAACGTTTCAGTTTAGGATGCCTGTTATTTTTTTTTACTGCTTGTATAATGATACGATGTTTATGCTATTTTTTGTTGACGTCAGCATTTTTGCCCGACCTCCCTTCAAAACCCGCAAGAGCCATTTAAATGACATAATTTTTTTTTTGAGTTTAGCTGTTTTTTGGTGACATTTTGGAACTTTGAAAGGTTGGAATGGGTTTTTAGCATTCCTGGTACCAAGATTAGGGCCAAAAAACATTAAAATTAATCAGGGAAAAGTATTGAGAAAAGCCCCTTACCAAGTAGCTGTTTTTTGGCCTAACTGTTGAACCAGAAAAGCTAGAAACTCAATCAAGGGCTCTGCTCTAAAAACACGTATTTTGGCCTAGAATCCAAACATACTGCAAGCCAAAGTATTGGCGCATGGGATCAGATGATGACGTCATATAATTAACCGAAAAACATGCCCCTGTCCTGATCCCATTAGCCCAAAAACCTCCAACCAAATTTAAAAAAAAATTTTTTATTCTGAACTACACGATACCACTAGTCATTACAAGGTTTGAACAGCTCTCTAGCTCAATCTGCTGCCGAGTTATGGCTGACCAAAGTTTGCCCTGAAAGGGTAAATTATGCCTTTTCTGAAAAGTTTAGAATTAGGCCAAAAACTGGGTTTTTGACCCATAATTTTGGCTACAAGTATGCTAGAAAGTCAATCAAGGGCTCTATAGACGTGGGTTTTGACTTAGTTTTCAACAAAACTTTGAGCCAAAAGAATGGGTCAATGGGTTGGGGCCCAGGGCTGGCCAAAAGTGGCCAAAATTTTCAAAACATGCCTTCTTTGTGACGTCACCTTCAGAAATCCCCCCACCGAAAACGAAAAACGTTTCTTTTCGATTTTGACTACAAGACTTGCTGAATCCGTAGCTGGTTTGGATATCTCTCTAGCTCAATCGCCTGTTGAGTTATGGGATTGCAAAGTTCTGCAAAAAAGGGGGTATACCCTGGACTCAAAGGGTTAATGGCAGGTTTGACACGATTTTATCAGAAGGAATAGGTTCTACAACAGGGATTGGCAGTCAGTAAATGCATGCCGATTCTAGGTTTGAAATCAACTACATCCATATTTTTGTACAAGTCAAGGTTAATAGTACTTGTGTGTTGTGAATCATAACAAAATTGATATGTAAAACATGGAGCTTCTGTATGCCATTGGAAATTGCTTGGTGTGCTGCAGGTTGCCGACCCTTGTTCTACAATCTACACCATCAAAAAAACAAATGTGAAGGATACCCAACCACTGAAACGAAGTTGGAGTGGTGCTACAAGTTTCATCATTGTCCTTTTTTGAGCCAATCCAACAATTAACACCATGCATCTTTGAGTGTGGTATGCAAGTTTTTTTATGCAATGAGTGTTTGACTGGTGCTGGCAAATGCTTAAAACACATCCAAAAGCATTGGGCTGCTTTTCCTTTCCCATATTAAGCAGGGCTGTGGAGCTCGAACTCGAATTTCAAGCTTCGTCTAAGCTCCATGCATCTAAATTTTCTGGCTCCAGTTTCAGTTCCAACATCAAAAATGTATTGACTTTGGTTGGTTCCAGAATGGTTTGGTTTAACACTGAAAACTGAAAACCATTATTTACATAACTTGTATGTACACACATGCAGCGTCTTCACTCTGCAGGGAAAATTCGACCTGGCCTTTCAAATGCGCTGCCTTTGTCTACCTGAATGCTCTCGCTGTATGAAACCTTGACTTTATTAAAGCACACACAAACAGCTCATACTTAGAGCGAGTTCAAACTCAGGAGCTTGGCATACAGTTTAAATCTGTTTGTTCTGTGCTAGGTTTGCCAAAAATAAGAACTGTACAAAAAATGAACCCTGAAATTGCTGTTACGGAATGCAGAACATGTCAAATTAATCTACGTGCCATGAGACAAGCAATGAACGCTTAAAGGGGATTTCATAATGTTGCACCACATACTAGGGCTATGGAACCCTAATCCAAATTTCAGGCTCCAGCCATCCAAAATTGCCTGGGATCTGGCTCTACAGTGCTGACATTATGACATATGTAGTGAAGTGCAGGACAAGATGCTGAAGATTGTTATGGCTAGAAAAATAAGNCTGTTGTTACCACCATTAGTTATGTCAGTGTTTTCTTGATGTTTCAAATACTTACAGTATTTTTATACAGTTTTTGCAAAAACGTTNAAAGATCATTTATGTATTAAAACTTCAGTGACACATGTTTTGTTAATACATACTACTTTTGAAACACTTGTGGCAACACTTGTTGCTGTTCTANGTTTGAAACTATTTTTGAATAATTAAAGTTGTAGGTTTTGTACTGATGAGCTGCATAAGCAAACCTGTGTTTGCTAGTGCCATAATAAGCTCTGCCTTAGCAGTGTTGGCATGGAAATGGCTGAAGAATTTAAATCAAGTTGTGTCAAAAGGTAAAGTCTTTCCTGGTCTGATTAACATTGGCAATACTTGTTTTATGAATGCAGTCCTTCAGTGCTTTGCAAGTCAGGAAGTGTTCATAAAGTGGCTTGGAAAAATGTGCAGAGAATGTAAAATTGAAAACAAAACATTTCTGGTAGAAGTTCTAAGCAATGTCATGTATAAGCTTACTGGAGGATGTTCTGAAAAACATTTTGATCCCACTTACCTGCTACAAGACTTGATGGCTAGAGGATGGCATATCCCATATGAAGAGCATGATGCTCATGAATTTTGCACTGCTGTTTTCTGTACACTTTCTGATGAATTGAAGTTTTATCGACAGTACTGTGTGGATGTTGGATTGTTTCTTGCCAAGTCAATTGACAAACCTATTTCCAAAGGCAATGGTCATTTGGTACTTCGTTGCATACCTGAGCAAAATTTTTCTGTGCAAAAGCTTGCACCAAATTTGAACTATTCATCTGCAAAGTGTCTGCCATTCCATGGTCTGCTTTTGATCAAACTGAGATGTTCCTCATGTGGCTATAATAATCCTATGACATATGAAGCCTTCAACAACCTGAGTATTCCAATAAAGCTCCAAGCCATGTGGCATTTGCAGATAACATTGTATGATTGTTTGCAGGAGTTCTTTGCAAGTGAAATTGTGCATAATGTTCATTGTAAAAATTGTTCCAGTGGTGATAAAAGGTCAAAAACTAGTGATACTTGTGACAGTGTGCTTACAAAAAAGCCACAAAGTGATGTCAACCTTGCACAAGCCGAGGAATGCAAACTTTTTTTTCCAAAACTTGTCACTAATGTTAATGTGAATAAAGCTACTTCATCTTGTTCAGTAAAATATACCAAAACAAATTTTCAGAAGCAAACAATGATTGCTAAATTACCAAACTGCTTTTGTATCCATTTGCAAAGGCTGGTGTGGAGGCATGGTATGCCATTGAAACTGTTTCAGTATGTAAAGTTTCCTGAAATCTTAAACATGGAGCCTTTCTTGTTTAACTACAAACAAACAATTGAAAAAATGCTTGCCAGAACATCATTTGCTTCAGATAAGTCAAGTCCAAAGTTCCTAAAGAAACTCAATAATTATGTAGTTTCAAGCAATCTTGATCTTCTCACCCCACTTGATACTGAAAATGCGAGTAAAGCCCTGTATCAACTTACTGGTGTTATTGTGCATATTGGTGATTGGGGTTCCCATGGACATTTTGTTGCATATCGAAGATGTAGTCAAATAACAAAAAATGGCCTGGTGCATAAGTGGTACCTTGTTTCTGATACATTAGTGAAGCAAGTACCCTTGAATGAAGTTCTTGCATCATCTGCATATATGCTTTTTTATGAAAAGGTTTAATTTGTCAATCAAGTAGCAGTATAGTTGATTTTCCAATTTACTTTTATCAAAGTAGACTCCATATCAGTGTGGCGTAATTTGGTTAACTTGGTATTGCACCTTGATGTTTATGAAACCATTCAGAAAATGCAGTTAGTGCATTTTGCAACTGCCTATTGGCAACGTGAGTTTTAATTAAAGATATTCGGTGATCTTTTTTACTCCGTGTATCTGTTGCCTTGTGGTCATGATTTGTGCAAAGCTATGGATTTTTGTGTGGTGGCCTTTATGTTATATCAAAAATATTTTGATGAGCTTTCAATTTTTTATGAAAGATAAGTATTAGATTTCACCAAATCGTTAAAACCAAGTTGCAATTTCTCAATTTGATTTGAAAAAACAATTTTCAGCTGGAAGTTTTTTTTTTAAAAAGTGCAGAATAAAAAAAAAATTTCCATGTGTTTTATTATGTGCCATTGTTTTACATAAATGTCCTTGCTGCTTGTCAAGACATGACAAATTGGAGATAAATGAGCTGAACCAGCTTTTGAATAGTCAAAGTAGTTTTCATTGACAAGGTAGCAATCGTTTTGACATTTCATGAAGTGCATTGTTGTGTATAGAATTTGAGGTGGCTGTAGCATCTCAAATCTAACTGTGGTTGCACCACATTCACAGATACATTCAAGATCAAAATATCTGACCATTTGGTCAGATTCCTAAGCACCAATTGATTGAAAACTAATTGAGTTTTTAGGTGGGTGTGTTTTGGGTCAATACCGCTGCCAAGCAAATCAGCTGCTCCAAACAAACACTTTGCAGCCATATTTTATTTGCAAATAATGAGGGACAAATAACTGACTTGTGAACACAAGGCTATATAGTAGGTATACTCATTGACTATTTTTACTGGTTGAGGCTTGTGTACTATATACTTACAGAATTTCAATTGAAACAAATTTTCTGAAATAGAACTGATAACATTAAGTTCTGCTGGTATTCTAACTTTAAAACCGAGTATTTTTTGTTATGTTGCACTTAAACACTTCCTAAAGTCCTAATTGGTATAAGCTGAGTTAAATTAATATGGCAAAATTACAACGATTGGGTGGTTTAGACTGGCACTTGCAGTTGGTCATTGTGTGGATGTTTTATTTGGTTTATAAAATGGAGCTGATCTATAAAGATTTTGTGAACTAATTCCTATTACATTTGCAGATAAAGTAGCTCTTAACAATTGGTCAGTATCCGTTAATGATGTGAGTTTTTTGTGTAATTAATAGTTTCTTAAAACAAATAACGTCTTGTTTTTGCAAAAGTAACATTTTAGTTGGCTAAGAAGTAAGTCATACACAAGTATTTATGGCAATTATACTTGATGTAACACAATCTTTTAATCTTTAGCCAGTCATACAGTTTTGTTGTGACTCACCAGCTATTGGTAACACTCATTCTATTGAAAACCTGCCCAAGTCTGGTTTCTGATTTGGTTGTTTTCAGTTGGGTGAAGTTTCATGAAACACTTTTTTCATCGGATTTGTTTGTTCTCAATTTGGCAAAGTTTCATGAAACATTTTTTGTTTTTTAGCCATAACTTTTGAACCACAAACTTTACAAAGCCACTCTAGTGTTCTAAAGACTCAGACTACAACGTAGTTACCGATAAAAACACGAGTCAAAAATTGGCTGCTGCAGTTAGGGCCCGATATTATTGGCCAAAAATCCATAAACCTACCCCGCTTATGATGTCACCCACAAAAAAACTGAAAATCACAACTTTCCAATTTGTTTTCAATGCAATCTAGAATACTTACCGCATTTTTGAGGGTTTAAACAGCTCTTTAGCTCAATCGCCTAATGAGTTACGGAGTTGCAAAGACTTGCCCAATGTAGCAAATTGTATATACCTCTTAACACTTTGAGAGCCGGTCTACGATATATTCGTACTTCGATTTCGGCCTAAAAAAAGCAGTTTTCGGTTGCCTTACCAATGCCCTAGCTCCTCCGCCGATTGTGCTAGAGAGCTGTTCAAAGGCTCAAACAGATCGGCCAGTCTAGTAGATTGCACTCAAAAAAAAATTTTTGGTTGGGGGTGCGGATTTTTTGTGACTGACGTCATAAGTGAAGTAGTTTCAGGGTCATTTTGGCTCATGTTTCCTGGCCTAGGGCCCAACCGCTAGGCCAAAGTGTTTCGCTGAAGTTTTCATTGGAAACTACGCTCGAATCTGAGTCTTTTGAGCCTTTGATCGACTTTCTAGCATCTCTGGTTCAAAAGTTATGATCTAAAATAAATTAATTAATTAGGTAATTAGTCAAATATTTTTAGTAACTAACATCATTACTTTTGAACCCGAAACCCCAGTAGGTCATCCAAAGTATCAAAAGACTCGGATTGTAGCCTAGTTTCCAGCAAAAACTTCTGTGAAATACTACCACCTAACGGTTGGCGCCCAGGGCCAGGCAAAGTGGGCCAAGGTGGCCTAAAAGTCCTCCACTTTTGACGTCACTCACAGCCAACCTGCACCCCCCAAGAAATTTTTTTTTCGAGTGCAATCTACTAGACTGTATGCGTGTTTTGAGACTTTTGCCGAGTTGCTCGAGCGAACAGGAGCGGAGATATTCATGCATAAAGCCATGTGCGTTTAGGTGTTTTTTTTGCCGAAAATCCCCAAAACCAGCCGGACGTCAAAGTGTTAAAAATGTTTCTGTCATTTTTTTTGAAAAGAAACAAAACAAAAAACAGAACCAAGTTAAAAATAATAGAAAAAGTTTGCTTGCATTTTGTCTTTTGTTTTTAACTATTAATGAAAATTTTTAGGATTGTGAGGATTTTTGAAAGAGAAAGTGATTGCAAATTAATGTTTTCATTTCAAAAACAAACAATTTTACTTTTATGTCGAAAACACTTTCCTTTTACAAATGTTTTCTAAATAAAAACATTTTTGTTTTAAAAAATTTTTATTATTTCGGAAACACTTTGACTTTTGTTTTGGAAACACTTTAATTTGTACAAACACCCACTGTCTGCACAATGCAGCTGATAAACACAGACAAAACAGAATGTTTTACAATGGTATTGAAGGCTGTATCACAAGGTCACAGACACTTTCATTGTGCGCATAGGGAGTGGGGGTTGTGGTGCAGTCAGTCAGTATTGGAATATGCTGGCCTGTAGCCTTTTTTGAAAAGTTAAAAGCTGCTTCGTGATTTAAGGAAGCCTAAATAATTTTATTAGGGATCATTTGTCAAAGTTGCAATATATGTCTGCCAAATTTCAATGTTTTTGGCAATTCAGAAAGAAACTTGATAACTGAAAACAATTGAATCTGATAAGCTGTAGTAATAGCCAGAAGTGGTAACGCTACTGGTAAAAGTATTTTTGTTGCATGACCATCTTTTAACTCAAAAAACAACACTTGTCTAAGTAAAGGCATGTGGAGCCTGTTACACTTTTGGAGGTTATCAAAACTGGAGCAATTGGCTATGTTTCAATTTTGGCACGCATGGGCCACCAAACATCTGTTAAGAGAGTGGACAAAACTGTCATGTGGCTGGTTTTTGAAATCAAACATGTGTAGTGCTCATAGTTATGCTTAAACTAGCAGTTAAAGAAATAGCACTGCTTACCCCATAAAATTGGTTCTAGGTGAGAAAGCACACCCAGATTCACATATTAGGTGCATCGCATTATAAGGCACACTTTTGCTTTTTAAGAAAACCAAAGGATTTCAAGTGCGCCATATGGTGTGAAGAATATGGTTGGCTTCTGACACTTTTTGTTGCTAGTGTGCATATCCTTACAGAACAAATTCCAGGGCAGATACTGGTGTAGGTATAGATGCAGATTTGTCTCAAATTGGATACCTGCTGTAGTTTTATTCTTTTATATAGTTTTTATATTTACCTTGCGTATGATAAATGTCAAGAAAAAAGTAGCATATGTAACTAATAAAGTACTTAACACCTTGATAGGTCGGTCTAAATCAAGCTGTTTGGACGTGTCTTTGCAAGTCCATAGCTTCTCCACCAATTGCGTTAGAGAGCTGTTCAAACCCTCAAAAGACTTGGCAAGTCTTGAAATTTGTAATGAAAAAATTTTTTTTGGTGTTGGGTTTCAGATTTTTTTGTGAGTGATGTCATAAGTAAGGCAGGTTTAGGCCTTTTTAGCTCACTTCATCTGGCCCTGGGCCCAAACTGCTAGATTGTAATATTTCACTCATGTTTTTGTGGGAAACTAATCTAAAAAAACAAGTCTGTTGATGCCTTGGATGACTTGCTGGTGTTTCAGGTGGAAACGTTATTTATGACCTAGAACAGTGGTTCTTAACCTTACTACACACTCGTACCCCCTGAGCTTTCATAAAATTCTGTGGTACCCCTTGTCTGAAGGCAAGTAGTAACTTACCAACGTAGCTCACATGGTGTCACAAATTCTTCAGCAGCTGTATAAGGCTCTCTTCTTGCCACACAAGAACGTAACTTTGCAACATGCCAGCAATAATTGTTTTTCCATCG
>JGI24159J19872_10012872_pt1 | contig 10894 bp, 6 predicted proteins | sample Ectturendosymbi4_FD_19872 | JGI IMG/M metagenome (IMG submission 19872)
TATAAACCGCTTGCATGTAACGCGAAAACAATCAGCGAAAAACTAATCAGTGCAGTGTGAGCACAAGACGCATGAATTCAAACAGTAATTTTCATTACAGTCGCTTTCCCAGGATCCCGTAAATTTAACCTCTTGTGATCGTTATACAGCATGTGCTAAGCTCAACAGTACTATTTCATCAGAAATATTCTCACTATTCAGTACTGCAGATGCCCACCTGCCTAGTTGTAAAAGTGTTTTGTTTATGCTCAAACACGCAAAGCGTCTTGCTATACTATGCTGCAAAGGTTAGCATTTTTGTTAATTAACGTTTACGTTTAATTTTATGTGTGAAAAGCAAAGTTACATAAGTTTTGGGAGCAAAGGAAGCTGGAGCAGATGAGCATATACCCCTTTCTTACACTGTGCATGATGTTTTACATTTAGTTTAGATGCAATCGATTTAGACGTGTCACGGAAAATGCAAAAGAAAAGAGAAAAACACAGTTGAAAATTGTGTAATGTTAAAAAATATGTTCTAAGCGCAAAGGCAACCACTCTGCAGAGGATAAAGTTCGTCCGCATTTAATTTGCTTTTGGGTGACGGCAATCGGCAGTAAGCAGAAGCCTGAATTTTACTTCTTGCCGGGACGATTGAGGTGAACGATCTTGCCCAAGGGGGCCTGGGACGGTTTACTCAGTGGCCGTGGTTCGAACACCTAACTTTTCAATTGATTTAATTATACAACAATCTGAAACTTGTAAAATAAAAACCTTCTCCAGTGTTGCTCGCTGATGTAAATCAACCAGGCACTACTGGCCAAAGAGAGAAAGAGGTCAATATATATTTCTGAAATGATTACTGACGCTGCGGGTAGTAAATCGAGATTTCCGGTTGACGCAGGCGATTTGAAAATACTTTCTGTGAAGAAGCCATTTCGAATTTTCGCGGTCTTCGGCTGTGTACTAGAGTTTCAGCGTCACGCAAGGTGACAAAGCAAAAAAACGCAGAACCGTAAACCATGTAGCCAAGCGTGGTGCTATAAAGCATTGCCATCAGTGCCAACAACTCCAAATAATAATAACTAATAGTTATATTCGACGTTCGTTTGAAGGTTTTCAAATGACGTGCGTTTGATTCTGTTGTGGGAACTTACGATTCGCTTGTTGCGGCGGAGGTGTGCGGTCGCATCTTTTATTCTCTACTCAGGTTGGAGTCGACCTTCTTGGCGAAAGGCCATTGATCGAGAATGTTAAGGAAGGGTGCTAATATCGTTTTTCCATTAAAATGTTTTTAAACGTTGTCGGTCTTTCTGGATCGGATATATCAATTTATATCCAAACAAGAGTATTCGAAGATTGACGGAAACAGGCACATCTTGTGATGTGTAACAGACGACGATGCGCTTGAATTGTTTGAACACTGTAAAAATCCTCAGCAGAGGTATGAAAGTCAACACAAATCCAATACAAATAAAGACAGCGATTGCCAGAGTTCCAGTAAATTGGACAACATCGTAGAGTTATTGCCAATAATTCCAAAGAATCTGTCCGAACGGAAACTACTGAGCTACAGTCCACTTTTTATCGATACCTGTTTAAAGCATGTGTTGGGGCTTACCTTTCTTGGGTTCCATCGGGAAACGGAAACCTGGTGATCGAATGCCCAGCGAATGAAAACTTTGCTGAGTAGTTCAATTTTGGGAAAACCTCAGTTCAGGTCATTGATTTGCCCTTACAGCAGTGGTTCCCAACCTGTGGTACGCGTACCACTAGTGGTACGCGAAGGTCTTCCAGATAGTACGCGAGTAAATTCCATTTTTTTCACAAAAGCCTGGATTCACAGCTTTCTAGTTTACGTATCTGACGTAGTTTCTAAAAAAATTTTCCTATAGTTTGCTATTCCTATTGTTTCGTAACATTATGATTTTCGATGCGCTGCTAGCAAATTTACGCCACGCATAGACCAGTTGGTGGAAGGTAAATAAAAACAAAAATTTCATTAATTTAGTTGCGGGCTTTTATTGTTATTTTAATGTATGTTATTCTTCTGAATCAACTAAGTTCAAATTGGTTGTTCTGGAAGATGTGGTACGCGTTGACAATACAGGGTGCCCAAGTGGTACGAGATAGTAAAAAGGTTGGGAACCCCTGCCTTACAGTCACCATTGGCTAAATGCGTGATATATAACTTGCCAGTGGAGTTGGAAACAAACAGCTTTCGGCAATGTTCACAAACTCAAAACGTGAATTTTTTGAAACCAGGTAAAAACTGGTCAGGAAAAAAATGGCATCTGCAATGATACAGGGGCACTATTCTTCACTTCTCAACTGCAGATATACCAAGCGGAAGTTGGAGCAGGAGGATACCTGCGGTTTGAGGTCCGACAGTACATGCCAAAGCCTGTCCACTGCTTCTAGTGCATTCGCTATAGTCCTAGGTAAAGAAAGATGCTCCTATTTGTTGAGGTGAACACATGTGGAGTAACTGCAAAACTTCCACTTTGCAAAGTTCCAATTGCCGCGGCCACCACCCTGCACTGCAAGCAAGCAACAGTGCCCACGGTACATGTGAGAAATCGCGGTGTTAAAATCAAAGCAACTTCCAAGATAACAAACTGAAGATTATAAACAGTTCAGACCATCATCTGCCTCTGTCGCTGACCCACGTATTTCAGGGACGAACTTCCCGCCTTTGCCAGTGGGTGAAAAGAGCAGATAGGTTACGGCTACGCAACCGCTATCTACCAGTGCCTCGCGTCAGAAGATTGTAACTGCGTTGTAACGGACACGAGACAACAATCACGGAGAAAATAATTCAACCTACTTTCTAGCAGTGGCGTGGTGAAACTGGCCGGGAGGGCTGCGCAATTTCATTTCTGGTTGAACATACGGGAACGTCGCCCTGGCTGTTTTTATAATTAGTGGCGTTTCCAGTCGCTCCAGCAGTCCTAATCTTATCAAACTCGTAATTTTCAGTTGTCCTTATTCATACATAGAAAACATTCACTGTAGTTTAATGAAACCAAACCAGGCACGTAGCCAGGAATTTTGATTGGGGGGGCGAACAACAGCCAAGTCTCAACATTTGATTATTTAATGCCCCTTGTTTTCGAAGCATCATCCATGAAATGTGAATTTTTCTGGTGCTTGTTTTTGAATAATATGTTCAGTCATTTTTTTATTTTAGTTCACTGATGAAGATCGTCTTGAACCAAAGGGTAGGAGTCGAACTTGCAAATTGAGAGTTAAAGTATGGATGATAGGTGATTTTCTAGCACTAATGGCAAACGATGGCACTGTCGACGTGTTTAAAACAATAATTGATGCCGCCCGCTGATGGGAGAATGGGACTGCATGGCTTATTTCGAACAACTGAAAACGCCTCGCTGCATAATGGGTATAACAGTAATTCAGTGGAACGCAAGGTCGATGAACGGAAAATTCCAGCACTTCTGTGGTATTCTATCGGGGTTAACAGAGCTACTCGGTTTAACTTGCATGCAAACGCGTCTCAGCGAAATATCAGCCATCAATCTACAATTCTGCGTAGAGCTTCCGGAGGAAAAGGTGGAGAAATATTAAAAAAATGCGCAAACCTGCTATTGGGTTTAGGACAAATTGATATCGATTCTCCCAGCACGTTTATGGAAGTTCTTGGGCTAGACATGGTTGGAATTGCGATCTTTATTGTTTATAGTCCACCCTTTTGTTACTTGACAGCCGTTTGCTTTGCTTTCTTTCAAAGTTTAACAGATATGTTATTTGAGGCAATTTCAGTGCTCACCACGGTATGTAGGGTAGCAACATTGCCAGCCGTAACGGTCATACTTTCCTTTCCGTTATTAGAACACACGGCTTTGTCGTTACAAATATTTACGTTCCTACCGATTACTCGTTAACTGGACAAAGATGTGGAATGTCCTAAGCCTGTCCATGGTTACGTCTACTATCGATTCAAGTTGTTGCACAATAGTGTCAAATAGAGTATCGCTATCACTCGATCGTCCACATTACGGTCGTTTTAACTGATCTGCGCCGATCCGTCAGTTTCAACATAAGGCCAAAAATGAAGAAACAAGCCACGGATCAAGATGAAACTTACAACTCCAAAACGCAAGGTGACAGCGATTTGACTGGGCTTCTAAAGAAAGTAACACTTTTGACTTCGAACGATTGACTATAAACCGAAAATGGCATAGGCCTGTACTAACTTTTTGCAATTTTGCAAACGGGAGAGTAAACAACATGCGATGTGTGACGTAAATCAGGGATCGGCAGTTTTTTTGCACTGCGGACCTGTTGAAGCCTTGCATTGTTTTGCGGACTGGCTCTCAATAAAATAACGATCGTTTGCTGCCTGCAAAGTCATCATGACACTAATTCGGTGAGAGATCTAGGTTTATTTTGCCGCGATAAGATGCTCCCACCTGTAGCGATTACAGCAGTCAATGACACCTGCAGTGTGCTCCTTATTTTCAGGCTACTTCGTGATTTTCTCTTGGTTGCTGTTACCACAGTTCTACATGACCCGGTAGCAAATTCCTCACAAACCGGTAGCGGGCCGCGGCCCGGTGGTTGCTGACGTAAAGCATGCACTCAATAGGAAATGACTACGCCGCAATGTACCATTCTTTATTTTAAACCTGCGCTGGAAGTCGCTGTGCAGCGAAGCTAACGCGCACAATAAAGTTGCCACACGTCCGTGAGTGCCAAGGTCTTTCCTTGAATTTGCTATCAAAACTGGTTATGTCCTTGATCCTCGAAAAACATTTTGTTGTCCTTGAATAATTTATGGCGTCCTTGAAGGTTCTTGAACGGTTACGAAATTGTTCATTGAACTACTGATTATACTGAACATTCAAGAATCCAAGATTCGACAATGCAATTGAACATAATAACGTGCAGATTTGTTCCATCTTTGCCATTTGTGTAGATAAAAGTAACCATTGTTGTTCAGCAATGTTTGTTTGAAAAAATGTGCTGCACCACTATATCTGAAAAGAATTGAAAGTAGGCATGAAGTAAAATTTCAATGACCACAAAACGACCAAATGTCCTTGAAAAATTTCAAGTGATCTGGCAACCCTATCGCACAATGAGTTAATTTTTACTATAAATGTATACCAATTTACCGCAGGAAAATTGAAGTGTAAATTCATTATCCGAATGCCCCAAACGCTGTACAGGAAATCCTGGAGCATGGATCGTTGTGTGCAATACGATGTTGTTCTTCCTTCGCAAAACATGGTCATAAACGCAGTGTAACGGTGTTTACATACCAACGTGTTGCGATATGCGATGCAATGGTGATGCAATGCGAAAGAAGCTGAAGGGGCAAAATGGTTGGTCAGCGCACAATTTCACTGCATAGCTTGTGTGGTAAGCAAGGTAGTGATGCGCCAAAACCACAATGAGTTAGCGAACAGCTTACACAGCTATGAAAGGCAAGTTCGTAGTGGCTGATTCGAACGAAATGGGCTCCTGGTATAAGAATGACTGATAGTGAAGTCGTGCGACTGACCTGAACTATGGGCTTGCCGAGATTCAGGTAAAGGCATCTCCGATCTCTCAGCTAATCAAAATTGGCCTTGTTAACGAAACCTTTCATGCAGGGTGGCAGACTCAGCAGGATGCGAGGTCAGTGACTAGATGTTGCTTTTTTATACTTGTTAATCTGATTTTCTGAGCTTGCTGCAGTCACGGAAGTTTTTACAATAAGGGCTCAGGCACAGATTGCGAGATGTGTCGTCATTCTACTGTACACAGATTTGGACAAACCAAACATTAGAAACTAGCGTGGTATAAGCAGCCGCCGAAGCCCAACACCAAGTACGCTTCACCATAATGAAGTACTGCATCTTTCCGCACAAGATACTAAAGGCCTTTTTTATCACAGACTGTCTTCGCTAATTTGTGCCGGAAAAAACACGTCTTCATAAAGAAGATCATATTGCTTTCCTCAAATCTCGCACAGGCAGGACGTGAAACTGTTCTTATGTGGGTTCCAGGTCACAGTGCCATACCTGACAATAAAACCGTTGAGCCTTTGGCAATGCTGTCTACATCCGTTTGCCCGCAAAGAGAAGCAATTAATGTCACCTTTAAAAACGTTAGCACCTGACAGAGGTATTCAGACATATGCCAATGTTTTGGCGATCAAAGCGATCCGAAGGGTTCAGCTTAAAAATTTGTCTTCCCCCAGCTATGGAAAAAAAGAGTTTCGTACTGTTAAGGAAGAAACTGAAGCATTGCTATTTGGAGGATACTCAGGGTACTGTAAACTGGACCATCATCTTTTTCGGATGGGTTTCCATCTAGACGGTCTGGGTGATTCTTGCAAAACGCCAGAAATTGTATCAGACAGCTTTTGTCCTGTCCACGGTACCAAGCGCAGCGAAGTACTGAAGAAGGAAGTGAATAACTCAACGTCAATTTCAGGATTGATACAATGCAACGGGACGAATTAGCTTCAAGACAAGTACAATATGTCGATCAGACACAAAGAGAACTATGAAAATTATTCCGCAGTAAGGCGTGGCACTGAAAGATCAAAACTGTCGAAGTGCCAACAACAAAACACCGATAATAATTTGTTCGAGGAAGACATTGATGCAAAACAAGGCCTGCTTGTGATGGCGTTTAAGCTTTTTTCATTTCATCATGTCTTCAGGTGCAAATGAGTGAGCGGCCCTTTACCCTTCGGCAAACGGTAAAACTTTCGGACACCGGAAAGGTTTTGTTTTCAGGCAATCCGTAAACGTACACTGGAAGTCATTCCCGACTTAACAGAAAACCATGAAAGTCATTCCTGACTTGACGGAAAACCAGACTTTTTGTCGTCATATGCTTTTGTTTGTACACTAAGCGTATTGTGAACATATCACTCAACCGCAGTGTTTGGACAAATGTGCTAGTTGAATTGGCAAGTAACACGAAGCGTTCTCCGTTATGAAAGCCGAAGCTTCTCGTTTTGTTGGGACTCCTTGCGGGAGGTTGGAACACGTAAAGGAAAGAATGCCAGTCCGCAAGGGCAAGCAACAATAGGACTCCGGCTCAACCAGATTCACTCAATTGTTGCTTGTACGCTACCACCTTCTTGAAGCACTTCCAGATTACGCGCTCTTGGCATGTGACGCAGTGCGCCGTCATACTCATCAAAATGCCAACGTTGATGGTCATTTGTAATTGGAAAATTTGAAAATATATTTGTCCTTAAGAAAGAAAATTATAAGTGGGGATGACAGTTTTCGCGAAAGTTTCAATAAAGTAAAACTTTACTATCTTGCTGTTCCATTTTCTAATGTAGGCTGTTCTATTCTAAATGATGCACCCTCTCACGAGTTTGAATAGGCGTAAATCTTCCTAATCAAATCCATAAGCATCCTTTTTTGCCATGCACCTCTTGGCCACAGAAAAACTTTATTTAATCAAATGTAAGTTCATTTATTGGCCAACCACAAAAGAGGTCAGCAGTCAAAAATACTGTAGGGATGTTTATTACATCTCATTTTTAACGTTCCAGTGTGAGTCTATAGGGTTAGATTCATGCAGTTTAGCTAAAATGGTTTACAGTATAAATTTGAAGAGTCTCTCCTATTTCCTGCATAGCTCTCGTCAGTGATGTAACGGACGGGGGCAGATGAGTGATTCTCCCCCTTGGCAAGCTAAATGTAAAAAATGGGCCCTCTTTAGCTGACATTTTGGTATTTAGTATTATTTTGGTTTCCAGTAGTTTTTTTGTGTTTATCGGGGTGTTTTCGTTTTTTTTTAGTAAGTGTAGACATCCACGACATCCGGTTTCACTACCATTTCTTACCTTTTTTCTGACGGTTGGCTAGTGGGCTCCCTTCAGCTAAGTTTTGCATCCCCTGGATCGAACCTTTAGTTATGCCACTGGCTCTCGCGTACCTCAGGCTGCAAATGACTATTGTAAACAAACAGACATGTGAAATCTTTAGTTATGCGTTTTTCTTACAAACCCTCAGGGATATCTAGAAACTCCGGGACCCTGCAAAAACTGCGGTCGATTCTTGCTGTCGAAAAATCAAACATGTAGTGCACAAGCGCCTATTTTTGGTCGCCAACTGCCGTTTATTTACTTTTCAATATTTTTCCACAACAGATATCACGGCATCGTCATCAGGTATGTTCGACTGTGATGTATCAATCCTATGCAACCAACCAAAACTAACAGCAAAATTAGAAAAATTGCTGGCAGACAAAAAGTATTCCATATCCAACTGTCTTATAGCCGGAAGGCAAAAGCTTCTCAACGAAAAGTCAAAGATTCACCACTCACGCAACAAGTAAGTTTTTTAACATTTTGTTTTTGACTAACAATGGACTAAAGGAAGGAGGAAGGCACTTCTCGGGTAGTAGCCTAAAGCTGTGTTTCTCGAATGGGGGTACATAAAGGTGATCCAAGGGGTACACGAATTTCTAAGTGTCTTAATAATGAAAATGTATTGTAAAAGTACAATACTTATACAGTAATTAATTTCCAATTATGGTGCTCATGTTTACAGTCAAGAGACACTTGATAGACACACCACTGCCCTATGGGTACATCACTAAAAACGTTTGAGAACCACAGCCTTAAAGTGTATTTTTGTAGTGTTTATTTCATCCAGAGTTGTATCTTATTTTTTAACTCAAACTCAAGGTCCGCATCACTTAAATTAACATTAAAACACAAGAAATATGAAAAGACTTAACGCTCTACAGTACACAGCACAGTGACGGCGTTACTCATGCGCATGCAAGCAGTACCATGGGTGGCGGAACCTTTTTCAAAGTGGTCATAATCACACTCAAAATTTGTGATGGTCATCATCGCACTTAAAACAATCTTGAATGAAAAAGCAGGCTATCATTTTTGCCAGGTAATCATTTTATTTTGGCTACGACAAAAAATGATTCCACATACGAAATACAAAATAGAGAAGTAATTATGAATATTTTTGTCAGAAGCTCTCGCGACCGCCAGAAAAAAGGTAAACGGCCACCACGGGGTCGCGACCTCCGGGTTGAAAACCACTAAACTAGCAAGGTCTCTGTTAGGATGCCAATAGTGTTACCAATGCAGAAATAAAATATAGATGTTTAGTGTTACCAACAGTGGCGTAACTAGAGGTTTGACCCAGGGGGGGGGGAAGCTTAGCTTAAGAGGTCCGCTGGTCACCGTAGGGGGTCCACTAGCCAAAACTCAGAAAAAGGTTAAGAAATGATAGTGAACCTCTGGATGTCGTGGATGTCCATACTAGATAAAAAAAAACGAAAACAAAACATCCTGAGAAACGCAAAAAAATAACAAATTAAAGAATGCTAAATATCAAAATGTCAACGAAAGGGGCCTAGTTTTTACATTTAGCTTGCCAGGGGGGCAGCTCGTTTCCTTGCCCCCCGTCAGGTACGCCACTGGTTACCAATGCAAAAACAAAAACGCAATTGAAATTGGTCTGTCAATTATTACATTTTGCGTATAAGATTCAACAATATTTCACTATTTAGAATGATGCTAACACGCTTAAAATTACACCAATTTATTAATGGTGTGGCACGAACTTTTTCCTACGTACAAGCATGGGTTTCGGAAGGGGGAAGGAACATGAAAATTTCAGCAAAAAAGACTCTTGTCTGAGTTTCGAGTGGTAAAAAGCAAATTTCACCACATTAGGCCCCCCTTAAAAAAACTTTTGGAAAATTCCACTAGTGGTCCCCTCTGGAAAAAATACTTCCGATGCCGATGCACACAAGCATGTGAAATTATACCATTTAAAAAAAATTGTGTTGTATTTCACCATCTGGCAACTCCGTTCAACAACATCTATGCGGTAAGCAAGCCATAGTAAAGTGACAGACTGTGCACCGTGTATTCTGCCAAACAATTACGAAAACCTGCCAAATTACACATAATATGTTGCAAATAATATTATCAAAATATTGCCAAATTATTCAGCATGTTTTTCATTAAACGATTGACTTTAACAATGGACTCAATACTAAATGTGTTACTTAAATTTATTTAGGCAAAAGTCAACATTTAAAAGTGGGGGGACAGCTCCCCCCAGAAAAAAGGCGGGGGGCCCAGGCCCATGCGGCCCTCCCGGTTCCGCCACCTATGAGCAGTACTGATATAAAACAAACACTGATACAAGCAGGAAGAGACTATCGCGGGCTCTCACTGCACGGAAAGTTTGCATGATGTGTGAAAAATTAGGACATCTGAAAACATCACATATTTTAAGTGAGTGAATAAAAATACCAGATGACTGTTATGGCTTATGAGAGACTTTTACCGCTGGAATGTGGACATGTGCAAGCACGAATCATTGCTAAGTTGTGAAAGCAGAGCACGGCAGGCACTAGGCAGATTCCTCGACAACACACAGGAAGAACCTTCAATTGTCGACGACGTGGAGAGGATAATCCTTGCGAAATCAGCTTTCTGGAAATGTTTGAAATAGCTGAAGCAAGAGAAAAGCATTAAAAACTGGCTAAGCAATAGAAGATTAAAAAGTGCAACTGGTTACGTAATTAACAGCCCAGCAGTCGAGATGGCCAGCAGTTCGTAGTTTAGCAGGCAGGTCATTGAAAATATACGCCGAAAAAGTGTTGGCTTGACTCACCACAGCTTGTGTTTGAAACTACAGTCGTGCTTTTTCTGAACATTTTGCTTTAGTTAATCATCATTTTACTCGTAAGCTTTTGCTTGTAGTTTTCGGGACTGACGATGTGTAAATTACGTAAAATGGATTTCCTCTTCAAACAGTTCGGTGGTTGAATCGACTGCGTCGTAGACCGGGAGCACAAAGGATCTAAGTAGCTGGAAATGTTACCAATGTCTAATGACATCGTGTCATCTGGTATAGCTTCCTGTACAAGGAACTGGCGGTCTGCCGTGTCACACCTG
>JGI24159J19872_10012874_pt1 | contig 10893 bp, 10 predicted proteins | sample Ectturendosymbi4_FD_19872 | JGI IMG/M metagenome (IMG submission 19872)
CACTTATGATGTCAGTCACAAAAAGTCCGCATCCCCCAACCAAAAAATTATTTTCAAGTGTAATCTACTAGGCTGGTCGATCCGGTTGAGCCCTTGAACAGCTCTCCAGCGCAATCGACAGAGGAGCTAGGGCGTTGGTAAGGCAACCGAAAACTGCTGTTTTAGGCTGAAATCAAAGTACGAATATATCGTACCCCGGCTCTCAAAGTGTTAACCAAACCCAATGTAATCAGAAAAACTAGCATTGCTTTTTCTGAAGAATTGCTTTGCGAGCTATAATCTAAACAGACAAGTTATGTTTTTATAGTAGCTAGAATAGAAGAATTGTAGGAAGAATGTGATTAACAATGTTTGGTTCGTTGAAACTAAAAACAAACAAATTTGATCTTTTGTTTACAACTTTTTATCTCTGAACAGTTGTGAGAGGTAATTTAATAGTTGTCATTTTGTGGGAGTTGTACTGGAAGCTTTGTTACTAAAAAGTAGAATGATGTTAGAATGTTACCAGAAGACGTATAGACCTGGTTGGTATTTAAAGTGTTTGCTATAGGGCGCTGTTCGTAAAAAATTAAACCAATTACATTTAACACAAAAAACTGCTAAATCAGACAGATTTAGCTAAATAGGAACAGATGTAGCTATATCGGAACATGTTTAGTTGTATTAAAATACATTTAGCTATATCAGACAGATTCCACTTCAGTTCTTCAACAATGCCAGTCGAGTATGTCAGCCCTGGCAACCATTTTGTTTACTGTGCGAGCAATACCAACAACAGCTAGGCTAGTCGTTGAAACAGGGTATTTCCAGGTCTTAATAAATACTTCTTTTGTTATAATATTCATTTGTGTTTCCAACCTTCCAGTCCCACCTGCAGCAGCAATTGTGATAAACATTTGGATTGAATTTTCAGAAACCAAGATTCTTGCAATATTTACTACACTGAAGCATATTTTGAATGCAGCCTATGTCTATTTTGTGTTCTTACCTATGTGTATATCTCCTTCAGGCCCACACATCAAATTTTTTTGAAAAGTCCACGTGGGGCACAAGCAACATACATTAGACCAGCAACAATTGAGGACACTAAACCAGTATGCATGACCAGTAACTGTATTTGGCAAAAGCAATGGCAAATCTGACATGTGGCATAAAAATTTGCATCTAAACCACCACCACAACTTTGTTGCCATCCATCATCTACACAAACCAATATTATAACAAAAAAACTAATGAAGACCTGAAAATCCCCTGCTTTCAACAACTAGCCTTGCTGTTGTCAGAATTGCTCGCACAGTGAACAGAATGGTTTGTAGGGCCAACACGCTTGACTGCCGTATTTGAAGAACTGCAGCCAAATCTGTCTGATACAGCTAAATGTGTTTCAATTTAGCTAAATCTTTTCTGATTCAGCTAAATCTGTTCTAGTTTTGTTAAATATGTTCCGATTTAGCCTAATCTGACTGATTTAGCAGTTTTTTGTGTTAAATGTCACAGATCTAATTTTTTATGAAGAATGCCCCATTGTTTACAGCCTGAGGACCCATTTTTTGCCCTTTGATGAAAGGCAGTTATTGTAAGTCATGCTTTATCTTGATTTGCATGAGTGGTGAGAATTATGTTTCATCAGTAATTTGGTTAGCTCCTAATAAGGATTTAGTTAAACCTTGCTCTTAAATTCTAAAAACTAGCCGTTGTTTTGAATGTTTCCATTAATTTTGCTGTAGTGTGCAGGTGAATGGCTGTTCATTCAATGTTGGTCATAAGCTGTTTGCAAATCATTGTTCTACATGGAATGTTTACCCACTTTCCTCATTGTTTTCCAATAAACAATTGGTATACTTGTATATGTTGGTTCAGCAACAAAACACATCTCTATTTTGTGTTTTTGATAGCAGAAGTTTGGCACCCTAAAATAGGCGTGATGTTCCAACTGTCTGATAAGCTGTAATTTCAATACTTATGTGTTCTTTTGATAGAGACTTGATAAGGAAAATAAACTGTATCAATGCTTATTTTAGAAATTGCAATTGCCTCAACTCCATTTTGTGGTCAGCAACACCCACATTCTCTTGTTGAGGACCTTACATCATCATTCTGTGTTCCTTGTGATCTGAAGGATGATGGTATGCAGATTGAATATTTTCTTCCAGGTTGCCATATTTTTTTATATTGTTTGAAGGAAAAGTTTGATTAATAGTTTTTGCAGAGTTCCAGGAACAGTCGGAGAAAACCACTGGAATTTGTGGAAGTTTAAACAACATCACTTACAATGTAATTCCATCATCTGGCATCACTTACTCTGACACTGGTGCTGAGATGTTGGATCCTCCAGTAAATTCAACATTTAGTGTCCTACCTCGGGTCAGTGATGAAGTATTGGAAAAGGTTCCTGCTATAGATGAAACTTTCGATGTTAGGACCATGCAGGTTGAAGGAAATCCACCACCTGATGAAGCCAGTTTTCATGGTAAGTATGTGAGTGTTTTAACCAGTTTGGTTGGAACTGGCATTACATAAACCTGCGTACAAAACATAAACTTTGAATTTTTTCATGAGCACGTCAAGACAGGTTCACATACAATATATGTACAAACACTGGTTTGCACGAATTGTGTGGTCACCAAGAGCAGCGTGATTTACCTAAAAGCATTGGGAAGTTTGTTAAAGAACAGCTGTAAATAAGCCCTTGGAAGCATCTTATTCTATGGGTGTGATCCGAATCCATCAAGGCGCTTCACTACTTCCAGTTTGCCTTTCTAGGTTGAACTGTGATATTTCCTCATTCTAAACTCCTGTGGTGGTAATTTTATGGTCAAATTGTAACGCTGTTGAAACGTTTTATCAATGTTAAGGCCTGGGTTGATTTAATAGAAAACATTCTTTGCGGATGAGGTATTGTTGTGAGTTCCTGATGCTGAGTTTCAGAAAAACAACCATCCAATGCTTGAGTGGACACGCTGGTCACCCACCTCATTATGCTGAAATGAGGTGTTGTGAAAGAGCTTAAATATCATCATCATCCTGACATTTGTCCAGCTGGTGCTGCATCCGCTTGGTTGGAGTATGATCGCCATAGTTGTCTGTTGTTAGCATCGGTTTGTTATAATCCAGTTATCCTGAGTTCAATATTTATTGTGTCCTGCCATCTTTGTTTTAGTCTTCGTTGTGGCTGGCGTCCATCCATGTACATGTTATAGGTCAAGCTGGCAACTGTGGATGGGTTCGTGTGCAGTACGTGTCCGTACCAGTGTAGTCTGTGTTCCTGCATCTTCTCTGTAATGGCTGTAATTCCCAGTTGTTGTCTCGATGTATTCCTGATTCGGTCCAAGCGTGCAAAACCAAGGGTCCATCACATCATTCTTATTTCCATCACATGTAGTTTTTTCTGTGGTTTTAGTTGTTGGCCAACATTCAACGCCATATAGGGCTGCTGGTCGCAGGATAGTCTTGTAAATTAGGGACTTTAGGCCAAGGGTCGGCAACCTACAGCTCGCGGGCCAAATCCCAACCGCCAAGCAAAATCAAACTGGCTCGCAGCCCCTTCACAAATTGTAGAAACTGCATGGCCAGCCTAGTGGTATTATATTTCATGAATCTTCCCTCTTTGCAACTTCTTGTAAAGATTTAATTCAACTGCTGACTGCTGAGGGCATCGACTCGATAACCTTGCAGTTCCTTCAATGCCTTGGGGTCAGTGGCATGCAGAGGGGGAGTGAACGGGGTGCCGGCCCTGGGAATCCAAGGCAGGGGAGCATCCAAAGAGTGGATTTACAAAAATTTAAAAGCTGTAACTACATGATTTTTCCTGTTATAAGTCTACTAATGCATGATCTATGGATTTAATTTTTCAAAACTTGTTTTTTTGTCAACACTAATTTTTACTCGTTCAAATGCTAGTAATTCTCAACTTCTTCATTACCAGGGACATACACTCTAGGTATGCGGCGCACACCCAATCAAACTGATAGTGACGCAACTTGTTCCAGATCGTGAGATCAAGGGAAAATTACAAAAAGGGATTGAAAGATAATCAGGTTTGAGAAAAACCCATTTTTTTAACCCAACCCACCTGTTTTTCAAATGTGTTTTCTTAGTTTTTTTTTTAAAGAAACAGGTTTTTGTTCCTTTTTTAAAAAAACACAAAAACACCATTCTTAATTGTTTTTATTACATCATGCAATATTAGGCATTCAAATTTGAGAGTAAAGAATTGTTCCCCATCTTTGTTTTTGCAATATGTTGTTGGTGAATTCACTCTAAAGTGACTTGGCAAGAATGCGCACAGCAAACAGAGAAAAGCCACTCCCACACAAACTCTGCAGTTCACGTCAAGTTTACGTACATGCCCTGCTAGTTCAGCATCTATATAGGCCTAGTGTATTTTTTCAACATATGGTTTGGTATGGTCCAACATCAGAAACAGCTTGGATGCACAGAAGGCAGAAAAATTGATTAAAATATACCGATTGTACAGAGCTGAAGATAGTAAGCAGTAGAATTTACTCAAACTGTTCGATTTATTCTTCTCTTTTTTCAAGTCCTTCAAATTTGTTGCTGTTTGTTTTGTTTGATCAAAGAAAAATTTTATGGTTAGCTGTACAAGTGTGCTGCTTATTTTACTTTTTACTTCATAGTACATTTTTTAATGGAAAAGTAAAGAGTGTGTTTTTGGTGGCTTTTATATGTTTTTTTAAGTGAGCTTTTATAAACAAACGGGTGTTTTTTCTTGGTTGGGTTCAATTACATCAAAACTGAAGATAGTTATGGATGTTTAATTGATTTTCTGAGCCAAATTTCAAAATTGTACTATTTCAACGCGCTTAATTTAGCTGATTTTATAATGCATCATTAGTTTCCTGTTTCATTTTTTGTGCTAATACAGTCGCACTCCTGTGGTTGAAATTTGTGTATCGTTTCCAGCTTCGGCAATAATTGGCAGCTCAGGCAGATTAATCATAACGGCTCAGACAAGCCGATATCTGTTCTGTCCTCCCACGATTTGCACATGTAACAGCCACATAATAAAAACGAAAGTTTTCTTGCGTACTTCATGCGCATTCTTAATTCTTGTGTAGCTTAGCAAGTTTCAAACTGTCAACCCTGGGTGTCCGCCATCCCCGCCGCATACCTCCTGATCGACTGCTATTCGACGAGACATTCGCGCAGACTTGTATTTTTGCAGTTGTGAACTGCGCTGACGTAGCATAGAATGTGTTCTACTCCCCTGTTTTAACGCGTTGCCAGATGTTTTTGCAGGTATGAATTGCTCTGACTTAGCTGATTTATGTTCATTACAGTGGCATATTGTAGCCTACGAGTAAAGAGAGTGTAGAACAATATGCATAGGGACACCAGAGAATGGAAGCATGGCGGGGGCATTACCCCTTCCGCCCTTTCAAAAGGGGGCAATGGAGGCAGAGGTGCCTTTTCATCATAGGTGTAGGAGCAGGCAAATTTTTGGGAGTGCGAAGGATTTTTCTCAAATATCCCCAAACTCGCCCAAAAAGCTTCTGTGCAATTTTTGCCCACAAATTTTCTCCTACAAAGATCATGAAAATGTTTTCTGGTGTGACCTCCAAAAAAAGTCTTAATGTGTTTTTCTGTAAACCTTTGGTGCCATTTTTTGAAGTCAAAGAACGTTGGTTGCTATTTTTACCAGGATTTTCAGGGATTTTGCCCAGATTTTCAGCAAATCAAAACTTTTGGCGGTGTGCTTGTCCCCACCTCCAACACCACTGCTTTTCATAACAGTATCATAGGCAATTTCATGGTTTATCAAGATCAACTTGAAACAAATTTCTTGCAGCTATTCGGGCACCCAGAAAATTCAGAATGATTTTCTATAATTTCTGTTGTTATTTTTGAGGTCAACATTGTTGATGAACAGAAACAAACGTAATTGGTAACGATTTTTTTGTTTTTTTATAAGTTTCCATTGCCCTCACTCTTTTACTGCTCCCCTTGCCCTACCGCTACCCCACTGCCCTATCGCTGCTCCGACGTCCCTGGATATGCAAGTTGTGTCAACAAACTTCGCCAAAACGTTGGTTTGCAAACATGAATATGACATCATATTGTGACGTCACAAACAGCGTATATCCAGTAACAATGACCACTACACACCACTGCTCAATACTAGAATTTGGTAGGGGTGCATCCAATCAAGCAGTCGCCCCGGGCATCACCAGTCCACTGCTTGTGGTCCTTGCACTGATTTGTTTTTCTTGCTGGAATACTAATTATCACCAAATAAAATCAACTCAACTTGTATTATATATTTTTTGTAATTATGAGGAACTACAGATAACAAATCATAAATGTACATAAATGCATAAATGTACATATAAATCATAAATGCTATAAATGTACTGTTATGTCGTATTTGGGCTTTCGTTATGAACTGTGCAGATCAGGAGTTAATCTGATTAAAACTCCATAAATCCCCAAGATACGACAGCAAAGGGAACGGAATTGTTGGTGGAACATCAGTACGGCCCGCCATACCTTGTTGAGTTTGTTTTTGGCCCACGACTAGGGCTGGTTGCCGACCCCTGCTTTAGGCGAATCGGCATCCTTTTATCGCAGAGGACGCCAGTTAGTTCCTTCCATCTCCAGACTGCCTTTATTCTTGCTCTTATTTCGTTTTCCATTCCACCATCACTGCTTAGGCGTGATGTTGAAGTTTTTTTTAATTCTGATAAACTAATACAGACCAGGCCTGCAACCTGGCAATTGCCACCCTCCTGAAATTTTCCAAATCATGTTTAGTTGTTAGGTACAACAAGTTACAACCATTTCTTCTCGAAAATATCAGCTGGTTGTGGCCCTGATGCAGACTGAGCACATGCTTCCATATCGTCAGGCAACGACCAGGCAAGGCTAAGAAATGTAGGAGGACAGCTGATTTTTTGTAGAATGATGAGTAGCCTTTCTCTTCTGACCATAACAAATGCATCGGTCAAGTCAATAAAGGTGGTGTGCAGTGGGAACCGTTGTTCATAGCACTTCTTGATTTGGCGCAGTCGAATGATTGTGTCCGTAGTAAATGCGTTGCTGGGGAAAACAGACTGTGATTCAGGGTGGAGCGTCTCTGTAGTAGTTTGGATGCAAGATGGACTTTGGAAAAAAATTGCTAGTGACACCAAAAGAGAGATTTTTTCTGCAGTTTGTGAAAAACACTCGAGATGGAAAAGGAAACTTGTACAAAAGATTAAAACCGCAAGTATTTGCAAATATAGCATCAGTGTGAATGTCAACCAAAATGTTGCCTTACTTGCGCAACAGCAGAGAGACACTCCTGTGCGCTTATGCATGTTTCTATCGCTTGTGCAGTGCTCATGATGTCATTGCATAGACGATTGAAGCATTTGTAAGTTCGCATACTTTCAACAATTCTGTAGCAGACAGTAGCCCTGCACATGGCCTCTATTCTTTTATTCGAGAGATACGTTGCTCGCCCGCCGCGTCTCTGGCCGAGGCCGTAAATGGACGGAAGGGTCAGGTGTCAAGTGAATGTTGAAATGATTTCAATGATACTTCGATGCGTCGCGACTGGGTTGCGGTTAGAGGGACGCCCAGGCCAGGGTGTGGCGGTTGTTTGGAAATTTTTTTCGATTTTGGGCGAAAGCTTTGTACGTAGTTTCAAGTTAGTGGCCGATGCTCATACAAAGCATGTTGGTCGTATTTACGGGTTCAGCCAATTTATCACACACATTCACTCTCTAGTAGTACACCCTGTGATGAAGCAATAATTAATTCCTGCCTCTGCTGTCCGTTCAACATGTTCGTCCGCAGATAATTTTCCAGGAATAACAATATACGTGGTTGCACCTGTGTTTTTGTAATGGTTGCCAAACTTTGTGCTAAATGGGTCAGGCAAGTGTGCGATGATCTACAGTTGGTAGAAAACCACTTAAGAAAGTTTTTCTAACGCTACTTATGCAGGGTTTTCTTTAAGGTGTTTTAAGGACCCGATTTGGGTTCCTAGAATTGGAAATCGGGTCCCTAGAATCAGAGAAAATTATCATCGGGTTCCTAGAATCAGAGGAAATCGGGTCCCTACAGGTCCATACCGGTTACCTGATATTTTCCTTAAAAAAAACCTGTACTTATGTTACGCCACTTGTGCGCTACTTACGCTACTTATGCAATTAGCACCCAGTACTCCTATTAAACAATTTAGAAACTGGCAGATAACGCTTACGCTTCAAACTCCAAACGCCTGCTACAATTTGTAAATTGCACAGCACTTATGCAAGCTAACTTGAAGTTTACTGCAGTGTAATGCTGGTAATGCTGCCACAAGCTTCGCTGCAAAAATCACTAGATTTCCAATTTTCGCTTCGAAATTCGTAGTTTTGCTTGAAATGATTTAGTTATTTAGCTCATTGCCTAAAATCGTTTACATCATTTGCAAGTTTGTTGAAATAGAACATGCTGAAGCCTGGAAAATCTCATATCAACATTCCTTGGGAGTGTTTGTGCAAAAATGAAAACAACTTCGTGGCCAATAAACAGCACGGAAGTGAAAACAGTGAGAAACTCAAATTAGAAACACTTGTTCGTTCTGCTGGCGCAAATCGTCAAACAACAGATCACATAATCAATTTTTTACGGATTAAAAAAAGCTGAAAATCTTAAAAAAGTGCTGAAAAGTAAGAAAAAAAAACAACCGATCTTCTTCAAAACATCCTCTGCAAAAACCACTAGATTGCGGTGAAAAATCACTGGGCGTGGCACCAGTGGTGCATTGTACAATATCAGGATGCTGGTGCGTAACTTCCAATGAAAAAAGCATCTGTGACGTGACAATTGTCATTGTCCACGTTTACTTGTCCGTGTTTTTTTATAAAAATCGAAGAGCCTAGGTCCTATGCAAATCACTTATTTTACACATAGCAAGAGAACTGAAAATTTTGTAGTTGAGCTTCTGATCAAAGCGGAAAGCTTGGTTTGTTTCGGTTTCCAAAGCCTATCCCGATACAATTCTCAATTACAGAAAATGCTTTTTGTGTAATTACATTTTGCATAAATTTATATGCACAAAATTGTTAAATTACTAAATATTCCTAGGAAAGATCGCGGGCCGGATTTTGGGGACCGCTGATTTAAATCAATATGCTTTGGATAAAAGGTCGAAACTTTGCATTTTTTTCTGCATTTGAGCGATTTTTGAGTGAAGATATTGCTGAGACTTGGCAAGTGAGTAAAGGTAACTCCTGGAAAGGCTTCTCAGCTGTGACGCATCTGATCGACGAAAGGATCCATGTGACGTGAGAGCATGAGCAGTCGATCCCAAGCAAGCCAGTAGCTGCAGACAGTGGTCGTGCATACATAATTAAAGCAAGAGGTGCAAGGAGACGTGCACTGATGGGCATCCTGACAGATTTATTTGGAGCTCAACATCTAACGAAAAATTACTTTAAAAATCAGTCTAAAAATTCCAATTATTGCTCAATAGCAGTTTTATTATTTTCTTGGAAAAACGGATCGACAGCATTTGTAATGTCTGTACTATTTCTGATCTCAGGTACTAGGTTTAGGTCACAGTGCTACCCGGGGCTCCTGCCAAGTTGTATAAGAAGCAGCAACGCAACAAGCACTGATTAATCATATTTCGATAAACAACTGGCTCCAGTAAATGGAGCCTGTGCCGATGATGTAAACAATTGTTTCTTGAAACGTTATGATTTCATCAAAATCATTGAGTGATGCTCAGCTGTTTTTATACGACTTTGCAAAATTTCCAGACGCGTTGCATGTTGTAGTTGCCTTTGCTTTCTATGTAGTTGATAATACTAATATGTAGTTGATAATACTAAGGGGACAAAACCATCATTTTTTCAACTCACGAGCAGCTTAAGAGATTGTAATCATATTAAAGTGTCAAAAATTATTCCCGGCCTTGTGTGGAATCCTCTGCCGCCGTTCGCCTCGTGTCACCTGGACATACCGGTTAGAGTCCTGCGCGGGGCGGGTTCACCCGCGGGTTACGGGTACCTGCAGAGGTATGGCTGTGGGGCGGGCGGGGGTAAAAATGTATTTGTGGGGGTTACTGAATGTTGACGCAATGCATGTGAAAGTGACATGAACAGAAAAGGTTTCGTTTTCTTATTTTATAGATTTTTTTAAAGACTTCCATTGGTTTTGAAATGAATCACTGAATAAATTGCCACTAGCGATGAAACACGTTGCACGAGTTTTAGTGATTTCCAGGCACACAGTGACAGGTGCAGATGTGGGACGGAAACAGTGTGGGGCGGGTGCGAGTTGGGAGGGTCTGCGGGGTGGGAGCGGCGGATTTTCGGCGATATAATGCACAGTCAATGATTACTGAGGCGCAAACATAATTTGCAGTTGCTGCATTAAATGTTCAACAGCAAGCGAATTTGTAAACGTTGTTACGCAAGCCCAAGTAACGATTTTATTTCAATCCTGAGTGAAGGCCGTGTATCCCAAACTTTATTGTTACAATTCTGAAGAGAGCGGTGGAGGGCGTTGGAAAGTTCGGGTCATCTCCGTTTAAGGTTTCTGTGTGTGCGGAAAAATGCAAAAATGATCGAAGGCAGTAATTGCTGAATTATTTCATTACGATTAGTTTCCTTTTCAAAATCTTTTTGATTTTCCTGGGCAGAAAAAAAGTGATCAAACCGTGCATAACGCCCATGAAATCAACACCACCGTCGTGCACACAAACTAATTTGTTGTTAATAGAGATAGATCGATAAATCGGCCACGACCGATCGGCCGATGTTTGGGTTCTACCGACATCGGTATCGGCCAAAACGTAGTAGGCGTTGACAAAACGCTGTTCTATTCCTCACGCATGCAGACAACTTGCTCAAGAAAGCACAACAAACCAAGTCAAGACAGTTATCTTGCAACAACGCT
>JGI24159J19872_10012877_pt1 | contig 10892 bp, 4 predicted proteins | sample Ectturendosymbi4_FD_19872 | JGI IMG/M metagenome (IMG submission 19872)
CGCAGCAGCAATATTTTGTTTCAGAATATTGACTGAGAAGTCTTGGATACACCGCTTGGTGGTGTTTTAAAAAAGATGGCAGGAGTGTGGAACCCATGACCCGTGGGCCAAAATTGGATCGGTCTGCAAAAAGGTCCAGATTTTAAATAGAGTGTGGTCCACAGGCTGTTTACTTAGTCTTATGACCACAGCAGTTCACCCGCACCTAGTATTCACTTCATCCAGATCACATTGTTCCACAAGCAAGCATTACGGTTGTAAATCTTAATGTCAGACCAATGACCTGAAGGAAGTATCAGGTGTGTTATCTTATCATGTTGGCAGATCGTGGCCCTGTGCGAGGTTGCACTGGTGCCTGCTTAAGTTAGGAAAACCCAACTAACCGTAACTACCAAAATAACAACAGAACTGTTCAGACCCAGCTCCCAACCGCAACTTTGTCTAAGCCTCAACCGCTGTGCTGTCCACACCTTGTGGAACAATGGCGATATAATCAAACAAACACACAGAGAATGTAGGTTAAGGGTATTGCCAATCCTCAGTGGGTGGCCAGCGATTTGTCTAACCCCCAGAGCTTTACATAGACAGCTGTGGCCCATGGACCATTCTGGTTGTGTGTATTTGGCCCAGTAGTGCTGCCTGGTTGCACATCCCTGAGCTACAACATTACTGCACATTATCATGGCTATTTTCACAGCTGCTAGTTTGACCAAGCTCTCCTGCTGTATTTCGTCTTTAAAAAGCTTAAGGATTTTGTCAACTTTTTGTTACATATTTTCCTTGATAGTTAAGCTTCTTTGAGAGATCCGTGACCAAGGACTTTTAAGCATAACACAAACTGTGGCTGAATTGTTTACCACAACTGAAGTAAATCACACTGTTAACCGCAACTGAAGTAAATCAGATTTTAAAGTAGTTGTTGTTATATGCAAACGCTTGCTTTCATTAAGCAATTATAGACTAAGATGGGAAAAGCAAACTGCAGTTTAGATAACAACTTTAAGCTTAAGCTGCTGACCACACTACCTCAAAGTATAAGTGCCATGTGGAACAAAATTTTTTACTTTTGCACGCTGGTTTAAATTCATTTTAATCCCTGTATGAACAAATATATTGATGGTATAAAGTTGATAAAGTTATTATTGTATGATAGCATTACACCAAAATTGTTTGCCCCTAGTGCCTGCGGACTCATCCAGAGCCTTCTGCAGACTCGTGTTGAGAATCACTGGGTTACATTATGTATCTGCTAATGAAATAACATTATTTTTTGTGTGCGTGTGGATCTCTATGCACCTAACCAGATTTTGGCCCATATATTTCAGTGAACTTTGAAAAATTAATAAAATGGTGTCAGATGAACTAGTCTTAAGTGAACAGATGGTTTATTTTAAATTGATCTGGCATGCATGGTTAATAAACAAACGGGTCTCCACAAATTAAACTGGTGTGCATTCTATCTTAAACTGAAAGTGAACACTGAGCCATCTGATTTATGTGGGTTTATATGAATCAGTCTCTATTTGCATAAAATTATTATTATTCTGCTTCCTCCATAATTGAAATAAGATTAGATAAAGCTTACTAGGTGTTTTTGAAAGGATTGACGCAGCACAACCTTCAAATGGTGTTATGAAACAGTCTACAACAAATATAATATGGAGGAGGTTTATGATATCAAAGCCAAGCAGAGTTGGATCTGACAGCAGTGTTCCTAAGTCTCTGGCATAACACACAGTATATACAAAAGCACTTCACCTGTAAAAATGTGTTCCTCAAAAGTGTTGTAATTAGATAAGGTGATCAAAATTCAGAAATTGCAGTTGTCATCAGGATATTTTGACATATTTCTTGCTTTTAGGTTTTTCTTGGTTTATTTCTGCAAATAAAGTAGCAGTTGCAGGGCTCCTGCGGTTTAGCCAGTTGATAGCCTTTTAATTAGAGATAGACCGATATATCGGCCACAGCTAGTATAACCACCAATATTTGAGTTTTACCGATATATCAGTATCGGCCAAAACGGCTGATTTTATCTTAGTAGATGTTGACAAAAGTCGTTATATTTCTCACCCATGCAGACAACTTACACAAGAAAGCACAACAAACCAAGTCAAAACAGTTATCTTGCAACAATGCTAGCAGGTACGTTTTCACAAACAAGCAGACAAGATGAACCGTGGAGCACATGCGAGCCGTCATAGCTGAAACAAAGGCATTAATCAGATTAATTAAAAATCAGCAATATATTGAAACTGCTGCAATTTAAAAAAAGTTGGCTCATAAATCCTGATTTTTGAAGTTTTTAAAAAGAAGGTACAGCACATAATACATTATATTTTTGACAATGAAGCAAAAAACAAGATTTAAAATTTTTAGAAGTATCGGCTATCGGTCCATGAATGGCCGATATATTGGTATCGGCCCCAAAAAAGACAAATCAGTTGATCCCTACTTTTAATTTTACAACTAAATATCAGGTTCACATTTAAAGCCTCTCATGTGCTGATATCAGATATCTACCACAACTGAGTTTGAATATGCATGTATGCTATAACTTTCCTGGTCAATTTCAATATACATATGTATAGTTTCTTCAGCATTTGTTACCTTTGGTTATCATTGCTCTTGTTGGTATCTGTCAAATGTTTTGTTTCTGTAGGTACCAAGCACATATCAAAAGTGGTAGTGTATAGCATTTGGCATGAACTTGCATCAATGTTATTTTGACATATTGTGAGTCAATAGTCATTTTGTGATTACGTTCTAATGAAATTGCCTGGCAACAAATGAGTTCCACAATTCCGATATAACAGTTCAAGCACGTTGGGAAATGTCTCAGGACAACCACAGAGATGTTGAAAGTTATTTATCATTTCTCATAACAGGTGTGGTATGTGTTTTAATTTTAGTAAAATTTGTTCAGGAGATGAAGAAGGCTGTAGGTTTTCTGTAGGCTTTGGAGGAATCAGCCGGCTGGGATCTATTTTTATCTTTTTGTGATAATTCAAACTTGCACATATCTGTATTCAAGTAACTTCACAGGTGAAACAAGCAAGGAATCAATCACAATTTTAATAGAAATTGATTTCACGCAAGACTACGCTTTGGAAGTCCTTACATCTGCAAGCAATGCTAACACCTGAAACGTTAACGCATTCGCTGCTGATGAATGAATATATTGNATTTGAAAATCAGGCTAAAATCAAGCATATATCAGTTGTCTTATCAGCCGCAAAACTCAGTGGATTGCATTAGAGAGCTGTTCAAACTCTCAAAAAATGCGGCGGCAAGTCTTTTAGTCTGCAATGAAAAAAAATTTTAATTTAGGCTTTTATTGTGAGTGATGTCATAAGTGAGGTAGGTTTTTGGCCATATTGGCTCATCTTACCTGACCAAGGACCCAAGCGTAAGATGGAAATATTTCCCTCAAGTTTTCATGAGAAACTAGGCTAGAATCCAAGTCTTTTGAGCCCTTGATTGACTTACTATCATTCTGGTTCGAATGTTATAGCCTAAAATAAAAATAATACATAATTTTCTAATTAGTGGATTAATTGCTAATTTTGTTGCTTGTAGGTTGTAACTAGAGCAATCAATTTTTTGACCTGAAAACATAAATTTTAACTTCGTAATTTACAAATTTTGACTTTATTTTGAACTAGCATTTTTCTGCATTTTCAATTGAAATGCGGAATGTAAAGCATATCCATATATAGTATTAGAAAACAAATGGATAGGTTTGTTCTGCTTAACACTTTGACGTCCGGGTTAATTGAAGCGGTTCGCGAAAAAAACAGCTGGATTGCACGTGGCTTTGTGCGGGAATATCTACACTCCTGTACAGGTTACGGACCTGGTTGAAGTAATAAAAGACGCGGCAAGTCTTGTAGTTTGCACTCAAAAAATTTTTTTTGCTTGGGGATGCGGGTTTTTTATGAGTGATGTCGTAATTGGATGACTTTTTGGCCACCTTGGCCAACTTCACCTGGCCCTGGGTGCCAACTGTTAGATTGTAGTATTTCGCTGAAGTTTTTAGTGGATTCTAAGCTACATTCCGAGTCTTTTGATACTTTGGATGACCTGCTGGGGTTTCGGGTTCAAAAGTTATGATCTAAGTTAGTAAAAATTTTTGACTAATTAGTAAATTAGATAATTAATTAATTTGTTTATTTAAGATCATAACAAAAACCCGAAACCCATAATTGAAACTACTTTTTCATTGCAGACTAGAAGACTTACCGAATCTTTTGAGGGTTTGAACAGCTCTCTAGAACAATCGGCAAAGGAGCCATGGCATCGGTAAGGCAACCAAAAACTGCTGTTTTAGGCCGAAAAAGCATGAATATATCATACCCTGGCAGCCAACATGTTGATAAACATCATAGAACCAAATCTTAGAATATCATGAGGTTAAAACACTATATTATATGCATTTAATGAATTCAGCATTTGCCAAACCAAGTACTGTAAGACCACTTTTCTTGCATTGCCTAGTCAGTAATATTCGATCGTCCAGTAGTGGGCTAAACAACATTATTGCGTCAGAAGTTGCAACAAACCCATTAGTATTTCAGAATTGCAACTAAACTTACAACTTTGTAACTTAACACAATATTGATAACGAGAAAAAACTCTGGCTTCAAGAAATATTTTGACCTAAAGATAAATTTTGACTCTTGGATTTTAGTCTAGTTTCCAATAAAAACTTTAGAGAAATACTACCATCTAACAGTTTGGGCCTAGCGCCAGATGAAGTGGGCCAATAAGGGCTAAAACTACTCACTTATGACGTCATTCACAAAAAAAAACTGAAACCCAAAACCAAAAAAAATTTTTTTCATTGAACTCTCTTGTTACTTTTGCAGTAAGTTTTGAAGCTGCAGTGAATGCATTTAGTTGAGTAAGAAATAATTTCTAGATTTATTTGTTGCAATTGGTGTTGTGCAATTTTTCACTACAGTCTTGATGTTGTTCACTTTCTCGGATCTTGTTTTACCCTTTCAGTGTTTTACCTGCTAGCATTGCTTGCGGATGTAATGACTGACTATGCACACTATTATGTGAAATTTATTTCCTAAATTTGTGGTTAATTCCTTGCTTCTTTCACCTATCTAGTGAAGTTACTTGAATTTGTTCAGGAAACAACATAATTATAAAAAAAATGGTCCATATCAATAATAGGTGCACTGACTTATATTTGACGATGTCATAGTTTGTTCGTTGAGTGGTTTGTCCATGGTTACATGTAACTGTTTATTCAGTGTTGAATTGTTAAAGTAATTCCAAAATGCTGTTTTCAACTAGCTCAAAAGTTAAATAAGCTGATTGCAATTTTAAAGTTGATGGTTTGTTGTATGTACTAAGTTGAACTCTAATGTGCATGAGTGACTCTGTGTTTATGTTTTTCATGTCACCCTGTGTTCATGAGTTCTACTTATTCACCCAGTATTATGGTAATTACAGATTTCTGTACCCTGTGAGTGTGGGGCTTTATTTGAGTTTCCCTATGTGTATGAGATTTTTTTTGTTCAAACTGTATTTTGATAACATAACATACTTGTTTGCATGTAGTATCTGTAAAAACAAATTCTGACTTTTGGTGGAAGGATAACTTTTCCTCAGCGAAAACAGCATGAAATTGTGTAACTATTCCTTGTTCATTTAATTTTTTTTAGTGTTGTTTTGTGTAGGAATTTTGTAAAAACTTAGCACCTGTAATCATAGTTCAATCTTCAACGCTTACCAGGTGTATTTCCCAAAAATAAAAGGTATCCTGAGCAGTTTTTGAGAGTTTCCCATTATTATTATGCAAGTTTCATAAAACACCTTGGAATTGAAGCTCAAGCAAGACCTAAAATTGCTAAATCCACTATTTCACTTCATAGTTTTTAAACATAAAATACAAAATTTCAAGAGAAAAAGATTACAGCTAGTATTCAATAGATACTGGATCTGTATTGGAATGTAGCCTGGTATCGGACCCATAAATACCAAGTATGTACAGTTATGTAGGTTGATAAAGTGTGAATGGTTAGTTTTTTTCAAGGGGTTCTGCTTTCACTTTGCTAGTGTCATCTTGGCCAAAGTGTAGGAAATGTTGTGTACTGCAGCTACATAGTAGCCCACTTATACTTTCCTAAAGTAGAGCTAGCTACCAGATTTTATCACAAAAAAGGGAAATAACAATCTTATTATTTCACAATACATTTTTTGTTTTTAACAAACACAATCTAGTTTGGTCTAAGTTAATTTTTAGTAATCTGTAACAATCTTCATTTCAAGTCATCAGAATATTATTATTAAGTGCTCATACTGACTATCACAGCTATATACTTGTCATTTATAGTGCATAATACAGTAAAACAGCTAATACATTTGTAAATGTGGTCATGCAAAAGTACTACAATGAATTTTTGCTGCTTGCTTATATTTGAATTAATTTGATTTTGGATTACTTGGGTCAACAAAATTATTAAAGCAGTAGTCCCCAACCTTCTTTGATACATTCCTCCCTTTGCTCATTTTGGAACTTTTCATTCCTCCCCTTTTGGGCTTTCATTCCTCCCCTTTTTGGCTTTCATTCTTCCCCTGTTTGGGTTTGTAGGTTACTACAACTGCAACAATTGGAACAATGGTCTTTATTGGAGACAATAACTTGATGAATAAAAGTGGGACAAAAACTTTGTTGCGAAATACTGGCACTAAAGTTTGTCAACAAAAATGTTAAATAGTGTACCAAATAACTTATAAACATGACATGATATAACTCATTGAATAAGCCAATGTCAACTTAAATAGGAAGTGCAACACTCACAACGAATAAGTAACGTAACAATTTCATGTCCAAGAGGTTTAGAGTATTTTGCGCCAAAAAATGGATAGACCCGTGGCTTTACGTGAGTGTAACTCTGGAACTGTGTAACTCCTCCCTGCGACAGTTTTCGACACAGTTCTGTGATACTGATTGGCAGTGACACTTGTCCAAGTAAATGCATGGGGCATGTTACACTTTTGGAGGTCATCAAAACTGGAGCAATTAGGCTACCCTTCAATTTTTCAGTTATGAAATTTCTGCCTAAATTGCCAAAAGTGTTAAAATTTGGCAGGCACACATTGCAACTTTGACAAATGATCCCAATAAAATTATTCAGGCTACCTAAAATCATGAAGGAGGTTTCAACTTTTTAAACAAGGCTACAGGCCAGCATAATCCAGTATTGACTGACTGCATCACAACCACCACTCCCCATGTGCACAATGCATCCGCTTCTCTTGGCCAAAACGATACCATCCACTTACTCTAAGCCACAAGTTACACATCTTATGTCACAAATCCCCTGAAGACATTTCTCCAACCATTGGTTAACACAAGGAAAGACAAAGACTATTCTGCATGTACGCACAATATGATCGCGAGCTACTGGAGCCAGACATCGACATAGGAGAATCTGCAAATCAAGCCTTGTCAAGTGAAAACACTGGCCCTCAATGGAGGGTGGCATGCGTGGGCCATGACCACAAAACTAATGCGATTTTGTAAAATTTGTTTTACAAAGTGTTTCTGAAACGAAAATAATTTTTTTTAAAATGAAAATGTTTTCATTTAGAAAACATTTGTGAAATTAAAGTGTTTTTGAAATGAAAGTAAAATTGTTTTTGTTTTTTAAACGAAAAGATTTTAATTTGCAAACAAAAGTAAAAGTGTTTCCGAAATGAAAATACAATTTTTTAAAAACGAAAATGTTTTCATTTGGAAAACATTTGCGAAATGAAAGTAAAATTGTTTTAGTTTTTGAAACGTTTTTTTATTTTTCAAAAAAATTCTTTTTGAAAAAAAACGAAATAAAACAGAAACAAAATTTTTTAGGGTGGCACACATGGGCCACCATATGTTTTGAAAAAAAAAACAGAAACAAAAAATTTTTTTAGGGTAGCATGCATGGGCCACCATACATGTCCTGATGCAATCTGTTAAAAACTCAAGCTCTCAGCTTGTTGAAGTGATGTTGGTAACATGTTAAAATGATTCTTTAACCCAAGTTAAGATGGCAATTTCATTTGTAAAAAGCAGTTCATCAGTTACATGATGTCTTTTAGGATCTTCTGGCCAATTACTCAGATTCGAAAGTCAATTGAGGAATCATTTCAATATGTCGTGGCACATTTTTTGTTCTATTGCTTCAAACTATGAAATCTAGCATTTGACAACCGATAGAAATAAGCATCAAAACATTTCCTTATATATATATGAAATTTGTAGTTTTAGTTGATTACTGTTGTGCTGAAATGCAAAATGCAAAAATATGATTCTTTTCAGGAATAAGTGGATACAACCTAAAAAGAGGAGTGTTTTTCAATCCTGATCCATACATTAAGTTACGCATTTTGCCAGGTCATAATTGCAAGAAATTAGCTCATCATAAACAAGTCTACCACACAAAGCAAGTTGAAGACACCACCAATCCTACTTGGAAAGAGCAGGTTTGATTGCTTGTTATTGTTCAAAGGTGTTTGGTCACCAGTGCTGATTTGTCTTCTCTGATACTGGCTCAATTTGATTTTCTCCATCTGTATTAGCAAGGCATTGCTTTATCAGTTTCAGGCAAAGATATCTTCATGTCTACTTCATTGCAAAAATCAAATTAATAGAAACTGTTCAACTTCAATTACAAGAACACACATCTCACATAGAGTTGCTGATTTTTCGAAACAGACATATGCCAAAATTAATCTTTGCCAAGGATGAAGCTGTTAACATTTCATTATGTCCCGTAGCTGATCTTTAGATCACCAATTCATAAGCAAACGTCAATATTTAAGATGTCTCCTAGTTTGTTTAATTGTAGTACATTACTATTCTGAAAGGTTTTCATATCACTTGGAGATGAGAATTAGTTTGTGCTTTAGTACCATTTCCAACCAGGATTTTATTTCTTTTTTTCTGGTTGGAGCAATTTTTGAAATTGGACAAGGATTAAGGTACAGGACTTTTTCATCTTGTTTATTATGATCTTCAACATCTCTCATGATTCTTATATTATTTTCATCACTTTCAATGCAGTTGCATGGATATCAAGCAATATCTTGTCAATGGACATTGATCAAACCTACACTCACTTTTTTCATTGAACTGCAGCTATAAAGACAGTGTCGATTCACCATACACTAAAAGCAAAATCATCACTAACTTAAATTGGTTAAAAGCTGGATGTTTAATGAGGAAATGTAGAACCATAGAAAATCTTGATTTTCTAAGATTCTGCATTCCCTTATTAAACATCCATTCAAAAGTTTTGAGTATTACTGCACAGATTTCTGCTAAATGCAAGTATTTTGCTCAGGGCCCAAACTGCTAGATGCAAGTATTTTGCTCAGGGCCAGTTAACCTGAGCCAAAATGGCCAAACCCCACTTACGATGCCATTTATCAAAGCCCAAGAACAATTTTTTTTACATTACAGACTCAAACACTTGCCAAGTTCTCTAAGGTTTGCACAGCTCTCTAGCACAATTGACTGGCAAGTTATGGAGTTGCATAGTGGCATGAAAATAGCTGCTAATGTGGAAGCTCAAAATACAAATGTTTCATACACCGGCATCGAAGGTGTTATATAGTGTGATGTCACATCCATCATTGCAAAATATAAAGATTTGCAGACCCTGTAAAGCAGGGGTGTTACACATGCAGCCTACAGACCGAATCAGGCCTGTCAGCAGGTTTAATCCAGCCCACAAGACATTTTTGAGAGAAGTATTTGAAAAATGACCCTAAATATGTCAATGAAAGCACGTGCAGTTCTAAATATGTGACCCATTGGATGTTGCAAGGCTAGATGTCATCCGACTCGATTTTTATTCCATGTGGGCCCTGAGCTAAAATGAGTTAGACACCCCTGCTGTAAAACCTTTGTGCTAACCCCATGTTGAGAATCATTAACTAGATTAACACTTTCGCACCCAGGTTAAGCGGTTTGCAAAAAAACAGCTGGATCGCACGTGGCTTTGAGTGGGAATTTTTCCGGTCCAGTAAGTGCTACAGACCCGGTCAAAAGCTCAAAAGACTCAGCAAGTCTTGTAGTTCGCACTCGAAAAAAATTTTTTGGTTGTGGGGTGCAGGTTTTTGTGAGTGATGTTATAAGTGGANGGNTTTTAGGCCACCTTGGCCAACTTCATCTGACCTTGGGCCCAAACCGCTAGATGGTAGTATTTNGCTGAAGTTTTTATTGGAAACTAGACTACAATTCGAATCTTTTGATACTTTTGACAACTTGCTANGGTTTCAGGTTGAAAAGTTACGATCTGAAGTAATAAAAATATTTAACTAATTAGTAAATTAGATAATTAATTAATTTGTTTATTTTAGATCATAACTTTTGAACCAGAAACGCTAGAAAGTTGATCAAAGGCTCAAAACACTTGGACTCGAGTCTAGTTTCCAATGAAAACTTCAGCAAAATACTTCTGCCAAGTGGTTGGGCCCTAGGTCAAGTAACATGAGCCCAAATAACCTAAAAGCAACTTTAGTTATTACTTCACTCACAAAAAATCTGCAACCCCCAACCAAAAATTTTTTTTCCAGTGCAGACTAGAAGACTGTCTGATTCGTTTGAGCCCTTGAACAGCTGTCTAGCACAATCGGCGGAGTAGCTATGGTGTTAGTAAGGCAACTGACAACTGCTGGTTTTAGGCTGTGAAGTACGAATATATTGTACCCTGGCTCTTAAAGTGTTAAAAAAGATGGTAGAGGCAAACACAGGAACCTTAATTGTTCTTACATTGTGAAATTAATAGCTGAAACCTCTAATATACTATTTTGTTACAATACTTGGTTATTCAGCAATATTTGTAAAGCCACAACAGTGACCCACACCAAGCGAATCTATCGCAATTTAT
>JGI24159J19872_10012879_pt1 | contig 10891 bp, 7 predicted proteins | sample Ectturendosymbi4_FD_19872 | JGI IMG/M metagenome (IMG submission 19872)
GAATTCGCCGCCACCCGACTGTGCCCGGCGATCAGCGTCGCCGCCCTCACGACCTTCATCGCCGGCGCCGGGATGTTCCCCACCGACGTCCTGGCGTACAATCGCTTCGGCGAGTTCCTGATGATTGTCATGGCCGCCAGCTGGCTGTACAGCACCTACTTTTTCCTGGGCCTGCTGAGCGCCCTGGGCCCGCAGGGCCGGTGCGGGGACCTGCGCTGCCGGTGCCAGTGCTGCGACGACATCGCGTCGGACCCCGACGAGCACACGATCGTCATCACCGAAACGTCGAGCCTGCGCGCCACCCCCCACGACCTCAACCGCCCTTTGAACAGTGCGACGCTGGCGAGTCAGGAAATCGTGGAACGCTCGACGATTATCTGACGCGGCGTGTGACGTCACGCGCTCACCGATGCGTGGCCGAGCAGCGCAGATGTAGAAAGGGTCGAGGCGTGTTTGGAATCGTACTTCCAAGCTGGAATGCCCGAGGCAATGGAGGTTCGCTGAGTGGATGGGGGGTTCAGCGTCTCGGTCATGACGCAGACAACAATGGGTCGTGACCTCGTCACGGCTGAGGAGCCGTCTGCTCAACAAAACCTTTTTCCTTTGTTGAACAAACACTGTGCAGACATCAATGTCGAGTTTTGCGTGGTTCAAAAACCTCGATGACGTTTGTTACGTAGATCGATTCGTTTTGTTTCAAACGATCACAACCCGTCTTGTTTTACACAAAGCCTTTGAACCCCCGACCATTTCTGAATGCGTTGAGTTTTCTTTTTATCTATGAGTGGGTCACATCAGACGTCAGAACTTCGCACCATGATCGTTCTGGGAAGCATGTAACTTTCTCGCGTTCATCCTTTCGCTGCTTCAGAGATATATCAAGTGTTTGTCGCCTCGCTCGTGATCCGCACCAACAACGTATATTGCCAGTGCACGATGGGTTGGAAATGTGTCGCTAAACAAATCGAACAACGCCGTGGGTCCTTCGGCTTAATTTTCAAATTCGCATCGTAGTTTATGCTTGTTTGCTGATTTTTATTTCCACAATGCGCCCACGCCGATAATATTGTTTCGAAATACAAGTTGGGCATTATCCTGATTATGGCCATGGCCAGACCTTTGAAAGTCCTTTGCGGTTGTCATTCAGATTCCAGCTTCATCGTCGTGGAAACTGATTCTTCGTCTATCTTTGTTAAGATGAACTGTGGCAGGGTAAAAGTCAGGGCGTTTTTATCGATCCGCTTTACTTTTTTTTGTACTTGCTGACTGTGTGTTTCCATTAAATTGACCCGTTTCACTGCCGGGGCGTTATATATGTTTATGACAACATACAATCAAAGGTTGTGTCAACACTTCTCACAAAAGCCAAGACACGTTTAAAATACACTGCTGCTTTACAACATAGCGCTCTGGGCGTGAAGTGCGTCTGTACCTCATCACGTAAAGGTCAGCCAGGGCCAATGAAGCATGTGGTTTTGTTTCGCCAAGATTCAGGACGACATTGCCCAGGATACAGGTCAAACTGTGTACTTGTTTGTTGTTGTTGTTATTTTTCTATATATTTATAAGTGCAATAACACGCGCTTCGTTTCATCGCTTGCTGAGGGAGTGCGCAAACCCTGCCTTTCGATTTTTCAGAATCGACCTGTCAAAGGGTTGTTTGATGTTAGACTTCAAACCTCCAGTTGGCAGATTAATTTCAGTGGAATGTTGTCCTGCTGTTGATCAAGGCAGTTGCTTTTTTCGTCGTATTACCTTTGTCGCCATTTCTGTATGAAAAGTCGTTTCCGCGCAAAGGAGTTGATTTAACTACACTTTTTGTACGCGAATACACGTTTAAGAGACTGATCTGAGTGTGTGTGCAGGTGTGGTTTGAAAAACGCTAACATGAACAGATACAAGCTTTCAGACGAGCGTCACACTCTGCCAGCTGCCTGCGCTTTGACCGGCGAAGAAATGCAAACCTACCGCATATGCACGTACATTGCCAATGCTGGATAGGGCGTGGCTGGCATCTTTGTTTCAAAATGCCTCCCGTAAGCTACGCACAAGTGTGGGTTGCTTGGGCCAGACACAAATAGCTCTTCGTTCGCGATGTGGCGAATGGCTTCAGTAAAAGTGGAAGAAAAGGCGGTAAGACCTGCTAAAGCGGGAACCCATCCTGGCATATGATTATTCATGGCATGTCTAGTGATTTGACACTCAAATGAAATTGTATCGAATGTATTCCTACAGCTACATGAAACTGATTCAATAGGTTCGTTTAGTCTTGTGGATAACGCAGTTCCGTTTGGAAGAACTAAACAAAAAGTTACGCGTATCTTAAGCTGTGGATCGTTTTTTATGTGCTCAGTCGGAGGTGGCGATTTTTGCTGTTTTACCCGGAGTCGGAGTTTTCAAATATTCTCCGACTCTTGATTGCGCCAATGCAGTTCAAGCAGTGATTACTAGTAATCACTGGTTCAAGCACACAAATTTAAAACCGACCATGTAGTATTGTTTAGTTATGTCGTCACAATATAATTATAATGACTTCCAGACAGTTTGTGACTATTCTGGAGCTCTTGCTTGAACTTGAACAAAAGCAACTGAGTTGTGAATATGATGCAGATATTTGAATGTTCCAGACAGACCCAGGTTTTGCCTTTTGTAGTGTGCACTAGCCAGGGCTGTGCAGCCGGAGTCAAAAAGTTTTAAATGGTGGAGACAGGGCTGTCGCCAGCGGGCGAGGCTCATACAATGGTTTTCAGTATTCAATGGACCAACTCATTTAGGGGCCAAAAGCTTTTAAATGTTGGAGCCGGACCTGGTGCCAAAAACTTTAGATGCCGGAGCTTGAAATTTGAGTCCCGGCTCCACAGCCCCGGAGTTAGATGTTTCAACACCTTTATATATTCAGTGGCTAGCTTGCTGTATCATTCTGTTCTATCCGTATGTAATTGTTTATCGTATACAAGCTGTGGCTGTGAAACTGCGCTCATAGAGGTTTTCTTCTTGTCCAATAATTGAGGCGTATATAATACTGCGGCATTCCTCCGAGATGCAAGATTTTTCTCTCAGGAAAAGACGGATAAAAATTGTGCATCAAATTGCTTCCATTTCTTGTAAGCATCTATAAACGACAGAAATTCACTGTTTGTCAACATTTTACTCTTACCGACTATGGGAAGTATTACCTTTGCCACTGCAGCACTGAAGGATATGAAATAAGCCTTGTGACTCAATGCTAGCTCTAGAGCAAAGTATGCATGGACCATCAAGGGCCAGTAATTTGAAGCGACATCCGCAAAGAAAGCACGTGGATATTCATAATGAAGTTGAAGAATCAGACAAAAAATAAAACCACTGAAGTCTTTGCAACTCGAACAAGGTAAGTCAAGCAGTTGTGGCATTAAAATATTTTTTCCAACTGAAACCTTTATAATTGCCATAAGTGCATTTAATTTCGCAAAGGACTAAAGTTTTTTCCACATCTGCATTTCAAACTCTGAACGACAAGTTGGCACGAAAATTTTCGATTTCTTTGGATAAAGGCAACATTAGAAATATGGTGATAGAAGAGAAAGAAACAGGAATTAGCATTGAAAAGAACTTGGTGGGGAAATTTGTGCACTTGAACAAGGGATTCGAATAGATTACTTCTCCATGACGTCCATTATTTTTGGTGAAGATGGTACAGTCAAAACTTTGTCAGTTGCCGCAACAAGAAACGAAAATGCAAGTGACTCTTTACAAAAGCTAGTGTCGGACATTCCAAGATTATTTGTTTCATAAAGTTTCTTTCCGGCGCTCATGGAAAGATGTTATCGATTTTAGCAAGCTTTCTGAAAAAAACCTTCACAGAGAGCTAATTTAAAAACTTACCAAGAGTTCAAAACTTTTGAGTGAGTCGAAAGAGTCAAAAATGTAGTTTTAACTTATGTCTATGCATTAAGCGCTATGCATGAGGGTAGTCAAAACTTTGACCATGGACAGTACGGTTGTTTTTAGAGTTGCGGAAAGAAGATTGCAAATCCAGCTGGTTTTCACCAAGTACGTACCGTGTTGCAGTTACCGCGATTGTACAGTAGAATTGCCCTCAGGGTTGCGGAGTCGGTGGTAAATATCCGACTCCCGACTCCGGCCATTCCCGACTCCGACTCCTCAACATAAAGAGAATGAAATTTGACTGTTAAAGTCGATGGAAATCGTGGTGCACAGCAAGAAAATTCTGTTTCAACAAAAGTTTCAAAAGAAATTGTACCATTTCAACAGGAATTCCCAATTTGGGAGTGTGATATAAAAATGATTCAATTGGACTTCCGGAGTCGGACAAAAAAATCCGACTCCAATTCCCAGTGTTGTTAGGAATCCGACTCCGCCCAAAAACCTCAAATTTCTTACGACTCCGCAACCCTGATTGCCCTAACGTCACTTCATGGGACCGGAGATAGAGTCGCTAGAGGCGAATTGCCACTACAGCCGAACTACAACAAATAGTGCCTAAAATGTCTTTTCAGTTAGATGCCTAAGCTCGGCAAGGGTTAAAAGTGTTCTTTGATTAGGACTGCCGCTTACTATACGTATCGTGTTTTTGCGTAAATTTTGATAAGAAAGTGAGAAATTGTTTCGTCTTCATTTTTCAAACTGAAGTCAACGTCGTTGTTGGAATATCGAAATCTTTTGCAAGTTTTGCCATTTTCGCTGTTGAACGAAACAACGTCATACTTTTTCCACAATGGGGTATTGCTGCAATACTATCGATCAAACTAACTGCAGTCGCAAGAACCCCTTATACTGTTCAGTAAAATTAATGTAGCAATTTGCCTCCATTGCTGCTGATGGCGCAATCCTTGATGCCATTGTTACATCATACCTGCCACGGCTCAACGATAGCACGATTAACTTAACTGCGTTCCATTTCGGTCATGAAAGGCCTGGTGGGGCTCCACATAGTCAAGCTTACACTACAAACTATAAAAAAGACTTGCAACTGTCATTATAAAAAAAATATTCTGCGTGGACCGACAAAAACGTAGCTATATGCGAAGTGACGATATAGCCGAACTCGAATGCACGTTAAAGATAAGAATTCTGCCGGGGCTGGCAAAAAAGCGTCGTTATAGCCGAATTCTACCGTAAGAGGATTTCGTCTTGTGAGGTCCATACAAAACCTGGATTCCCACAATAGTGTCCGGGGTTTTTAGATTTAGTTGCCCAGGATTTTTATTTAGGGCGCCCTCTGACTTCAACATTGATCTCATGCTGAGCAACAAAAATTGACACTGAACCGAAGCAGACCAGCAGTTGCTCAGCTTCTTCTTTCGTATACACAAACAGGAATACGTGTTGGTCAGAACTTTGATTGGGTAAGGTATTCCAAAAAAGCAGGGTTATCCACCTCATTGATGTGGCACGGAGGTTTGAATTTGGTGCAATCATGCAAGTTGTGGTGTGCAGTCTCCACCTTGCCACATTCACACAAATCTGAGCCGCACAGGTCCATTAATTTCATGTTGGCCGGAAATCGGCCAACACCAGTCCTCAGGCGGTTGACCTGAACCCAGGCATTTCTGGGGAGGTCGCAACCTGGTGGTTGTGGGCCGAATGCGGGAATGAAGGATTGGAGAGCTGCAGAGATTGGTGTGGTTGGTTCCCCGTTAATTGACAGCAATTCCATTAAGGAGCGTAGAGGTTTCCTGGAGCGGTGACGTTTAGAAGGTTTTAGGTGCAGAGTTTCGTGTAGAAGATGTTTCGGATTGAGGGCTTTGGTGTAAAGTCTCAAGCATGAAGCACTGCACCTTATCTCAGATGGGGTAATGCCAGATAGAATGGGCAAGAAGGAGGGAGTGCTTCGTAGGCAACCGGTGATAACACGCGTCGACTCGTTTGAAGGCACATGTTGCGCAGCTAAGCTGAGCTTTTGTGAGGTGTATATTACTTCTTCGCGATTTCATTCTAGCACCGCACTAAAGTGCTTTATCTGTTTACTGCAGCTTGCTGTAAATATTTACTAAAAACTTTCTTATGAAAAGCAGATTTAATAGCATTTTCCAAGTAAATTAAATTAGACATCAGCCCATTCCAACTTAGGCATACCATACGTCCCGTTTTAACCGGGACAGTCTGGTTTAAAAGCTTTGTCCCGGCGTCCCGGTTAGGCATTCAGTCAGCCAGCATAGGCTTACACCTGGTACATCATCTCCCGTTGAATTTTTTCTATAATGATTAACAAGTGGTCTGATAACAGAAGCATAATGTGAGTCTTATCATTTGTGAAATTATACTGACTTTTCCTGGTATGATTTTTACGAGAAAATAGTGTCTACAGAATAGTGTTATGGGCGAATGTGCAAATTAAGGTTTGAACATTTTTTTGTTTCGTAGTAAAATGCGTTATTTTTCTTGGTTTCTTAACTATAGGAATCCAAAAAAGAGCTACATACTCCAAGTAAGATATGAACCAAATTTTTCTGATAAGGTTCGTTGTTCTGAGCGTCCCGGTGTTCATTCATAAAAATACGGTATGCCTACCTATGCACCCCCAAAATTTTTGAAATATCTAGTCATTTTGTGCTCTGAGAGGCGATATTCCAAACAAAAGACTGTTGTTAGCCTAAAATAACTCTGCCCCCCTCCAAATTTTTGTGCTGGCTATGACACTGCATTCCAAATCTTGAACAGTATATTTCGGATTCGTTCCTCGACAGGATTAGCTATGTGTGTTCTCCGTTATGAGAATGTTGCCGAAGATCCAACACTGCAGTGGACCAGTTTCAATTTTCTTGAGGGTGCTCGGAGGAAATTGCAGGCATAGTGAAAGCTATGCGTGTTAATTTACCGCTCTCTACTTTAATGCACATTGAGAATACACCATATAACATCAAAATCCAAATACTATTTTTCCTATTACTATTCAAATCACATCGTAGAGCTCCACACACAAAGATGCTTGGTACGCCAGTTCATTAACATGTTAACATAATTCGTTAACTGGCAAGCTGCGTTCGAAAGATGGCCGATCCCTGACTGGACCGTTGCGCGTGAATAGCACTGTCGTGGCCGAACTTTGCCTGCAATGGGAAGCCCGAGAGACGAGCGAATTTCTCTGACCGGCTTGTCTTTGTCCTTGAACGCCCCCTCAAGGGGAGCTGCTGAAGGCGGTTATCGGCAAAGTGTAACTTCTATTTACACTCTTGTTGTAACAGTTAAAAGCACATCAGAAAGACAGGACGCGAAAACACACGAAAGAAAGAAAAGCGAGGCGTCACTGAGAGTCAATCATATTTTGATGCCAACGCATCGTTTCAAATTCGGAACCCGAAACTTCTACGAAAATCGCAACTTCTTTGTCGTCAAAAGTCGGTCAAACACTTGTTGCGACTTGCATTGTCGCACGTCAACCTTACACCAGGGCCCTCGCGATACAGTGCGAGTTTGTGAGGTGCGGAGACGGCAAGCCCAAAACAACAACAGACGGTTCGTAGTCGTGGACGGAGCGTCAATAAGGTTGCTTTCGTTGCTGGTCAGTGAAAAGCTCGATCAAGCTGCGCAAAGGAGAGTCGCTGTAACTCGGACACCAGGTGTCGCTGGGCGTTTTGAAGTTGAGCAAGGTCGAGAAGAAGGCGATCCAGTGCTCGCGGTTGGACCTGTCGATCAAACGCCAAAAACAGTTCGTGGGTACGTCGCTAGAGCGTTATTACATAATGTGATTATGTCAGCGTCTTGAGCTTGCATGAAAAATGCTGCAGAAGTTATGAGCAAAAATGTCTTTAACTTGAGGCGAGCATTTTTCATTTCGGCAAAAAAAACTTGGATCAGTGTCGCTTCTTTGCGAAGTAAGCTTTGATTCGCGTCTGGGACAAGAAAAACCTTTTGCAAAGCGACGCGGCTCTTTTTAGAAAAGCGTATCGTTTTGACGCAGCGCCGGTTCAGCAACTTTTGCTGCAAAAGCGGCAACTAAAAGATAAATGGCAATGTTGAAAATCCCACAAGCGAGAACCAAGATTGAGCATAGGAAATGTTATAATATTATAATGTCATTATACCACTCCGTGATAAGACTTTTGCCCATCATTACACCAGTTTTGATCTGGGTCGAAAATTGGGTTTAGACCAGTCGTTCTTAACCCTCCCCCAAGGGGGTAATCAAAAAATTTCCTGGGGGGGGGGCGAGCCCCTAACGTGCTCTACAACATGTACAGTTTGATCAATAAATTTATCAATAAATACATTTGCTTTCACAACTAATTAAAGTCAGGGGGACTTGACACAAAGGACAATTATTTTAAGGGAGGCATGATAGAGCAATTGTTAAAGAACCATTGGTTTGGACGACAGGAGAACAAGCGGTTTACGTTAAAACACGTTTCGTGTAGGCTTCGCTGCTTAGGAGTATAGCAATCAAGAAAGGAACAATCTCTCCAATGAGGGAGGAAGAAACTTTAATTCTTTGAAACCCAAAAAGGCGGCATCGAAGCGTTCTGCTTTCAAGTTACTTCCCAAATCAACCCTGAACTATGAAACAAGCGTATCCGCGCCAACATTGCACATTTTGTTGACATTTTTCAAAAACATTGCTGATCAGTGCCAGTCAAAATCTAATCATAAAGCGCTTTCAACACGAAAGCAAGACTTGAAACCTCACGACTTCAAATGCGCGCCTCGAAGTGACCCACGGTTGTCCGAAATCACCCCCGGTTGCTCCCAGTCACTCACAATCAGCTTCAGCCAACTCACACCCATGCTGCCCGAAACCTCACCTTGGTGTGCGCTTAACGCACTGCCACTCCCCTTGCGCGTTCCTGCTTGTTTTCATGTAATCGTTGTGCAGCACCACGTGCAAGGTGCCGGCGATGCCGTAGAGGTCGGTCTGCAAGAAACCGCAGCAGGGTGTTGAGGCAGTCGTTGTTATGCTCAGTGACCGTGTTCTCCAAAGGTTTTTTGAGAGACCGAAACGCTCTCTCAGAATTCATCGGAGCCTCGCCGCATAACTACCACCAAAATGACCATCTAAAAACCCTGCTCAGTGGGCGTACAGTAGATCTGCGCAACATACGGCCCGCTAGAGCGAGCTTTCTCGTGTAGAATTTGTTGCAAAAGCTCGACCTTGAATAAGTAATCGTCGTTCCAGACTTTCTTCCACACTACAACGACATCACTACATCAAAATGAAATAAGACTTTAGCGGACCGTCGCAAATTTATGTTGATAATTTGACCCTTCGAGCTTTCTGAGTTTTGCAGGCCTGCCGTACGGGGTGTTGGGAGGACAGTCCGCTTCCCGGTATTTTGAAATGCATGAAAGTTATAGCAAACGAGGCAGTGATGTTCTAAAGTGTGGCAGAATTAAGAACAACTTGGGGAAAGGGTGTTCTTTTTTCGGTCTGTTTGACTTTTTCGCTGAAGCAAACGGCAATTGCTAGAAAACGGGTGAGGCATATATGATTATACTCACGACAAAAGTGACATTAACTAACGACTGACGAAACTGAAATCAAAACAATAAAATTTTGTTACGGCAGCCCCTGGTCAAAAATGACGTGATGCGGGTCTTCAAGCTGCATAGCTTCGTAAGCATTTCAGCCAAAAGTCTGCTGATCCCGTGCCATTTTACCCCGCCGTCTCTTGTGCAATTGAAAAAATTTTCGGCTTCAGCAAGCCGCGTTATCACCGAAGACGAAACTGCTTTGTTAACGAGATGAAAGTGCCAATGGGACACAAATTATGTGTTCAGTTGACGCCTCGGTCGGCCACTTACTGAACCGACAGACCTTCCGCACAAAGGCGTAACGCGAGAGCAGTATCACGGGCCATTGCGACTACAACAATGGTATTTGCTCAACGCTTTCCGCGGTGCGATCCGCCCCGTTCAAGCGAAAACAACACTTTAATCTACAACGCGACGGAGGTTTTCCTCAAAAGGCGCGAAAAAACGCTTGAAACGGTATCTATGCTGTGCGGCCACTGACATCATCTGAGCAAGTTGAACACAGGAAAGCGTCTACCGGGGCAACCACATGCTTTTCTATTGACCTGTCAGTCTTTTCATGCGCTTTCAAAACAGACCCGTACGCCAGGTTTTAAGGTTTGGGGGAGCGAAATACATTTTTAGGGGGGGAGATGTTTCTTTTTATTATATGTTTTGCTTTTATTAAAAAAATATAACGTGAAGTTTTTCTAGGCACAACAAAATTTGGAGAGCACAAAAAGGTTGGGGACACTTCCCCCCCCCCGTGGGAACGGGTCTGGTTCAGAACACTCACATGATAATTCCAGGGCTGTTTTTCTTTCATCTGACAACATTCGAAGCCGCTCGTTCCGCAGTTCTTCATGAATACGGTGGAGGGCGGCAAAGAGCGCGCGTCGATCGCTCTCCCGAAGTCGATCAGTTTGAGCAGCGGACGACGGACCGAGCGGACGGAACTGATGACGTGACGGTGACGTGAGACGAGAAAAAAGATGCGTAGAGTTTTATGCGGTAATCGAACAAAAAGTTTCGCTTTTGACTTTCCGCTAAGAAATATAGTTCGAAGATTTTTAGGAAAGTTACGGCTTGCAAGACGAGCTCGCTGGACTTTAGTTAAAAGACCTCAACACATAGATTGCTTTGGCAAAGTTTTGCGCAGAGGTTGGATAAAAATTTACTTGACCATAGAACCAGAAAGTCAAACAGATATCACACAAGTTCAGAGACAAATGCAGCATGTGTTTATCGCAATTGACGGAATGCGGATGGTTCCTCAAAATGTAATACCGAAAAGAGCAATGGTGTAGGAGCTGAGGATGCAAGCGTACCTCCAAAAGTTTTGACTTGTCGAAGATCCAGCGAAAATCCCAAAAAATTCGGGCACAGATGTTTCGACACTTTCAAATGAGACGGAATGAAAGACGTCTGAATTTGACTTTTTTTT
>JGI24159J19872_10012881_pt1 | contig 10889 bp, 5 predicted proteins | sample Ectturendosymbi4_FD_19872 | JGI IMG/M metagenome (IMG submission 19872)
GAAAGTATTTCAAATAATTTGCGTTTTGCAAACACTGTTAGTTACGCACATGACATCCTTTATCATTTTTGCGATTTTTTAGCTCTTGTCAATCATTAAATTTTGCGAACTGTCCACATGCTCATCTACCGAAACATACTGTATATAGCTATGTTTCATTCATTACCTTCGTTGTCAGTGGTGCAAGCAGCCAGTTGGTTTCTCAGGCTTGCTTCTTTCTCACTCAAGCCAGAATGAACTTGCAAAGTTATTTCAAACGTTGACAAAGGTCTCGGGGATTTTTCTATGACCTGAAGTAAACGAGTTTGGTGTAAGTACAAAAGTTTGAATCAGCGACTTTTCAGACTTTTCACTGACATGCGTTGATTTGTTTTAATGCAGTGTTTTCCAGTATAAGCCATACTAAACTGCACGGCTGTGGGATTGTTTCCAAGCGATGCACAGTGTTAACTGAAAAATCTTTGTATTACCAATTGTGTTTTTTAAACAAAATATTAGCCAACCAAGAAATAATACAACCAAACTGGTTTATTGTGTTGAATATTTAGTGTGTAACTGAAATGAAGTTTACAACCAAATACCACGTTGGTCTCATACACTTTGCAGCTATAGCATAAAACTTGGAAACAGAACAAACTTTGGCGAAGAAATGAAGCAGGTCATTTTTACCATAAAAAACATCTGGGCAAGGTAAGAAAGTTCAGGAAACCCAGGCTTATATTCACAAAACAATAGTTATGCGCCTTTTACTTCATTTGTTGCCTCCAATTTGGATTAGGGCTCAGTAGAGAGTTTTTAATCTAATGACATAATGGAAAGATACGTGTGGGAAGCTTTTTAAGGTGTTTCAGGGACCCGATTCGGGTCCCTAGAATAAGCGAAAATTATCATCGGGTCCCTAGAATCAGAGAAAATCGTATCCCTAGAATCAGAGATATCGGGCGACTACAGGTCCATACTGGGTACCTAACATTTTCCTTAAAAAAAACTGCGTGTGGGTGATTCGAACTGCAAAGTTGTGGCCTGAGGCCAAAATTGCGGTTGCTTTATATATGTTTGCTTTATATATCAATCCAAAAGTACAATAGAAATATCAAGTGTCATTAAATCTCCTGAAGTCACGGAGAAGGTTTTACATTGTTAACTTCAACATCAAATACTACCACGCCTAGCGCACTTTCAATCATCCAGTAGTAGACAAAACAACATTATTACGTCAGAAATCACAAAAATCCAGTCATAATGTCATAATTTCAACTAAACTTGCAAAAGCATATCAACATATGCTGTTGTAGCTTTAATAGAATATTGATAAAGAGAAAAAAGCTGTGCTGCAAGAAATTTTGACCTAATGATAATTTTGACTTTTTTTGACCTAATAACTTGGGAGACGCTCGTGGTATCAGCGTGAAATTTGGTTTGTGGAAGTTTCTTAAACTTTGAAATAGGCAGAAAAATTTTGACTTTACTGGCTTTTGGTTGCCCTGGTTATAACCGTTATTCTGCGTCGCTTTTTCAGCAACATCTTTTGTGGATAAAATATAAAATAAGATTTTGCTCAGTGGTTGATAAAACGACACCGAAGTTTCAGGTGGCTCGACAGCGTGCCCTCATCAGGGTGATAGTGAAACATCGGCATTGCTTTAAGTGAACAGGTGAACACAGGCCCGCAACCAGGGGCTGGGGGGCAACCGGGAAATTTCCAAAAGCATTTTGAAAGAGCCAAAAGTTTTTTTAGTTGTCAGGCAAGACAAAAAGTTGCTATCATTTTGGCCCCTCTCCGAAAATATCAGCTGGTTGCGGCCCTGGTTCAGCAAAAAACATGTTTTCTATTTTAGATTTCCTGTTGGCTGATTCTGATACTATCTCTTGTAGACACTTACTCATGCACTTCCTTTCACCATAGTTTCCTGATTTTCTATTTCCACGTGAAATTATTACGTATTTCCAAAGGTATTGATTATAATATTGATTTCAAACTAACGAGCCGTTGGAAACCTCTGTTTAGTCCCAGTAAGCTTGGAGTTCTATTGATAAAGCTTCAAAGAAAGATGAAAGTGCTCTTCTCCCCATTTTGACCAAATTCCTAACCTATTGAGTGTTACTGTCTATCGAAAGGAATCCTTTCACAGCTAAGAATCTGATGCTAAGGTTTTTAAGATCTTACAGATTGTGCATTTCGCCTACGAAGAAGGCATCATCAGCTCTTATTCATATAGGAAAACTGACGATGTCTATGCCTATCCCACAGCCGAAATATACATACAACACCTCTGTTGGAAAAACTCTTGTGTCCGACTTCAACAAACTAAGTTTTATTTCATAATTGCTGGCTATCTGCTCTACAGCCACAGCTATTCGCACTGATTGCAATTCCAACCTGCGTGCATCTAAAAATCGAAATCTGTGAGGTGCACGAGGCACGAAATTGATTTTCATCGACCTGCTGGAGGTAACAGGCTTTTCTGGCCTGCTTGACTTAACCTTCTGGCTTGTGATGTCATCTAAGGATTTTCTCAGTGAAGTCTGTCCTTCACTTCAAGCACGTTGAAAGTTTGTTTCTTACAGGTATTAAGACATTCACTTACTTTTATTGAATCCATCGCAATTGTACCGCGTCCGCAGAACGATGAGAAGATATAATAATATAAACAAAACTGAATCGATGAATGATTTTAGACAAGAGGCAAGCTGCTGCAAGCTTAACTTATACTCTATCTTTTGCTGCTGAGTCCGCAGAGTACTGTGCTACAAAATTTTAAACAATGAGCAGACTTTACATCTCTGCGTGTTTCTATAAGCAACGTTCACACAGCAACTATTGTTTACTCTGGTCTCCATGCAGCAACCGGAACTGAGAGCTTCACTCGCTTGACGTAAAGCTTGACTAACCTCACGTTTGTTGGTGGAGATGGTTGAAGAGAGCAGCTTTTTTATGATCGGTAGTAAAACAGATTTTATATATATGTTCTACGGTATATGAAAAAGATTGAAATGTACGAAAAAGAGGCTGGAATAAAGAATACTTAAAACAAGAGTTGCAAGAGCATATCGTAACCCGTCACGTCTGTGTTTGCCAAGCTCACAAAGAAGTATTTGTGTGCAGCTTTGTCTAAAGGCAATCTGTACGCTGAAGCTCTTGCTCCTAACGTTTTCAGATGGAAGGGAATTTCCAGAAATATAACACAGAGAAAGTATGTTCCATGTAACATAATTTATTTTACTGAGGAAAGATGCAAGCTTTTCAGAAACAAGGCTTCAAGGAGTATGAAATGGTAGTTCATTCGAGACACACGCGAAACTTTCCTGTCTGCGATAGGTCAGCAACTCATGACAGGCCTGTTAGCAGCTCGTTTTTTGACGCAATATACCGACGTGAGTGACGCACGTAGCCTGTAGCATGCAAGTTTGTAGATCTCGCGGCTGACGACAGCAAATAACCTCAGCAAACGTGTCATCATTTTTCATGTACAGTGTTGTAGCCTTTCAAGGCACTGCTCTCGTTTCAAGATTTATTCACACAAAACCTATGCTGCGCATCAAATGTTCTCAGCTCAGGACACGAATTATTTCGGCGAAGCTGTATTTAGGTAAGAAAAAAAACGATGCACGAACATGCGGTGTGCGTGCCTTGGACCGATGCTGAGCAGCAAGAGCAAGCCATAAAATTTTAATGAAGCTGTTCGCTGCTGGCAGAATCTAACTTAACAGCGCTCAGTAATGGATCTAATCATTGCGTCGTGAAAAACAACTTTAGCTGCATGGACTTTAGACATTTTGTCTGTGCTAGAGGTTAGCGTCCGTGATTTCCACGCACGCTTTGGTGAGCTTTAAGGTGAAATGCGACTAAGACTGAAAACAGCTCATGAAACAAAGTTGATAGGTACTTTTAACCAAGACTTTGGGCCTCTTCGTGACATTAGGACATTTTACATCTTGGAAAACTTTTATTCGTGATTTTCTTTGCGAAAAATCAAATACCTTTTGAGGAGAATTTCAAAATTTCCTTTTCCAATATTTTAAAAGTATTTTGTTCTACTTTGCGACAGGCGCGTAGCCAGAAATTTCAATACCGGGCGTGGTCAACAAAAACCGAGTCTCAATTTTAAATCGTTAATGCCCCTTGAATTTAAAGCATCATCCATAAAACATCCATTTGTCTGGCGTTTTTTCCTGAAAAAGTGCGTTCAAATTTCAGCCGGCAAATAAAAAGTCTGTTTTCATTGAATTGACAAGCTTTAAAAGTGTGATTTTAGTATAGCCCCAAGTTTCTACTTTGCATCAAAGTCACCATTTACTCGTAAAAGTTTCCTGCAAAAGCCGTTGTGAAAATCTCGATGCTATAAGATGTGCAGTGGGCTACGCTTTTCGCAGCCAATATTGCAGTGGAGCAAGAAGTTGTCGTGGCCGCAGTGTATCGCCATTTCTTTTGATGTGCGTTAAGAGCGCGTGAGGTACGTGTGGGAACATTCGAAAAAAATGTTTTATGACATCACACAGGACTTAACCAATTCAAATCGTAATAAAATGAAGCCCGTTCTTTCTGTTGTTTGTAGTTGAGCGTCAAACATGTTGGAATTTCTTTGATTTTTAATGGCAGATACTTTTCAAACACCCACAACATAGGAAGCGGAGTCGTACTGCTGTTATGCTTTCGGAACACAGAGACTATGTTGTTATAAAAAAGTTTTGTGGGTGTTTGAAAATTTTTTCGGTTGATTATGCTACTTCAATTATCTGCCTTATTCTTTATAATTCAAAAATATTTCTGCAGTCTTCAGATTTTCCCCACATATCTTGAACATTGGCAAGTTTTCCCAGACATGAACTTTTGCTGTTGCCTGCCAAACAGCCATAATAGCTCAACGTTCTTAATATATGTCGACTGTAGGCTACTGGAAGTATGAGTTTCAGATAACCTCAGCTTTGTCACCCAGACCGTACTCACAGAGCTAAGGGAAGGACAGTAAAACACGGGAGCTAATGAAATAAGGCGTTTTTCAACATATTCCGAAAAGTCTGGGCGAAAATGTCGATAAAACGTCTCAAACCACAGGAGGGGAACCTGCGGTCCGCATCAGAATTTTCGTTACCCAAGTTAGAATACAAAATCGCGTCGAAACGAAGCTCCATAATAAGCAGGTACATAGACAATAAATCAAAAGAAGTCACTCTTCCTCATTGTTAGATAAAGGTAGAATTTTAGGATAAAATTGATTTTGCGGCCCGCCAGCGATAATGAACAATTCATGCGGCCCGTGATAGTAAATAGGGTCCCCACCCCCATCTTAAATTGTCGGTATTTTTCCCTGGTATGCTTGTTTTCATACCAACGCTTTTGCAATTTGGACTCAAAACCGCTTGAGGGCCGCGGGAGCCCAAATTTTCGACTTCTGAGGCAATTCCGGCCATAACTCGCCAACCAATTGCGGTGGAGAATCAACGCCGACGTCATCAGATGCAGGTTTTTGTGTAATTTCTGATAAACAGAAAACAGATACCTTCACATTTGAAGTTTTGCCATACGTCACAGTGACGCCATAGTTACGCCACACTGCCAGGCAAATTTTCGAATAGAAAGGTTTTATCAAAAGCTACACAAAAATCCGCATCTTATGACGTCGTTACAGACTCTCTAGCGCGATCGGTCGGCGAATTGTGGCCGAATTAGCCTCTGGCGTTCTCAGTTCTTTTCGTGGTCCAGGGTTTCAGAAATAGCGGCTTTTCAGCGCCAATTACATAAACACCTGTCTGTTAAATACAGTGATATTTAAACGTAACACCGATGTAAAGTAGTGAGGTATTATCGCTCAAGATCATACGTTTCTTACATCGTAAGTTCCTTATCGTTTGATATGCAAATATGACTGGCAGCAAAAATTTTCTGCATATTCCGATTTTTGGAAACCACGGAAAATTGCGCTATCGTGGTACAGAATCCATTGAAAAAATAGCATGCGCTTTTTGTCTTTTAAAGGCTCGTACTAAGCTTGAGAAGTCGTCTGAGAGGCCCCAAGTACTTCATTGGGTTGCCAAAATTTAATGTAGTCCTAAAACATGTTATGAATATTAGGTGATGGTTGAGACATGGAGATCGGTAGGATAGCGAGAGAGTGGATAATACCGCCAACAATCCGCTAACAAATCAGGTTTCGGAAGGAAAATAATCAGCAAAGCATCACCTGAACAATTTTTCTTGCTCCCAGTGATCTTGTAGGTGGCTGAAATCATAAACAAACACGTCATGAACAAGGTACAAAAAGAAACGAAATGATGAAACAATGCGGTTGGGTCAAAAAGGTTAGAAGTTTATTTTAAAGCGAAATGAGTGAACAATCTGGGAACGCACCAAGACATATGTTGCAAATTCTTGATTGTTAATTAAAGTTTGTGGATTCCGAACGTTAATGGCCGCTTGATTTTTCAGAGTACACCTTCTGTCAAGCTCAATATCAACAGTTCCAACAGAGCAAAGCTCGTTGCCTACGTGTTTACAAACGATCTCATTTCCTTTGCAAACGGTGATCTTGCGTTGCATCAGGTATTTGACAACAGCCCTGAAACACCAGTCGGGTAATTTGTGACAGTTTAAGAATGGCGAAAGGGATCACAAAATATCTTGCAAAATAAAAAATATCACATTAAAATTTTTATTAAGGATATTGTTCTGAGAGCTATGTCTCAACCGTAAAAGGAGAAAATATCGGGGCACACACATCCTCCACGCAGTCTAACAATCCCATGCTTTTCTAATTAAGAGTTAGTTGCATTTATCAAGCATTGCAACTCAAAAATTGTTCTCAACAATTGTGAAATGGTGAAATGAAGGTAAACTCTCGCACAGCTGCGAAAAGCCTGCCGATTCTCTACGGATTTTTATAAGTAGCGTTTGAAACTAATAATAATTTTAAAGCGTGACAGGAAAAGTCTGGGTTTCAGTGTCATTCTCCTCGCAGTCATTCTCTAAAGAGAAACATTTTATCTGCTTGGGGTTCTTGAGGATATAATTACACATTTGAAATATTTACGTGTAAGCTATTTTTGTTTCTAACCAATGCGAAAAATGATTTTTCAATTGCAACTTATTTTTTTAATTGTGAGAGCACAGCGAAGAGCAGCGTTACTTCTCTAAATGTTGACGATGGGCAGATGGGTGACATTCTGGCTGATTTGCAAAAATTCATGAAAGATTTAAGGCGTTCTTACTGCAGGTGATACTGTTTAATAAACTGACACCGAAGCGAAGACAAGAAGGATGGATATGCGATATGAGAAGCAAACCGTCACAGAAAATTGAGATGCTTGTGACACAAAAACATACGGGAAGAACAACCCGGGCATTTCCAGTTAATTACAACGAACCTATGTACGTGCGAATCTTGCATTCGTAAAACATAATGATCTTAACAAATATCATTCACACAGAGAAGTACTTCGAAAATTCTGTGCAAACCAAAGCTTGTTTGGCTCACATTTGTTGTTTTTTACAACATTGATATTGGTTATCATCATCAAAGCTTCTTATTTAGTCTTCACTGCTCCCGAGACATCGATAAAGCACAATAATACTATACTGCATATGTTGCAATAATACTATACTGCATATGTTGCAATAATACTATACTGCATATGTTGCACATAATACTATACTGCATATGTTGCACATAATACACCAAAACTCCGTAGGCGAAACATACGCTCTGGAAATACCATATATATGTTCTTGGCTGTGAAAAGATTTTGAAAGACATTTATGCACAAAAGCATTCATTCCGTTCATAAATGGCAAAATGTTGATGCTCGTGTTTTCCGTACATCTTTTGCAATCAATGATGCATTGGTCGATTCAAATGGCAGTTAAATACGCATTTGTTTATGCAACAAGGAATGACATGAATAAAAACAGAACAAGCAGCTTTTTCAAATGAGCGGTGTTACTATTCAACAAAGTCTTTTATGATAAAGAATTTCAAAGGATGCTGTGATCCAGGTACATTTTTAAAACTGCATCAAATCTGCAACTTTTTGATTGTCTGTGACGCTTTAGTGACAGCTGTTTCAAAATTTATTCAAGTGGTTCTTATACCTTGCAAAGTTGTTCATGTTTTTTGAGCTGTTTTACCAGCAGCTTCTTTTTCGAATTTTCTGATATCTGCCAGCGTCAATCCATACCAGCGATCCATCCAGCAGAACACTTCTCTGTGAAAATTTGTGAATAAACGGTTGAATTCTCTTTGCAATTCTTTCTCAGCACTGTCTTGGAGGCCAAACCATTTGAAATAAATCGACACCAGCTTGTAAGCGCACGTGTATGGTGAACTCTCCCCTTCTTTTGTAAGTTGCCAGGATTTCAACTTTTCTTTCCAGCCCTGAGTGAGCGGTACTTTCTCGTTTCTCTCTGACTTGAAAAGGGTCGTGCCAGTATCTTTGTTGTAATCTTGGCTACTTATCGGATCGTTTACAATGTCGATGTTTACCACTGGTGTTTTTGCCCATTTATCCGCGGGTAAGCACTGAACATTTTTAGACGTTCCCAAGCCTGGTAAGTACTTGGTCTTAATACTAATCACCACGTTGCTTACTTGCTTTGCATGTAGACATTAGTGATCTCTGTTTTGCAGACTGGATAAGAATTCTTGGACTCCTCTTTACATTCTACAGTTCCTGAGGGTGAAAGCATTATGATAAACGTCGTAAGTTTGGAGGAGATTTTCCACATTTTCGTAGTATCTTGGCCTTTGCTATCTTTATCTTCGAATGGCTCATTTGTTACATGTTCAACTCTTCGGGTATGGTCAGTACTATAATTCAAAATTGCTTGAGTTACAGACAACAAGTGCCCATAATTTGTAACTCATCTAGAGTAAAAGGCATTATAACGCGATACTCTTTAGTAATCATGATTGTGTCAAAGCCTGAAAAGGGGAAATACCTAAACAAATTTCAACATTTTCAGATACAAAGCAAAAAGTGTACTTAAATGCTCAACATTCAGTTATTATTCATTCGCTGCAACAGCCTTTATGAAAACAATTGCGCAATCAGCGAAAACCCGGCTTAGATATCTTATGCAGCCATTGCTGCAGCATTACCAAACACAATCAAAATATATTCAGATTTTCAGACAGTATCAGCAGAAAAACAAAATAGCACAGCTATAACCATTTATCTTTGGCACGTTGGTCTTGAACGGCTGCTTTACGGTGTTTGCCCAACTTTTGTGTTCAAAAATCATACTTTGTCTTTTGATATGTTGTGCAATGTTCTCTGACGAAAACTCAAGAGCACTGCGCTTCTACATTACTGTAGCTTTCACACACACACCCTATCCAGTTGTGAAACGTCGTTCTTGCAGACTCGTAATTTTATAGAATAGCTGTCACATGCTGTTTTGTCAACCCTGCTCGGAAATACGGGTAGCACGGATCGTCTGCACGATGAACACACTGGAAAAAAACGTGTTCGTGTTGGTCAGTAAACAACAGATGTAAGAAACCTCAACAACAAGCATGGGCGTCCGATGGGGAGGGATATAGGTTATCTGCCCAGCCCCCTTGAAAAACCGAAGATGTTGATCCAAGTAAATCAACAACGTTTCTTTTGAAACCTTAACGCTGCCTCTCGGCTTACATATTCGCAACATATGCACTGATCATCGCAACAAACGGCAAATCTTTCGAGAACTATGCAATTATGAGGTTCTACAAACACTAGTTTCTTAATGTCAAAAGGTAATAGCAAGTAGGTATTCAATTAAACTGAATAACTGGGGCGGAACACGCACACGGCATTTGAACGTTACACTTTTAAAGACTATCACCTGTCTAGATTTTTTGTAAAGTGAAAACTGTGGTCCAAACTTGTGCAAAGTATATTTGCATGAGACTGATAGGTGATTACAAAATGTAGTAGACCTATTTTAAAGAGGTGAATTTTCATGAATGCTTTTCATAACAACACGAAATACAGACCCTTACGGTGATGCCGGCTGACCTTTGCAATTAGGTGGCCTGTTACTTGTGCATGTAGGCTAATAGCCTGTGTTTCGTATGACATTCAAAGGTATGGAAGCCCATATTTTTGCTTTTCGAAAGTTGATGGACGCGCGGTTGAAGTAACTGAAAGCAAACTGAAAGCAAATTTTAGCATCATTTCCATAAAAATATCGGAAGAGTAATGGGTAATCATCATTCATTAGAGATGCGAATGCCCAACCTTTACCAATGTTGAACGATTGTTAATGCACCTGGAAAATATTGACACAGCTGCAGTTTTCAAGGATTTCAAATGTTCGAAACCAAAATCACTTTCCCTTAAATTGTTTGGGTTTTCCCATCATAGAACACTACAGGCTATCATTCTGTCGTCACGGGACTCTTTCAAAGATACTCTTGCCTCCGTAAAAATATGTTTTATTACCATCACTTTATCACAAAATATCGTGTTACTGTTAAGTAACGCAGAGCAGAAGTGCGCACAAGAGATTTTTTCAAGCTATTTTGTTTTTTTCGACTTCTAATGTATAAGACACTTTGTGGCACGACTTTAACGGGTAAGGGCATACATTTTGGTTTCTTTTGTGTGTCTGTCCAACTTGTGTTACGCAGGTTATACTAGTATAAGTTACGTAAGCTGTATTAGTAAAAGTTATAGAGCAGAATATGCTCAACAAGACAAATATTTCGTGAACTGCTTCATGCCTCACTGAAGGATGGCAATGGCATAAAGGGGCAAGTTAAATCACTTTTCTGTGCAGCGAACAGCCTCAGACGCAGTCTTGCTCGACCCTCGACTATACACAGGGCTTCCATACCGTCCTTATTTCTAAGATTTGTCCTTATTTTGAAAGTCTACATCTTAGAAAAAATCATTGTCCTTATTTCTAAGAA
>JGI24159J19872_10012883_pt1 | contig 10888 bp, 10 predicted proteins | sample Ectturendosymbi4_FD_19872 | JGI IMG/M metagenome (IMG submission 19872)
GAACTAAAATTCCAAGTTGGTGTACAGTAGCACCGTTGCACCATTTTCTGTTCTGCAAAGAATTTAACATATCTTATGCAAAGGAGTTAAGCATAATTGCAAGCGTCGATCCAATGCCATAAAATTCAAAAGTGCTGCTTTCCAGACAAAGCTTCGCAACTGCGGGGACGCAGCACAACTAGACAGCCCTGTATACAATTGCTGAAGCCTGGAAGTTGAACGCTCGGTGTTGATTTTGGCACGTTGGTGAAGGGACTCCCTTCAGCAACAATTGGTTGATCGGATTAATGGCACTGCAGGTTTTCACACTGAGCAGTACGCTTTACACACTTATAAGTTAACTATGCGATTAACCATTGTAAGTTTACAAATATATGGTACATTTCTATGCGAATAAGCGATTTATGCAAAGAACCGGTTTGCGATTAATCGGACTATTTTCTTCACGTGTGAATGGCTTTGGTTTGGGATTCTAGAATCCTATGCGATAAAGCGATTTGTGCCTTTAACCGATGTGCGATTAACCGATTTCGTCTGTAGTAATTATTCCAAAATATTCTCGAATTGCGGAGTCGACTCATACACGGGCAATACCTTTAATGATGCAATTTCTTGTCTTAAAATGTGTATCGACTTATACACGAGTATATACGGTATAACAATTTAGTACTGCTAGCAGACTGAGCACTTTATCATTTTGCTTTTGTGATATAACAAAGCAGACTGCCATTTCTTACAGCAGCATGTCATACGAGTAGTTTAGTCAAGCATTCTTTGCAAAAAAGCTTTCTGGAAAGCTGTATCCATGCAAAAGAAGCTTATCATGCATATTTTGACATGCCAGTCAGTGACCAAGATAAACCTTGGGCACCACACATGATATGTGAATGTTGCCATTATATTCAAGAACAGGGATGGCCAAACTATGGCCCGCGGGCCGCTTCCGGCCTGCCAACTAGTTAATCTGGCCCACCAAATACCTTGCACATTTTTTTCAAGCACCACGTTTCCGACTGTGGACAGCAGCACAACAGCATTGGTTGCCACCTGTCACATAAATCACCCTGCATCCGGCCCTGCAGTGGCCAGGCTGTTGCGAATTCAGCCCTCAGGCCATATGGCCACCCCTGCTCTGGAAGGTTGATTTAGAGGAGAGAAAAGGGCAATGTGTTTTGCTATCCCTTGCGTAAAATTAGATTTAACACCATTCTATTATTTAAAAAGATAGAGTAGTCCCACTAGCATTTCTGGTTCAAACGNTATGGCCAAAAAACATGAACTTGGTAATTTTACCCTAACTTTTTGAACCAGATACCCTAGAAAGTCAATCAAAGGCTCAAGNGACTCAGATTTTAGCCTAGTTTCCATGAAAAACTTCCACCTTGCGGTTGGGGCCCAGGGCCCAATAACTTTTGTTTCAGGTTATCCCAGAATTTTACTATTGAGGTAATTCTGTATATAGGCACTCAAGCTACTATTCAATTTAAATTAAACTGTTGGTCTTCAACCTTTTTTGTACAATCACCCCCCTACAGGAACTTTGCTTGAAAATCACCCCCCTTCTTATAATTTGAGTTGTCTGAAAACAGTATTTTGTTTGGAAAATTTGGAGTCGCACATGGTATCAGCGTGAAATTTGGTTTGTGGATTTTATCAGTGTTAATTAAATATAAACAGGCAATCTAGTTATCACAAAACAAAACGAATGCAAATGCATTTGCAGAATAAATGTTATTCATTTCCAAAAAACAGCTGATTCCAACTAATGCAAGCCTTGCAATGGTGTTTATCTGCATGCTTTTTCAACTCAAGTTGCAAGTTGGTTAGTTTACGTCCTATGGTGTTTCCCCAATCTTGTTCATGTCAAGGTGATTGTGGATTTTTTGGACTTCTCAGTTTAGCCAAGATTCGGTGTTAGGGGTTACTTGCCAGTTTAAGTCACTCCTTTTCAACCTAATATTCTGTTACACTTTGTCATAAGTCAGATGAACACAGTATAGCTATCCACAGAATACCAAAACACCCAAACTGACTGANAAACACAATAAACATGTTTTACAACTTACAGCTAGCTGTTACTAGTTTTACTGGCTGCTAATTGCTATGTAAATTGCCTCGCACNCAGTCATATTTTCAGCATTTTTGCAACATAACACACTTCAGTAGGCCTACATTGTTTTACTCAAGGTTCTAACCGAAGATTGTAAAACACATGATAATGGACTGCTACATTTTTTGCCTACGAAACAATGGTTTGGCAATGCTTTACCAAAGGCCATGAAGACTTATTTCAAGGCAATTTTAGCAACAATAACACATACTGTACAGTGGGAGGGATTTGTGACAGCTCACAATGAAAATCAACTGGGTCAAACTTGACGGCTATTTGCAATTAATATTTGCTATCGCCATGAAAGTTGATGCGATGAGTTAGTGGTAGCGATGTTACGATTGTTGGGCCATTTTCACTACCTTCAAGAAGCTGAAGTCTTCCTCTTGAAAAAAATAGAGTTTGACCGATTGGGAATCTTCTGATAGTTATATCAATGTTGGTTGCTTTCAACCAAGATCAGTATAATCAAGACCAGTATAATAAAACTAAATAGTGCATACTATACAAGTCCAAAACCTCATGCTCTGATATATACAGGCTGTATAATAAAACTAATTAATGCATACTATATGAGAAACGTCCAAACCCCGTGTGCTTACGTATACAGGCTGGCAAATGTTATTGCTTGATGTCTTTTTGTGATGTTGATCATGCAACGATTGGGTTAACCAACCTAATAAATTGCTCAGTGCAACAGTTTCTTGACTCTTTTATCTTATTTTGAACATTTGGGNATCAAATCAATCAACAAAATACCTGCACATTCATAATTAGGGCAACCAAAAGTCAATGAAATCAACATTTTTTTGCCATTTTTTTGCCATTTTTAAAGATCATGAAACATCCACAAACCAAATTTCACGCTGATATCATGTGCGACTCCAAATTTATTAGGTCAAACAAATGGGAAAATTTGTTATTAGGTCAAAATTTATTGTTACGTCTAACTTTTCTTGCAGTAGAGCTTTTTTTCTCTTATCAATATTTACTGAATATATAACAACTGCCACTGATAAGCTTTTGCAAGTTTAGCTGCAATTCTGAAATTCTAATTGGTTTGTTGCAATTTCTGACACAGTAGTGTTGTTTTGACCAATACCAGAAATTGCTTTAGTAAGCTATAGGCAAGGGAAGGCAAGAAATGCAGTCTTACAGTACTTACTTGGTTTGGTAAATGCTCTATGTATTATGCATATAGTGATTTATCTTTATGATAATCTCAGGTTTGACTCTACTGTACAGTGGTTATATTAATGTACTTACCAAATACATCGTGGCTAAGGTTAAACAACCAAATTCTTCACAAGTTTGAAGTATACTGCATGAATATGCTTGAGCTTAACCACAACACCTAAGGCTGAATTATTTTGCAGTTGCAAACGCAAAAAATTATAAGTCAAACTTGGTAAATCATAAAGACAAAATTTCAAGTTTCTAGTTCAAAAAATCAGTTGCCCTGTGAACTTCATGAGAACTGCAATGCTTGACTTCCAACCAGTGACAATCTCAGTAATCTTGAATAGTTGGTGCAGTAAAGCATTAGAGAGAACAATGTTATACATTGATTGATGTATGACCAGTCTGATATGTGTTTTATAACCTTTGTAACGAACCATGAAGTTAAAAGTGCATCAAATGCTTTCATTCCAAAGTAAGCAATATTGTTTTTTTGGAATCAATTCAACATTTCAGTAAGTTTTAACCTGTAGAAATTGCCCCCTAGAAACTGAAATCAACCCCCAAATCTCGTAAATCACAAAATCGCCCCCAGGGGACAATTTTACCCACATTGAAGACCATTGATTTAAACTCATTGCTCCAGTTTTGCTAAACTGGTGAAACTTTTAATGTGTAATGAAAAAAGTCAGCATAGACTTAAGAAATTAATTGCTCCTATGCTAAACACAGAGCATTTTGTGACTCAAAAACACACACTGTACTTCTGCTGTGCTTGTGCTTAACTACTCATGCATTTTCCATGAAAAGCAACTCATGGTCATCTTAAATTAATTAGAGCATAGAAATAAATCAAAGATAAATTGAGAATATCACTCTCATTTTTTATATGAGTGATAAAATGTACTCAACTAGGGATATACCACAATTGCTATTCACAACAATGCTGCACGTTTAACAGAATGTGAACCACCACAACCTGATAAAAAAGCAAGCAAGTAAACTGTTATGTGCATATCAGAACAAAAATGTTTTTGTGTATGCCTTTACACTTTTGCTTGAACAAAAGCGATCACTTTTTAACTTCATTAAAATACCAAGCATCCAATAACTGAAGACACTGCACACGTACAAAAAAGTCATGCTGTGGTGAGATTGAATGTAAAAGTTCATTTTGCCAAAAATGCTTAGCAGCTGAGTAGTATCATTGAAACCATATATATATATATATATGCCAGTGTAGTGCGTAACATACAAAGTCATATAAGTAACAACATTTTTACATCAATGTGTTACATAGCTAAGTCTGTAACATTGAGTGTGGTATCTAGAAATACATATGCTTTATTCTTCATTGAGATTGTGGTAAAATCGAAAAACATTGTGATAACTAATAACAATGTGCCCTATAAATCACATGTTGTCAGTGCTCGTCTTGTGGAATGTTTTGCTGGACTGAAAATAATATTTTTTATTAATAAAGTGCTAATTTTATAAAAAACGAAAGTAGAGCTCATGCCAATACAACAATGATGCCAATGTACCATATTGACAAAATCTGCCTGATATATATCAGCAATATGGAGATGTTGAAGAACTGTGCTTTCTGAATTACAATTTAAAATTGCTTAACTTTGGTTATTAACACCTTGGCTTCCGTTGGATTAAGGCAAAAATCCAGCAGTTTGCACATGTTTTTGCATGGGATTATCTATGCCGACGATGGCACTAGAGAGCTGTTCAAACCCTCAAAAGATTCGGAAAGTCTTCATGTATGCAATGAAACAAAAATTTTGGTTTTGGGTCTTTTGTGAGTGATGTCATAAGTGGAGTTGTTTCAGGCCTTTTTGGCTCACTTCGTCTGGCTCTAGGCTCAAACCGTTAGAGTGTAGTGTTTCACTCATGTAGTGTTTCACTCACGTTTTTATTAGAAACTATGCTAAAATCTTAGTCTTTTGATACTTTGATTATCTTGCTGGGGTTCCGATTTAGAACTTATGATCTAAAATAAACAAAGTAATTAATCTCATAATTAGATAATTACTTCACTTCTTTATTTTAGATTATAACTTCTTAACCAGAAATGCTAGAAAATCGATCAAGATCTCAAATGATGCAGATTCTAGCCTAGTTTCTAATGAAAAGTTCAGCGTAATACTTCCATCTAGCAGTCAGGCCCAGATCAGGTACCAGCAGCCAAAAATGGCCAAAAACCTACTGTAGTTATTTATGTCACTCACAAAAAAAAACCCAAAATCATAAAATGTTTTTTCATTGCAGACCAGAACACTTGCCGACTTTTTTGAGGGTTTGAACAGCTCTCTAGTGCAATTGGCTGAGCTATGTGTTGGAAAGTCAACCGAAATATACCTGGTTTTTCCCTGATTTCCAAGTATGATATATTAAGCGAATGTTATCTCGCAACAGGTACCCTAACAATTTTTTGGACCATTGCATTCAGCAATTCCTAAACAGAAAACATGGTGTCACACAGCAACGTGATTCACGGGCTAGACCCTCTCCTTCACCCAGGGGCGCATCCAGAGGGAGTCTATGTGGCTGTCATGACAGACCCCTTTGTACCACAGGTAGGCTACTCAGCGTTAAAGTCGATGATAAAATATCAAACGCTGTCACTGCATATCTCTAATGCGGGTGATTTAGAACAGGCAACAGCCTGCATTTCCCTTCTAAAGTTGCATAGTAATATTTTGAAACAACAACTTCCCTGCCTTGTATAAATGGCGCCTGCGCAATGACATGAAACATTCCACGCTTTCGAACACTTTGAAGTAATATTGCGTCGAACACACATGTTTCTGAATTTCCTCCTCTGGCAGTGCCAGCTCTAATGCAAGGAACGCTGTCAGAAGCTCGTACACTGCCATGCACAAGTGTTTCGTAATATTTCGCTTCATGGCGAGAGGAATGTCTAACCGCGATCGTTTTGCAGTTTCGACCTAAATTTTATCTGCTGTTTACACCTACTAGGTTACGACTAAATCAAATCGGTTTAGGCCTTCCTCAGCGTCACGCCAAGTAATGCGGGCTTGTATCAACTGAAGCTACATTTTTAAAAAGAATTTCTTATAATGAAAGGCGCGACAGCTAGCCTTAGAAATTGTGGTCGCATTATCTGAACAAAATATCAATCAAGCGTTGTATTTGGAAAATAACCTTTTTAGAATTAAGCAGTTGACAATGTTGTTTTCTGCGCAGAAGTCCTATATTGATTTCGAGTAAGTCACTTTTACATTATGATGTAAATTCAAAGCAATTGCAACTCAATCGTTCTCTGCAGTAATTTCACAAGTATGTTTATAACACCGCCATCTTTGATAAACAGCGCTCCACAGACACAGTTGTGCAGCCGATTGTCAGCTTTAATTTTATAACTGTATGTATGCATGTATAAACAGCTCTCATTACTGTATGGCTCACATTTGCTGAATGTTCGACAAGCTAAGTATCTTTTCAGCACCATGTTGGTAGGAACAAACATCGATTGTGATGTAATAAATGCGATGTGACCAAAAGCAGTCATAATTTGGAAATCTGACAATGAGGTCAATGCCACTATTCTACAGTAAATAGTTGGGTGCGCTATACTAGTCCTACTAATGAAGTTTGATTGGACTTTAAGTAGAGCTCAATCGTTAAGGCTTTTGGCCGATGCCAATGTTTTTATTTGTCATTGCCGTTAACCAATGCCGATATTTTGCAACGCTCAAACCACAGTTGACAATGTGACGAAGCGTATAACAAGGGATTCTTTGCAAGCGCAAACCTGGATCACTAAGATAGCAAAAATCACAGCCTTGTTCGCAGTAACCATCTGCTTACAGCGCAAAACCTGGGAGCGAATGTTACGTCATACACCGGTTTATTGGGACGATTGTGGAGAATAGTGGGCACCGCTTAATGCAGTCAGAGGGCTGCGTGGAGAATATTGGGCACTGCTTAAGGCAGTCCGAGGGCTGCGCGTTGTAAGGAACAGTACAGAGAATTTGCGTTATTTAATCATAGATGAAGTAGCAACTTGGGTTTCCGAACACTCAGTGCACACAACTAGCGTAGCGGCTTTTTTGAGAAAATATTGCCGCTATGCTGTATATCGGCGAAATTTTTCCTACGTAATACTTTGGCAACATCACAAAATTCTTCATTTTCTAGTCTGAGAGAAAGCGTAGTTTTATGCTGAAAAGTGATATGAAAAGTTGCCCTTCTGCAACAGACCCCTTTTTCCAGGCTAGATGCGCCACTGCCTTCACCCAAATATATTTCATTACAACTACCGTATTTGGGCTCTGTAACTAACGACACATAGCAGGAACTCAGCAGTTTTATAAGACACAAGGCTGTAGTAAACATGAAGCTGCGTTGTTTTCAAAATACTTGAAAGCTTCAAAGCTGGTTCATGATTAAGGACCAGCAAGCTGAAATCAACCACTATAATGNTGTTTACAGGCTTACGTGCTCATGCGGTGCCTCCTGCATCAGGCAAACATAACGNAGTTTAATAAACCATACAGAAGAGCATCGAACGTCATTAAGCCCTTCAGTCTGCAGACACTTGCAAGCCAACCCAGATCATCGGGTTGACATTCACAACTCTGACCTCATTGGCAGCGGCTACAGATTCTTGAATCTTTATTCATTCAAGAATACAAACCAGAGTGGAATGCAAACATCCCATAAATGCTTCTATGCATTTTTAACTTGTTAACTGAGCTTCATGCCTCACTCATGTCACGCACCATCACCATAAGCAAGTATCCAGATGAGTCATGTGACTACGTATGCTTCACGCCACTACGTCACAACCGAAACAGCCAAGTAACTTCACTCCATAAGTGAAAGCAAGGAATCAATCACAAAATTTTAATAGGAAATCGATTCCACGTTAACATTACGCATCGTCAGTCCTATCATCTTATTCAAATAAAAACTGAAACAGCCCTTGGCATTTTTCTTTTTTGCAGCACTTTTCTCCTGAGTGACCAACAAGAACTTGTAGCATGATCACTGCAGTTCAATTTGCAATGTATTGATGATGATAACAGAGTTATCGAAACATTTGCAATGTGTCGTTAATATCATTTTCATTGGCTGTGATCTTCATTATAAGTACAATATATTTGTAGACTGGCAGCCAAAGTGTTAAGTCATTGTTTTGCAAGAACACAAACACTTCTGTGTGTTTCTTCAGTTGTGAACTGTGAAGCATTCTCATTTTCTTGTGAGTTGGTTTAATATGCATTGTAATGTCTTAACTGTGATTTGAGTATATAATGCAAAAATGTAGGTATTAGTATCAGCCCACAAAAGTCTTCAGTTCAGCTTCAAACATTTCATGTATACTCACGTACAGGTCGCACTTTTTTTACCAAAAAATTAGGTGCGACCTGTATATTGGACATAAATACAAACACCAGTCCTCTTGTTAAAGGATGTCCATAGAATCAGTCCAAATCAAATCCAGTTCACAAAAAGGTTTGATTCTGTCTTGCTGATCCAATACAGCGCAACAGCTAATATTACAAGCGTACACTAGTGCATTTACAATTATAGAAGTGCAACCTTTTTTATGTGACAGTATTTTTACATTATGTGTGGCAATTTGACAGCATTGTATTTGTAACTAAGCTATTTTTAAAGAAGATAAAAATTTGATAGTTTTTGCGTTAGAATGAGCTGTGTAACTTACCAACTTACAGTGTGATCTATATACAGATCAACCACAAATACTCACTTTGACAGTCACAAACTAGGGGTGCGACCTGTACATGAGTATATACAGTAAGTCTAAAAATTTAGGGCTTAGCAAACCTGTTCTTTCCTACAAGTCAATGATCTAGACACAGATAACCCATCATCACAGATGTGCTTACCTGTTTGGCATCAACTTCAATATCTGCAACATAGTTCTCAAATACAGTAGGAACGTACACTTCTGGGAATTGGTCTTTACTGAATACAATTAAAAGACAAGTTTTGCCACATGCACCATCACCAACAATGACAAGTTTCTTGCGAATCGAAGCCATTTGCCGAAAAATTAACAAACAACTATCAGAAACCAAATTAATCACAGCAAAAAAACCTACAACTTGCCACTGAATCAAATGAAAATTGTTCAGCATTTGAAGAAATCAGGCCAACCAAAACACAAATGTAATGTGACAACTTACTATCAACTTTACTATAAAATCTTTTTAATCTGCTTACTGTTTACACTGAAATAGATACTTAGGACAAGGTGAAACAAAAATATTGTCATAAAATATCATTAAAAAACTGTGTGAAAGTGAAGTATTGCAAAGTTTAACATGTACACTGAAGCAGCGTTCCCTTAAGCCAAAAAACTGGTATTTTTGGCACTTCTTTTGGATACCAGCCAACAAAAATTTTGAAAACCGGCAGTTGCAAAATGTGGATGCAATTTCCTCCACAGGAGAATCTTTCACAAAACACAATTTAGTTTTTTTCAAAATTGTGCAGGACATATTTTCAGTTTAGGCTGTTCTCAAACTGCAGCAATGATATACAGCAATTAGAAGTGAAGAGTATACGCACATTCGGAAGTTTTCAGCTTACTAAGTTCATAAAAAATGTTCCAGGCATTTTTTATGATTTACGTGTCTGGAAATGAAGCTGTTTGCTGTGAAGTTCAGATGTATTTTGAACGTTTTTGGCTTGTAAGATTTTCTAAAAAATGTTCTGGGTGCATTTTCATGATTTATGCATCCAAAATTAAAGCTGTTTGCTGTAAGTTCAGATGCATTTTAGATGTTTTCGGCTCACAAGGTTTTTAAAAAATTTTCTGGGCAAGTTTTTTATGATTTATGTCTCTGGAATTGAGGCTGTTTGCTGTGAAGTTCAGACGCATTTAAGGTTTTTGGCTTGCACAGTTTCTGATAAATGTTCTGGGCACATTTTCACAATTTATGTGTCTGGAAACAAAGTTTTTTTTCTGTTAAGTTCAGATGCATGCACATTTTGAAGTTCTTGACTTCCATGTTTTATAAACATGTTCTGAGAGTGAAGAGCATTTCGACTACTACTGCACCCACAAAAAAGCTTTCTCTGTGACGTACAGACATTTTTAAGTGATGTCATTTCAAAAAAGACCACAGACACATTTTGTGATACCTGAGCTTTGAAATAACAGTTTTCATGAAATTTGAAGTCGTTGATAAAGGGCTTAAACTTAACTTATACTTGTGTTTTGCTCATAATGCACCTTTGACAGACAGTAAATCTATCTTGTTTTTTCCAGCATATCACAACTATATCGCCACTATAAAACCAAACTGGGCGATGTCTACTTTTGGTGGTTTTTACTTTTTTGCACTTTTTGATGTTTTGAACATAGCTCTTTCTTTCTAGCTTGGTTTCATTGCCCTATCTTGCTTGGTTAAGAAAATAGCATAGGGTTTTAAGTCCAATTTCTAAATTCACTGTGAAAACAAAACTGGTCTGTGTCCACTAAATGGACATAGACCATTAACACTTTGAGAGCCGGGGTACGATATATTCGTACTTTGATTTCAGCCTAAAACCAGCAATTTCAGTTGCCTTACCAACGCCCTAGCTCCT
>JGI24159J19872_10012884_pt1 | contig 10888 bp, 8 predicted proteins | sample Ectturendosymbi4_FD_19872 | JGI IMG/M metagenome (IMG submission 19872)
AGTGTACTTTATCTCTCAAGTGGTGAACCCTGAACCCATAATGAGACTTGACTAACAAATATTACTGAAATCTTCGCCTAACCTTATACCCCGGCCCCGGGGATGGATCTGTTCCGGGGTCAAAACGGGCATTTTCCCCTTTCTGGAAATTAGGACTAAGAACTAAAACTTTCTAGAAAATTTTACGTCAGCAGCTCAACTCCGATTAATTGATTTATTTCTTGCAATAACAGTTTATTTGCCGGTACGACACTTAACACGGCTACACTTAGAAGAGCCAGGTTCACTGTTCTGGTGTGATGCAGTGATGAGCTTGCAGTTCACCCATGTCCGGTCCTTTGCCTGCAGCCATAGGCGTAGTCAGGGGGAACATAGGGGCCATGTCAACCCAAAATGTTCAGAACATATAATCATATGTGCTTTGTGAGGCGGTATCACAAAGAAAATAGTGTCATTCGCCTAAAATCAAACATTTTGTCCCCCACCAAACTTTTGCCCTCCCCAAATTTTTAGTCTGGCTACGCTACTGCCTGCAGGGGCAAGCTGCCAATCTTGCGAGCGGATTGTTTTACTGTTGGTCTTCATCGTGTAATAATAACATGGCAACAAATCTTCAAATGTTCACTTCAAGTTACGATATTAGGCGTTTTGTCGCATGTGACTCTTGAACGCAGACATCGTGGCAGGTAATATAGCGAGACAGTGGCTGCTGATAGCGGCAAGCATGGACATCAGAGAGCGGTGTCATTGAATCTCTGACCTTTCAAACGAGGGACAACCGGGGAAAAGGTGTCTTTTCATAGGTGATTTTATGATTTAAAAAAACGAATTGAAATTAGTTGTCTGTAGTTTCTTTCATTATTTTTTTTAAGTCAACAGTATTGTTGAACTGTAGCAAACATAATCAGGGGCGTAACGAGGTTAGACGGCGCCCGGGACAAGAAGCAAGTTTGGCGCCCCCATGTTCGAACCTGAGATCTTTCGGAAGGAAATTTACTGTATTGAAGAAAGTACTTCTGAAATCGTTGGGACTGTTCGGCGGCCCAGAAGACATTTGGCGCCCACTGCAGTGATTCAGCGCCCCCATAATGATTCGGCGCCCGGGTAATTATGCCCCCTTGCAGCCCCGTCGTTGCGCTCCTGAGCATAATTGCCAGGCCCTAGCCAGATTGAGAAACCAGGGGAGGCGAAGATTTTACTGAGAGGAGCCCAAATTTTTGTAACTATGTCCAACACATTTTTCCAGTGAAGGGAACAATTTTTCATTGGAGACTAAACCCCCTGCGCCCCTCCTAGTAACGGGCATGATCACTGGTAACGATTTTTTTTGTTTTTCATAAGTTTGCATTGCCCTCAACTTTTTTTCTGCCCCCCCTGCCCTACCGACGTTCCGGCGTCTCTGCCTGTAAATTTTGTTATACTTCGAATTAATGCATACCAAACCTCAAACGAAAATATTTTTCCTAAATAATGTTTTGCTTTATGATCATAATTTGGTATATATGATCAGAGTTCTTGTTTTGCTTTGTTGATTAGATTGTTTGTGTTTGAACAGGAACTAAACACAGATTTCACGTAAATCCTTGTTTAACGTTTTCTTATGTTCGTGATGGAATTCCTGAGGCTACAAGGACTCCAGTTTAGCAAGTGGTCTTTTCAGTCTTGAAACAGCGATTGATTGAGGTCATAAACAACGAAAGCGTGTTTTGGCAAAAGCCTTACCTTTTATGCCCTAGTTCTCACCAGCATTTCGACAAGCAGGTTAAATCGCACATTAAAGCTTGTCAACGGTCAGTCGATAGCAAGGACGTGTGCCACTGAGCGTATGTAATTATCATAACACTGAGGTGTCACTTCGGCAAATACTGTATCACAACAGGCTAATGCTGCAAGTGTCACTGGCAGTTTGAAAAGCGCCGCAACTGAAAGGTTTTTTATTCGGACGCAGGAGAGTGTTGGCAACTAGACCACACACCACTTCTAGATGCCACTTCCAATAAGTTAACTGAGTAAGCAGTTACCAGGAAAAATCATTATCAGCAAAGTAAACTCTAAAAACTGCTTCATCAGCATCTCGTGTCACTCCTCGTTACGTCGACATACAATGGATGAGCAGTTTGATCAACTCGTTATTGAAAGGCTAATTCATCGGCCGTCAGTGCTCAACGTAGAGCAACCGTTTGCTATCATTTGCATGCGGGTCTGTAGGGACAGTTTGACATAATGTCAGGGCCACAAACAGCTGAAATTGTCGGTGGGGCAAAATGATTGTAACTTGCTGTTGTATCTAACAACTAAACATGATTTTGAAAATTTCGTAGGGGTCAATTGCCTGCTTACCCACCCCTGTTTGCGGGTCTGCATAACTTTGACATAATTTTGTTCTAATACTATCGGCAAACACCTTTCATCAAATCGAATCATTACATTATTATCAGCTCCGACCTATTTCTTCGAAATTTGGAGCAAATGAGTTTTGCATCACCAGTACAGGTTGTTTTTGACGAATTTTTAACTTAAATATATTCCGAAAACAAAAGTAAATTTTCAAACAATGGAATTTGTTTTATAAATAAGGAGCTCGGAATTTGGTAAGACGAGAAAGGTTTATAATCAAATTAGTTTGCAAGATTTACTTTTTATGACGTTTTTGCTTTGTGTGTTTTCGTATTTTGACGTTTTTGAAGAATTGGAGAAACTGCTTGAAATTTCACATTCAGCACTTGCATCTTGGGAACAGTATTTTTTTGAAGACACTCGACAGGCATAGGCGTAAGGGTTGGGGTGTGCAGGGGATGGCTGTAGTCCCCAAATATTTTGTTTTCGGGCAAAAATAATTTCAAACATGGAAAAAATTTACATCACTAATGTGATTTAAAAATGTGTTCTGTCAATTTAGCTTTTCTAGTATTAATGGGATGAAAACTGAACTAGATGTGTCTTTTTGTTACTTGGAGAAGTTGAACCGCAAATTGAAAATCTAATTTTTTGGCATGAACATTCTTCTTCGGGCAAAAACCTGTAATCCCCCAGATATTTTCGCCTCCTGCGCCTATGATGACGGGTGTAGATCCAGAACCGTCGCCAGAAAGTCTTCACTAGGGGGCTTTATGTTCGTCTGGGGGTCTTTGTGTTTGTGCCGGGGGGGCTTGATATTGACAAACTGATCAAACCTCCAGTGATTCATAGTATTTCATATTTCGATTTGGGGGAGATTAGTACTTGGTTTGGGGGGGTTAAGCCCACCAAAGCCCCCCGTGGCGAAGGGACTATGTGGATCTACTTCACCATTAACTGATCCAAACAGAATGTAAAGTGAAAACAAAGAGGTGCGATTTGAACTGCCCACCACGCTGTTTGATTGGGGAAATCCCCTAAATAGATATGCTGCAGCTCATTTGAAACAAACAGGTAGGGTGGACAAAGGTAACGCTTCGTTCCACATGACAAACCACAGCGTGCTTATAACAGCATCGCATGAGATACTGTATTTCTGCAAACTTTACGGCGGTGCAGCATGAAACGTGACCCTCTTTGTGAAGACAGATGCTATGCACATTTTTGATTTTGCTGTGACAAACACGGTAGTGACAGTTTCGTGTTGATAAACAAGTGCAAAATGCTTGCGCAATTGGGAACGCAAGTTTAGCCTTTATAAAAACTTTGAGGTAAATCAAATTGTCTTCGAAAGAATTTTTCTACTATTTATCACCATTTTCAAAATAAGTTCTTCGGAGAAAGTAAGAAAGCCAAAAAATAAAATGTCGTTCTTGTGAAAACGTTAAGAACACAACACATGCATGATTCTTGGCAAACCTAGTCACTCGGTTGGACTCAGAACTTCCCATTTGTGAAACCCTGCTCCAAGAAAGACAACGAACAATAAGCAAGGCCTGACCTGAACTTGAATTCATAGCTCTGCCTCTGCCTTGAACAAAGCGTTACGCTTGAGCACTGAAACCGGCTGATTGGTCGCTAACGCGGGCGTCGGCAGAATGCGAAACCGGCTTATACCGGTTACGAATGGCCCTTTATGATGTTGTTTTCCTGTGTTCGCCGTGGGTTTAGGTAGCCTCGGTGTACGTAGGCCTACACTTGTTGAGTGAAGGTTTCCATTCAGCTAGCTTAAAACTGCCCGCCAGTACACTGTACGTAGGTTTTAAGTAAAACTAAAGATTCTCGAATTGTGAGGATGAAATGCAAACCAATGTTCAATTCAAGAGAATTACGGCCTTGCCATAGATTTTCTGTTCCTGTTCATTTGACCAGTAAAAGCTGTAAGTTTGCTGTAAGCTTTCGGGTAATCAGTCGAATGAGCTCTGCTTTCATCTTTTTGCGATGTTTTAAACTTGCGCATACCTTTATTCAAGTAACTGATCTCCACAAAAGTGACGATCAACAGAGCTAANTGTTTTAATTGTCAAAAATTGTCAAAAAATCAANTTCACGCAACTCTTCACATCTTCAGTCCTACAACCTTACTCAAATCTTCGAGACTAGTTACCTGTTCCTTTGCGTGTTTTTTTTGTTTTATTGACGAAAACTTTAACGATGGCTTCTAGGGCTTTTCACTCCTTCCCAAATTATAAACATCTTAAGAAATAGGTTTAATGCGATCGAAACAAAACTTTTCTACATTTCTCGCAACATCACGTTTTGACGTTGCAACGTATTCAACACTGCCGGTTTAACGTCACAACCATGCTTGGGTATAGCACCTCATTTAATTGGAAACAAGCGATAATCTACTCTGGTAACCCAATTGCATTTGATCCTAATCCAGACATAAAAATGTGTTATGAAAAGACTCAAAGTGAAACTCGTACACGTTCCTCGTTTTGATGAACAATTAATTTAATTTTACTTCTAAAAGTTCACTGGTGGTCTTGTAACTTTATAACGGGGAATGCAAAGGCGCTTGCGGCCATATGAAAACATCTCTTTTTTCTTTCAATAAACAGATCTTTTTGAATGTATGCAAACGCACTTCAGTTGCGATCCGTTCTCACGACACCAACGCGTTCCACGCTCTGCATCAACATATCCAAAATTTTCGTTTGTTTCCAACGTTTAGCCTCAGACTGCAACATTCGTATGACCAAAACACTGTAGCTAACAAGCTGCTGGGCTAAACTGTCAGCGTAACCAGCATTCTGCGTCGCAAGGCTGAACTGCCGCGACCAATAACTTCCTGTACTTTCGCGCGATGCGTTCCCTGAGCTGGACAGGACTTGGTAACCCGTGGAGGGCGCACTTGCTAGTTTACTCGTCTGGAATAAAAGCAGAGCTGCGCCTCGATTCACTTTTGCTGCAGATCAAACGCCGGTATTAGAGAAGGACACGGAGGAAAGAAAATTTGTGGGCACCACTTAGAAGAAAGCACATAAAAGGTTCGTAGGGATAGAAAACTAGTTTTCAAAGCAATGACATTTTTTCGCTCAGTGGCATTCATTCGATTTTTCTGCGATGATTATGACGTGACATTCATCTGCGGTCAGCCACGACCGCAACACCTTTCCCAGTATAGAAAAAAATACATAATCGATTGCCACATGATTCCCAAGCATTGCCAGTGTGGGTAATTGAAAGAAACGCGTAAGAACTACTGTATTGTCAAACGCTACATTCAGTTGTACCATGAAAAATCTTGTATTGTATATACAGCCATAATCTTGCAAACGGAGCTTCGTAGCATTGATGGTGAATAAAACCTTAAACCTTTAAACATCAGCCCCGGCCAACCAGCGGCTCTTCGCTCGGTTTCATGCGGCGCTTGCGAAAATNCCGTNCTTAGTCTTGTATAAGTCGCAAAATTTTGCACCACTTGTTCACCTTGAACGCCCGGATGCGACTTACACACGTATTGCGTGGAAGCGTGCTTGATGGCGTGTGCCAAGCACACACACACACTCGCGCGGAAGAGATGGGGTGATGTTCATGTGTGCCCGTGTGTATGGTGTGGCTCTTTGCGGGAAAAGAGTAGAAATGTAGTTCTTGGTCTCCGACTGGTTGTGGCAACCCCTGCTGTAATTACATTTCAACTGAGAGTCGACACGAACAATCTATTCCGGTTGTTTCTTCAACAAACAATCGAGTTATCTCATTGATGCCAGTACCTTTCACAGGTTTTAAATTACTTCTATGATGAGATTGACTGGAGCACGTCGATGTTAGCAGGGACGCGTTGGCGAAGCAGCTACACAAGTTCCGCGACAATCCCGGCACCATCTGTTTCGAATGTGATTTTCAGATGTTGCAGGAAAATCACTGTTGGAAATCTCCTGTTCGAATCGTATCCAAGGCATGGTTTTGGGTAATTGCTTGCGATCGCAGTGTCTGTCCACAATTTTGTACCAGGAATTAAAACTTTGGAACACAAACAATCTACAAGATGCACCGAATGCGCAAGTATCTTCGTATTGGGTCCTGCGCTTCTGATTCAAAGATTTTGTTTAAGTCCTGAACGTCCTGCAGGATTGTTTTGAAAAATGTAAGCAACACAACCGTTTCACCATCTGCAAAAATTTAATGCAAGAGCTTTGGTGTGTAGTTGCAGAAAATCGACAGTTTTGTACATGATTTAATGAAGAGATGAATGAGAAAACCAATTATAACATTCTTTAAAGATTAAATCAAGGTTGCGTAACATGCATTCAGCAGATTTGTGGGATACGGCCAATTGAAATGACAGACGCACTGAATCAGCAACAAATGCGGACTTTCTGTCCTTGGCATACATTGTCTGTTCTTGCTGCAAAAAGATTTTTCAAATTTCAGTTTGTGTTCACGTAGGCATTTTGTCAATGCATCAAAGATAGCGCCAGCATTACACTCAGCAAGCTGCACAAAAGCGAAGAAGCTCGCAACAATATATTTCTTGACATCAGAATAATATCATATCACCAAACCTGGCAGTTCGGTACTGGTTGTATCGCTGCCTTCATCGATTAAAATACCGAATGTTCTTCTTCCGATGCCTGACTTCAATTCTTCTTTTAAATAAGCTACTAGAATATTCATGGTTATTTTAGCGAATTTTGACCTTTTCACCTTTACGTCACCTCCAACTTTGCTCTCACTGGGGCACAACCGGTAGACGTTACTAAAGGTGGTCTACGTCTCTTGTGGAGCAGTGCTCTGCAACAAAAAGTGCTGTCCTTGCTTCAGCTCTCTTCTAGTGGAGTCACGTGACACTTTTGAAAGGGAAGGACTTCCGGACACTGCGTACTGAAAGGTTTCTGGACTTTCATCTGCTTTACAGTCTTTTTATATTCCTTCCAGTCACTCACTTCAGCCATCATCACTTGCGGTGTTTGCAAAAGGTCTTTCCTATTGTCGACCCCGTAATGACCAGTTTTCGTGTTCCCGATCATTCAACCAATCACATCGAAATCGCTATATAACTTCAACTTTGCCCATAATCGCTATACAAAACGTCGAACAATCAGATTAAATCATGTGAAAGAATTGCTTTACCGCCCCTGCTATCTTTCTGAATGGAAATGGCAGTGTCAGAACCACTTGTCATTTTCGAGTTTTTTACATTTTGTTTGTCGATAAAACTGTTCTTTAAAATTCGAAGGAAATGTGTTCGATTTCTCGTCTCGCTAAAAATTTCAAGAAGCGCTATAACAACGCCCATACGCGCTTTTTCGAGAAAAACGCGCTAGGCTTGGTGTAAAAGCGTGAAATCTTGCGAGCTTCACGGTAAATTGGCAGCCACGACTAATAGCGAAGTTTTCCTGCTTGTGGCTGTGATGTGATGTTCCTGTTCAATTTAAAATACAGTAATTCTTTTCATAATAAGATTAATGATTTCATTTGACGTGGTCACCTTTGGGGAAACGAAGCACCATTGTCCATGTATGCCTAACACCAGCATGCTATATCTGGTGTAGAGTAGAGCACCAATAATTTCTACATTTTTCATTCTTTCAATCAGGACTGCACCGTTTTCCAACATCTTTGATATTTATAAATTTCCACCTAAGTCTCCTTTCAAAATTCTCAAGCATAGCGTGGAAATCTTTACCTTGTTTGGCGTCACAGTGAACTGTTGTTTATTCAATGTTAACTCTGAAGCGCGAAGCTAAGTTTCAATGCCATGCTGAAACAAAGGGGAACACACGCTCTCTCTTGTACAGGGTTCCCAAACTGGGCTACATGTAACCCCAGGGGTCAGTTGTGACTTTTCAAGGGGTATATTATGTGTTAGACAACGGTCGTACCTGACTCATCTGATGTGAGAGTCATTGATTAAGTTTGGATGTGGCATATTTCACAGATATTCTCGCTAGCATGTAATGTTTTACCAAAGTTGGAATACACTAATACAGTGATTCGCAAGTGGTTTACTGAGAGGTCCTTTCACAAAAATTATAATTGATTCATCACCAAATGTTGCTTGTTCAGAAGATTCTACAAGAGCCTTTCTTGTCAATTTTCAGCCATAGGCATTGTTTGCTCTTGTATAATGCTGATGTAACAATGCTGATTTACAATCAAGGCTAGCTGCTAGTTATGCTCAGAACGTGGACTTCGTAATAGGAATATTGTTTTACCTAAAAACGTCAATCGTTCGGACTTTCTCACCAGTGAAAAGCTTTAACAATGAGTAGCAAAAAAAAGAAAATATTCAGAAACTTATTTAAAGTTCGGGTTTACACTTACGGTAAACAATGGCTTGGACATACCTGTGTGTGTACTTTACAAAAAAACAAAGGGAAATCATAGGCGGATCCAGGATTTTTTTAGGGAGGGGCTCAAGGACAAGTTCATGCGAATGTGTACTGGCTGCATAGAAGTGAAGACACAACTGCTCGGTCAACGTTTTTTAACAAACACCATTAGTAACCATAGATAGTTTGGCTAAATAGCATTCTTACCATTACCCAGGAATATTGTCAAACTTATCTAACCTTAGGTAACTTGTTGAATGTCGGATAAGTTTTATTATATGCAAAACAAACACACGTCCACGCTGAAAAAACTCGTGGGGCAAGCATAGAAGTGACACAAAAACTACACGAACAAATCAAACCTGATATGCCGCCAGTGACCTTTCTTGGTAGTCTGCCAAGACCGATGGCGTATTGTGTTCGAAAATTGCAGATGTTCATGGAATAGAAGTTCATGACGTTCGGACTTGAAATTTTGTTTATTTTCGGAAAATTTTCCGATTTTTATTGCGCATCACCAGGGGCGTAACGAGAGGGGCAAGGGGGCGCAAATCTCTGGGTAGCGAATCGCTGCGGGGAGTCAAAAAGACACAACGATGCCATAAGCACTTTCTTCAATACAGTATACTTGCCTCCGAAAGAGCTCCGATTCGAATATGGGGGCGCCAAACTTGTTTCGTTCCCCCCAGGCGCTCATTACGCCCCTGCACATCGCGATTGTCTCGCCAATATGGCGAAATTTGTTGACAAAAAGTACCTGCCCATCAGTGGCAAACTATTAACCACAAACTATTTAAAACAAAATGCTGTTGATTGTCAAAGTTATTTGAGCATAGAAAATAACTTGAAGGTCGAAAAAAAGGTACTTTTCTTCGAAAACAAGCACAACTTTCCCTTCCCCACGAAAAAAAACGGTTGGGGCGCGCGCGGAGATTAGCATAACAAACAATTCGAAAGCAGTACTTATGCTGGCACTTTGCCCGGGAAGGTGTTTATTGCATCACAAGGGCATTGAAAATGATCAAACAATATTTTTCCACGTCACAGCGGGTAACATGAAGTTTGCAGTGAGTCAGTGGCCAACTTCTCATCCATTCAATTTTTTGTACGAAACGCGACTATATCGCGGTAAAACAGATTTAAAAATACTGTACAGTAGGTTGAAAAAACTTATTAGAGACAGCAGAATATTGGTCGTTACAAAAGCGTCTGATTTCGTGCTGTGCTGAACTTTTGTCCAAAAATTGTTGCTGGCAGGTCTAATGCTAATCAGTAGTCGTTTTTAGCATGGCCTACAGCTAATCTAGCGCACTTCATTTTAAGCCTACCTGACATATAGGTTACGTAGGGTTAGGTTTGCTGTCTTGGAATTTTCGCTGTCACTGAGCGCTCTAACCAAGCGTGCAGTTAACTGCATTGTAAGTTCGTTGTAGCGTAATTTTAATGCCTTCGCTTGACTTATAACATGAGCTACCATCATTCATAAAAGCTTGTAAGTAAAAAATAGTATGATCTGCAGCTTATTCAACTTTGTCCACAGTCTGCTCAATCCCGTCGCCATGGGTGGGCTTAGCTCCCCTAAACAGAGTTCCAAACCCACTCCCAAAGTAAAACATGAAACACTATAAATCAGTGAAGTTTTTGTCAATTTTTAGAATGTCAAGTCCCCCCCTGTACAAACTCAAACCCCCCCTATTAAAATTTTTCTAGCGACGATTCTGGGTTTGCTCCTTATTAACCTTTTGTCCACAAGAAGCCCAATCTTACCCAATTGAAACAAGCGTTTGAAATACTTACATGCGCAGTGGCATGGCCAGATCAAAATTTTGGGTGGGTCGAAATGTTTGATTTTAGGCGAGCAACAGTATTTTGTTTGAGATACTGCCTCCTAAAGCACAAAGTGACTAGATATTCTAAAAATTTGGAGAAGCCATGGGCCCCTGCACCCCTGTGTCTACACCTATATTATAACGTATATGTAATGTAAATACTTTATGTAAACACTTACGCTTTTTATATAACATTTGTTTCTTATTAAATATATCGAAAATTGTTAGAGCAACAGTAAAATCTTTGCAATGTTCTTTACACCCTGCTTGGTCATAGACTCTCTTCAGAAGAGATTTGCAATGAATGTGCAACTCAGACAATGTTTTGCCAGAGCCAACCTTTTCCGATTGAAAAAAGCCAGATTTTGTCCAGCCTTTTTT
>JGI24159J19872_10012885_pt1 | contig 10888 bp, 6 predicted proteins | sample Ectturendosymbi4_FD_19872 | JGI IMG/M metagenome (IMG submission 19872)
AGAGAGACTGCTTGGAATTGACGATGAAATGCGGGTATGTTTGTCAACAATGCAACCTCGTTTCAATCGTGTATGTTCGTAAAAACAGGCACATCCATCGCTTTAACATGTGCAAATAAATTTTTTTAAAGCAACTTTTCTTTTGTTGTAAATGTGCCACGAGCATTTTATAATTTTTCTAGTGTGCCACGAGCTGAAAAAGTTTGGGAACCACTGCGTTAGATGGTAGTATTTCACTGAAGTTTTTATTGGAAAGTAGGCTACAATCCAAGTCTTTTGATACTTCGGATGACCTGCTGGGGTTTCGGGTTGAACAGTGATGATCTAAACTAATAAAAATATTTCACTAGTGAGCTAATTAGATAATTACCTAATTTTGTTTTCCTTGCTTTGAGGAAGAGCTTGTGTGTTTCTTGTTTTAATGAAAAAAAAATGTTTTTCGGTTTTCTAGTTCCACCTACACCTGTGGATGTTGTTTTGACAAGAAATGCTACGGATGATACACACACCTTGGATGTTGCTTGGGTCATCCAATCCAACTTATACGTTTTGTCAAGTTTTAAAATTGTTTTAATTTCAAGTAGTGATGAGACAACCACTTACAATTATTCCGATGTGCTTTCTGGAACAAATTTTTTCACATCAATTGGTGGTTTGATTCCTGGTGAAAAATATACAGCACATGTAAAATCTCAAAGTGGAATTGTTCACAGTCCAGATTCTGTAGCATCCAGTCCTGCTCGTTTGAGTAAGTAAATCTTGATCTGAAGTAGTGATTGCATTAAAATAGAAGTGAATATATGTGCATAAAAATGTAAAGAAAGGACTGAATAGAGTGTGATATCTGAACAATTATTTTGAAATAGTGAGAATGGATTGAACACACAATTTGAAATTATGATAATTGAGAATAGTGAGAATGAATGATTTGCTGTTGAGAAAATAATTGCTCCATGCTGGAACAGTGCCAATGCTTTTTGGGCATGCTAAGTTTTACACTGTTCATTTGAAACACCCTGTGGAAGCTCATTTCATTTTTTTGAACTGTTTTGATTTAATCAACATACCATGTGCAATTTGCTTTGAGATATTTATTCCAATTGTTTTTTATTGCCATAGGTTTTGGTATTTGATTTTATGTCATATGAAGTGCGTTTGTAAGGGGCCATTCCATGTCAAGTGATCCTGCAAAATTGGGATGTTTCATCTGACCCTCATCCAAAATTCATGAAATTTAAGGGGGGAACGATCTCAGACTTTTGAGCTCAACAACATTGGAATTTTTTTTATCAGACCTGCATTTCCAAAGTTATGAGCATTTGAATTTTTGATGTTTTTCAAGAGGGTTGGATTAAATAATTTTGCTGTTGGAGCATCAACTGATTGTCACTCCCACATCTCTGAATATTTTCATTCAGTACTTTGAGGTAAAGTGCAAGGTTCCATGTTGAACAAAACAAGACAGAAAATTTTTCACTGGTGACCTTTGTTCTCTCGTTAATCATTGTTATAGAGCAACATGTTTTCTGTGTGCATTCACACTTGACGATATTTTGAATACCTATAACACAAATAGTGCAACCATAATTGACTTCACTGTTTAATTTAAGGGCTGGTGTTATGGAGATACTACTGTATCTTGGTGACACACGCTAATTCTTAAATGTAATGCAAAAAATAATATCTTTGTGTACTAATATATACCCATTCAAAAACATTTTTAGTGAATGTTTAACAATGCAGTTCTTAACACTTTGGCGTCCAGCCGCTTTCGGGGATTTTCAAGAAAAACTGAAGCACATGTGGCTTGCACGGGAGTTTTTCCGGTCCGGTCAGCGCTACAGACTCGGTAAGAGGCTCAAAAGATGCGGCAAGTCTTCTAGTCTGCAATCAAATAAAAAATTTTTGTTTGGGGGTTGCGGGTTTTTTGTGAGTGACTTCATAAGTGGAGGACTTTTAGGCCACCTTGGCCCACTTTTCCTAGCCCTGGGCGCCAACCGTTAGGTGGTAGTATTTCGCTGAAGTTTTTATTGGAAACTAGGCTACAATCTGAATCTTTTGATACATTGGATGACCTGCTGGGGTTTCGGGTTGAAAAGTTGCGATGTAAGTTAGTAAAAATACAGAAACACCAGAAAGACGATCAAAGGCTCAAAAGAATCAGACTCGACCCTTGTTTCCAATAAAAACTTCAGCGAAACACTTTGGCCTAGTGGTTGGGCTCTAGGCCAGGTAACATGAGCCATAATGGCCCCAAAACTACTTCACTTATGACGTCAGTCACAAAATCCGCAACCCCACACCAATGAATTTTTCCATTACAGACTAGAAGATTTGCCAAATCTTTTGAGGGTTTGCACGGCTCTCTGACGCAATCGGTGGATGAGCTGTGGCATTGGCAACTGAAAACTGCTGGTTTTAGGCTGAAATCCAGGTACGATATATTCGTAGACTGGTCATGGTGTTGAAAGGAAAAAAGTAAAGGCATAACTAAAGAATTGAGAGATTTTTGGCAAAAATGCACCAATTTTTTGGTACAGAGGTTCTTAACCTTTTGTCCAGCACACCCCTCAATAATCGTCCTTTGTTTCTAGGCCCCTGACAATAAGTTGTAAAACAAATGTAGTTTTGATAAAGCGCGTAAGGGATCGTGACGCTCCTTTTGGGAGGATTACTCCCCCAGTTAAGAACCACTTGGTTATTACCTTGAGTAAAACAATTTACCTAAGTGTGTTCTGTTATGAAAATACTGGAAATATGACTGCTGCGAGATGATTTATGTAGCAATCAATGGCAAGCAATACTAGTTACAGCTAGCCACAAGTTATAAAACGTGCTTATCGTGTTTTTCAGTCAGTTTGAACATTTTGCTGTATTGTGGATATAGCTGTACTGTATTCACCTGACTTATGGCAGAGTATACCAGAACAGCAGGCTATGGACGGAGTGACTTAGACTAGCGAGTAGCCCCAAACACCCCATCCTGGCTAAACTAATCAGAAGTCTACAAAATCCTTTTCGCTACAATAATCTCCCGTATTATAGAAGGCCTGTATATGTATCAGCAGAAATGAAGACACTGAATTGCTGATCAGGGTTGACCTTTGGCTTTTTTTGCAAATCAAAAAATCCAGACAAAATTTGGCTGTTTCTGGCTTTTTTCAGTCGAAAAGGTTTAGCTCTGGCAAAACATTGTCTGAGCTGCATATTCATTACAAATCTCTTCTGACAGGAGTCTATGACCATGCAGGGTACAAAGAATATTGCAAAGATTTTACTGTTGCTCTAAAAATCATCACTGTTATTTATAAGAAACAAATGTAAGACAGTGTAATTACTAGGAAAGAAAATGCTTCTAAAGATTGGTATTGTATTATAATTATATTCATGTTTCTGACGAGTTTTTTTTGGTGAAAAAATGTTGGCAGCCATGTTGCTGATCATTAGGGCTGAAGTTCCGAGACTGATTGTTGCATTGACTGAAGCTAACTGATCTTTTTAGCAAGGCACACAGCGTTTACTTATATTGTACTATTCACATAATGACAGGTAAAGCCAAGTGTTTGAATGAGTCACAGAGATTGGAAGTAATCTCTAAGTTGAACCAGACAAATCCTCCAAGCAAATGAAGGATCGCACAGCAGTACAAAGTTAGTGAGGCTACTGTTAGAAAAGTCTAGGCGAAGCAAAAAGTTATTCATAAACGTTCTGCTCTGATGTCTAAAGAGATAAAAAAGAAAAAAATTAGAGCATGTGTCAGGAGGTTTACAGAGATGGAAGATAAGTTATACCTTTAAGGCAGGTGATTTTGAAAGCAGAACGCAAAAGAGAGCATAATATGCATCATGACTTGTTTTAATCGTGAACTTTAGCACCAGATTGTTGCTGTTAACTTTTATTCATGACAAGTTGTGTTGCCATGTTTGACTCACTGCAAATACTAATAAATTAGTTAAAAAGTTGAATCCAGATTTTTTGAATATAGTTTGCAAACTTAACTGAGACGCAAACTTAACCGGGAGACTGTACTTGCTCTTTGAGGCTTGATATGAAGTCATTCCGTTGTGGAGATCACACCAAACAGTTACATTGCGTAGAAAGTTACTGAGTGAAATACATTTTATCCAGCTAACTAGCATAAGCAAATGCGATCCCACCATCCAGGAATGTCTCGTCGACTTTCAAAGTGACGATGAAGCCCGTGTTATATTTCATGGACACGGATGTCAAAATTGTGGATTAAGTGCAATGAACGTTTTCCAGAACTTTCGGTAAAAGTGAAGCTATTATTACTGGAGTTTTCCATGGCATATTTTGTTGAGCAAGGATTCTGCTAAGTACGGCATACCTGAGCTGGTGAAGTCACGTTTTCCAACTCTGCACCTATTCCAAAATTTTTTAATCCAGATTAGAGTCTGGAAATTTTTCAAATTTGAGAATCCCAGTCTTGTTCAGACTTCGGCTTCCATCAATCCAACCAAAATGTACCCATGTTTTTACTTGAGAAATGACCACCCAGATTCCTGCTATTCCGAAATTAAAAAGTGACTTCGGATTCGGGTCCATATTTCACAAATTTTTGACTCCGGTTCTGGGTCCAAAAGAAAAATATGTAATCCTGCTGGAGTCGACTCCGGATCTATGGCCACCTCTGCTGTGAACGCACAATTAATACTGTCATTCTTTACACCAACAAAACCGAGGAAACACATTACGAGTTAAGTTGAGCAACTTGCAACCTGCTTTAAAAAGGCTTCCAAATAAGCACAACCGCTAGGTTCACATTAATTTGAACCAGGTGTTATTTTGTGAATGAATAACATTTATTCTACAAATGTGTTTTCATTCTTTTCGTTTGTTCATGGATTTTTGTGCTAACTAGATTGCCTGCTTAAATTTCATTAGCAGTGAATTATTTCCAAAACAAAAAATCATTCTCAGACAATGCAAAAATTATAGGTAGGCAGCAATTTTCAAGCAAAGTTCCTGTGGGGAGGCGATTACACAAAAAAGATTGAATATACCTAGAGTATTAATTAAAATGTTTTTAGGGGACCTAATTGTTCAATTTCATCAAGATTAACCAATTTTGACGGGCTTTCTAGATTCGGAATTTGTTGAAACACATGACCTTTCTTGATCTTTCGTGGACCGTCATGCTCTGTTTAAATGCATGGTTTGACTCTGGCACCCTCATCGGGCATGTGCTATTAACTCCAGAGCAAAAGTGCATTTTCCCAGCCATTACCAAATGCAGTTTTTCTTAGCAGTGGCTGGTTTATGAAAATTTGGAATGTTCGCCTTTTGACTTAGCAATTTTAGTGCTCATTGTAACTAGCCACAGTTCATGTGTGTTTGTTTCTATACTTGTTTTCAAGTGCCAACGTTTCGCCTGAAAGGTTTATCTTACAGTTTTACAGGAATGAAGATGCGTTTCAAAATGCGAAACTAGTTTCCCTGTGAAATAAACTTTGATCGATTTACTTGCTGCCATCTTTCTGGCTTACAACTATGGAAAAATAGATACATGCCGTTTTAATCGTCACAGAAGTATGAAAGCAGAAACAAGCAGGCAGATTCCTCAGATGTTTGCCGCTAGTCTGGAATTTGTTTTGTTGCCTAGAGATGAATGTAACAATAAAAACATGACTAAAGTTATGTCAGTGCACTGTAATTAAATTAAACATGACAATCAGTCATTGATAATCATTTTTTGAGATGACAGAAAAAATTGGGGTCAATTTGGTGATAATGATCCAGATAACACAAGAGAGTAATTCACATTATGGAAAAACATCGGCAAACAAAAGACAACAAAGTTTTTAATCAATTTCTCAGGCTACAAAACACCAGCAAAATTAGTTTTGAAGGAAGCTTCTCTCGTATTTTCTAGAAACTATAGTGATTAGGAAGGCTTGCTGAGTTCATTGCATCTATGCAACACAATTATGAATTAGGGATCTAGATTCTAAATTTCTAACAAAACCAACATTTTCTTTGTTTTCCAGTTCCACTTACACCCATGGATGTTAATTTGACAAGACATCCTGCTGCTGAAACAAACACTTTGGATATCTTCTGGGCCATGCCATCAGACCCATACATTGTATCAAAATTTAATATCACGTTAATGCCAAGTAGTGGTGTGATAACCACTCATGAATATTTCCCAGTATTTGTTCAAACAAATTTTGTTATGAGTTTGAGTAATTTGATGCCTGGTGAGAGCTATACAGCAAATGTGAAATCACAAAGTGGAATGCTATACAGTCCAGACTCTACAACATCCAGCTCTACCCGTTTGAGTAAGTGAACATAGAAAGTCATTGGTGTGCAATAGCTAATGAACTGCAAAACTAGTTTTTTCACATCGGTTTATTCAAAATTTCCAAACTAAGTATGCAAGGGTGAGACATGACCTAAGGTTCTTGTCTCTATATTGCCGCTTGAATTGTCAGGTCCTGATGATATCACCATAAATCCACTGACCTCACTTAGTCGTGACATCATACCATAAAAGTTTCAAACCCAAAAGTTCTGAGACTGAACTCTAATCACTCGCCAAGTTATGACTAGACAAATTCTGGGCCACTATAGTGTCTTTGTGGTCCATAAAGTGTTAAAAGTAGATTTTGTTCCAATACGATTTGTTGCCAATAATTTGCTGGAGTATTTCTTATACATTCATTGGAATATCAACAAATTGTGTAATTGGGAATCGGTTTCATATAACTCTACACATCATCAGATTTGTTATCTATGTGGAGACCAGTTATTTGAAAATAGATATGTGCCTGTTCAAATCATTGCAAAGTCATAGAAGCAGAGCAGAGTCGGCTGATTCCTCAAGAGCTTGCAGCAAACCTGAAGCTTTTAATAGTACTCAACAGAATGTAATTTATTTAAAGCAACTAACCACATTCCTTCCCCACCAAAAATAGTACAACTGGTTTGCTTGAAGAAAATTGAGATTTCAGAAAAATGCAGGCCAAATAGCAAGAAGTGGGATTGTGTTAATGTTTCAATCAATTTCTCTCTTATTTACAGGGTGTTGGAGTCGCAAGGAGGTGGAGGTTTTTGGGTGGAGTCGGAGTCAGGTTTCTCAGAACACTAGGAGTCAAAGTTGTTTTCTTTATTTGACTCTGGATGTCCACTTAATTAACTCGTGCCTGTTAAAATGTACAATTTCTTTTGAAAGTTTTATTGAAACAGAATTCTAGCTGTGCAGCATGATATCCATTCATTGCTAGATGAAAGCTAGGAGTCTAAGTCAAAAATTTTAACTTGGATTATGCAACCCTGCTTAGCTTTACTGATCCTAGATGCAGTTTGTAGAGGAATTTTGATAAATGCATTCAATAAGTTTGCAACATTAGTTGGAATTTCATGTTTTCATTTACATATCTGGAGTTAACTTGTGGTGCATTGTCACTACTCATTTTTACTGTCAATGTCATCTCAGTTTTAACACATTGTAAGGAATTGCAGCAATTCCTTGTCTTCACTGGCAGTTACTGTATCATGAGTTTCCTGTTGATTTTGGATAAACCTGAGCACTTCATCAGATGAACGCATGTCAGTTTAGGAAAACTAATTGTTTTTTTTAATTGCATGACTGTAGTTGTTCTATATGATGTCTGGGCAAAATGTCTGAAAATAGAACTGATGAATCTCCTGTTTTGTGTCTATTTGGCATTTTTGCTGTGTCAATGTTGTATTCTAAAAAAGTTGCACTGCTAAGGATTCTCGCAAGAAATGTGTTGTAGCACATACGTTTATACACATGACAGGAACTGCTGTGTCATTATCATGAGAGTTAATTCATTCAATTTGTGGTTATGGTTAGAACTGACTTCTTATTAATACTGTTTATTTCTCTTGGGGTGTGTGTAAATATCTAAAGGCAGTTGTATTTCAGAACCACTTCCAGTTAGTGGTTTGCAAGTTGAAATGGGAGGAACTAATTTCTTGCATCTCAAGTGGTTGCTGCCCACTTCAGGAATATTTGATAAAGTGGTGGTAAGTGTTCTTTCTTGTGTTTGGATATGATTCCCAGGTATTCTGTACAGGCAATCAAGTAAAAATCTTGTTTTTATAAAAAAAGATGTTCGTGCTGACATTCATTTGCACAGTGTTGTGTGATCAAGTTCAAATTTTTACATTACTTGTGTGAAAGGCAAGGATCTACTATGAAATTTGTGCAGATTCTTTGCACTTTGTCTCTGCAGCATAGCCAATGATGGCTGCTACTTATACCATCTTCCATCATTGTGTAGTTAACACATTGGGAGCTAGTGTATGAGTATATTGCACTTTGAAATCACACAATGAGCCACTAATTTCGCACCACTTTGCAACTCCATAACTTGCCCATCGATTGTGCTAGAGAGCTATCCTAACCTTCAAAGGACCCTGAGTCTCCTTGTTGTAAAGAAAAAATGATTTTTGGGATTCGGGTTTTTTGTGGGTAACGTCATAAAGGGGGTAAGTTTTTCACCTTTTGGCCCAGGTTACCTAGCCTTGGGCCCCAACTGCTAGATGAAAGTACAGTATTTCGCTCAAGTTTTTATAGGAAACCAGGCTAAAATCTGAGTCTTTTGAACTTTTGATTGGCTTTCCAATGTTTCTGGTTGAAGAGTTAGGGTAAAACCTATTTTTGGTAAAATTACCAACTTTATGTTTTTTTTGGCCATTACAACAATGAATGAGAATTACTTATTCATTGTTGCATATCTATTGTCACATAGCCATGATAGTGCCAGCCAGAATGATGCCAATTTCAGTGATGCAACCTTTGAATGGTTGCATTCAGTCAGTATAAAGTATATGATGAGCACGAGTGACGCTGTTGACCTGGAGTCGCCCCTGCAACACATGCTTGTGAATTCGCTTGCACTCTTGATTTAGAGTTGGACTATTAAGAAACCTAGAAATTGTTAAGGACTGCAGTAGCCATTTTGGATGTTCTATGAATGACATCGTAAGTGGAGTAGTTTTGGGCCTTTTTGGCCCACTTCATATGGCCCTGGGCCTAAACCACTATGTGGTGGCATTTGTTCAAGTTTTTATTGAAAAATAGATTAAATCTGAGTCTTTGGATGACTTGCTGGGGTTTTGGGTACAAGAGTTATGACCCAAAGAACAACAGTGTAATTAGTTAATCACATAATTAAATAATTACTGAACTGGTTGCTTTCAGGCCATAACTATTGAACTAGAAATGCTAGAAAATCAATCAAAATCTCAAAAGACTCAGATTTTACCCTAGTTTCCAATGAAGACATGAATGAAATACTTCCATCTAGCTGTTGGGCCTTGGGCCAGGAAACATGTACCAAAATGGCGAAAAACCTACCTCACTTATGACATCACTCACAAAAAAACTGAAGTCCAAAACCCAAATTTTTTTTCATTGCAGGCTTGGAGACTTACTGAGTCTGTTGGGGGTTTGAACAGCATTCCTGCACAATCAGAGTTACACTGTTGCTAAGACACGTGAAACCTGCTTGATTTTACACTGATTTTTATGTATGATATGTTCGTATTCTGGCATCGAACATGTTAAAGTGAAACTTGACTGGCTAGCTTCAAAGATGTTAATCCCCAAATATAATTTTTAATCCACAAATGTATATACTGGTATTGCAAAATAATTCATTAATCCCCAAGAGAATTAATTATTGATTTTTTTGTATTTAGACCATAACTTTTCAACCAGAAATGCTAGAAAACCAACCAAATGCTTAAAAGACTCAGATTCTGAGCAAACAAATCCCATCTAGCAATTGGGCCAAGGGCCAGGTAACCTGAGCCAAAATGGTGAAAAACCTTCCCCATATATGACATCACCCACAAAACACCCAAATCCAAAACTTTCCCATTTTTTCATTGCAATCTAGAAGACTTGCCACTTCTTTTAGAGTGTTTGAACAGCTCTCTAGCACAATCGCCTGGCGAGTTTTGGAGTTGCAAAGTGGTAGGAAAATAGCAGAAAAGCATGTGCTCAATGCATGATTTCAAAGTAGGAATATTTTGTACACTGATGCCGAAAGTGTTAAGTTTTTATTGGAAACTAGACGAGAATCTGTGTCTTTTCAGCCCTTGATTGTCTTTCTAGCATTTCTGGTTAAAAGTTATGGCCTAGAAACAATATAATGATTAATTGTTTAATTAGGGCATTAATCAATTATTTTGTTGTTTTCAGACCATAACTTTTTCATTTCATAACTAGTTTTTCTTTAAGTTTCTTGATGCATTCTGAAGATTCATTTCTCAGAACTCAGAGGCCAGCAACTACAGCTGGCGCACAATGACTTAGGACGTAGCCCTAAAATTTTAAATTTTGCAGTATGTATAAGTATTAATCCATATCTGGACTATTACTTCAATCAGTTTACTGCGAACCACATGACATATTGATCATTGGGTTATTGTGAATGAAATGATGCAATATTGGTATTGTTATGTCACAATTATCTTAAAATTGGAGGAATTTAAGTCTTCAGGAGACATTGTTCAGAAAGGAGTATTTTGCTGCATAAGAGATAGTTCAGTATAGATCACCAGTAAGGTGTTTATTTTTGAAAGTACGATTTTAACATGCCTGGAAAATACAGTAATAATGATAAGACTTGTATTCTGGCCTGGAGAAAAAAAGTACCAATAAAAATAGTATGTAAATGTAAAAGAAGAGCAAGACCGACCATTATGAAGCTTTTGTTTTCAGTCAAAGGAATATCAAGCAATGCACTTCCAAAGCATAAATTTGGGGGTGGAAGGAGAAGAAAGGCTTCACATGCTGCAGACACCTTTTTGAGGATAGAAATCCAGAAGAAACCTCAGTTAACAGCACTGGATGTGAAAAATCTGCATCCAGAGCTGCTTCAAA
>JGI24159J19872_10012886_pt1 | contig 10888 bp, 7 predicted proteins | sample Ectturendosymbi4_FD_19872 | JGI IMG/M metagenome (IMG submission 19872)
AATTACAAAGTGAAAAATAGTGGACAGAATTCAATTTTCCAGTGTCTGCAAATGAAGATTCGAGTCAGCTCATTTGATCGACAAACTGATCGCCAAAAATGACTGGTCGGCCCTGGCGTGATCTGAATGCTTACAGTGGACGAAAATTGCAACTCTTCTGACTTGACTTCTGAAAGCTTAAAATGTGATGTCAGTCAGTGTCTTCGGGAAAAAAATTTCTTTTTCAGGTTAGATCTGATTTTGCGCTGCGCAGTTTTAGATGTGAGACGCCGTGAGATCAAGCTTGAATGCGAACGTTAGTGATAACTTATGTATAAATATTTTTATCTACACCGTCTACGTGCATTGGATTTTTTGTGTTATTTCAACACGAATGCGCTATGCCTATACAGGGTTCATACAGAAAACTGGTTGGTTTGAACCTTATTATTTTTCAAACACAAATTCGTTGATTCTGGAAAATGCGACCAGTGCTGCTATTGTCATAGCGAGCAGTGTTCTTAGAAAAAAAAATTTTGTTTTCGTTAAAATACTTCCTGTGCTCATTAGTTTGAAGCTTTTTATGCTTTCGACCAAATGCTCAAATTTATAAAGGTTTGGTAAAAAGACTTCAAATAAACAATCAAAGCACACTCGGTTTGAATGAAAAGTTTTCGGGGCTGCTTTTTTGACGGCAAGTGGACTCCGTAGCGATTTGCATAAAAGTTCGGAAGGCGTCTCAATGGATGAAATTAGATCTCACTCCGAGTGACGGAAACGAGGAGTCGACGTTCGGCTTCTGCGCTGGCACGTGACGAACTAATTTCACAACGATTCAAGGAACTTTGTTGCGTACCATTCCAAAACAAGCATCTGTCTGCAACAGCGTTGGTGCTTGTCACTATTTAAGGCGGGCGTGTTTTGCTTCATCAAGGCCCGTGCCTTAAATGCAAGTCGTGGGTGTTGTTTTTGGTTGGAATTTTCCTAACTTGTCAGCGCTGTCCAGCAAGCAGTGGCGCAAAAAAGCACGGAGTTGCGTGTGGGCATCGGGCACATTTACATGGTAGGTTGGTTATTTAAAGACAAAAACAACAAATGACACGTTGCAGCGCTCTTTAGACTGGCAAGGAAAGAGCGCATTAGCTGCACACAATGTCGCCAGTAATGGAGGAACTTTACAGAACGAAGCACTTACATCAACGATTCTCCGGCCCATGCAGCATTCTTTGGTGATCGTGAGACACATGACTTACCACAGAAACGCATCTTACGCAACAAGCACGGTTGAATGGCCGAAATACTCCTGAATCGACGGTGAAAAACACTTCGAAAGTGGGCGTTTTTTGTCGCAAATAAATGTCAGAAAACTGTAGTTATTGAGTTGACTATACGCATATTGCCAACAAAGGCGTTTTGTTTGCCCAACCTGTGAATCCCACAACAGTTCGAGTTACTGCAAACAACATTCTTCAATAAAATAAAGATTAAATGAAAGCAATTGTGAAAGGATCAAAAATATTTTTGAAAACGCAGTACATGCGGGACCATGCCAGCATAAAATGAATTGGTTGGTGAAATCTGGTGATGATGGCGTAATGACCTTGTTTAAACTGTATCCGATGTTTCTGCAGTTCAGCAATATGTTACGCGGTTTATCCAAAACGCACTTCGATACAGTGGAAGAATAAGCTCGTGTAAAAACTAAAAGAAATTTCTAAACATCCCGAGACACTACAGTACAACTAAGGATCCCTACAAAAAAAACTTCATGCTCATAAATACTGACGACTCAGTGATGGAGTCTCGAGACGTGTCTNTGTGTGTCTCTGTNTCGAAGATCTCATGTCTTGTTTCGGCTTCAAAGTTTGCATCAGGTCTCGAAGGTTGCGGTCTCGTCTACATCACTGATGGGCGTTCAAGTTAAGTTAAAACCACGGTTTTAAATAGAGAATGAAATCACTTAGAAAAACAAACGTGACAATCCTACTTTGTTGCGCAAAGAAGCTCACACAATAAAAAATGCACAGTCCTTCACATAAACCTGGCATTACGGTTAAACTGGAAATCGACTTTCGTGGAATCAAAAATTTTCTCCCGCGTTTACTTTGGATATTCGGAACATCCAGATGATTTTTAAGCATTGGTCAGTTGAGAGCAATCGTATACTCATTATGTTCTGAATACGCATTTCACAAATGATGCACACAATACCTTTATGTTTCTATTTTGTTCAATGTTTTGCAAATTTAACACCAAAATGCTCCACTTTAGAAGTCTACGTGCAACACTGCGGTTTGGGTTTCGGAAATGTTTGTCAGATAAGATGTGACACTCTTGTCATTAACCCAAAGAATGTAAATATTGAAGGTCTAAAGCTTCCATAGTATAATTTTAGATGAAATTTCTGTTAGTTTTGCTTTCATCAAATTTGGTTTTTGCTTTGAAAAGTATTTAATTATAGCGTTTCATCACAATTTAATCAAGTCTTGAAAAAGATTAAAAACACATAGCAATAGACATCTTGAAACTTTGATAAATGCATAAAAATGATCTTGCAACCTCAAAATAATTTTTGCACTCTTAGGTTGTTGCTCTCTTCGCTTTTATTTTCCAGAGAAATTGCCATATTGGTGGACTTACTTTATTTTTAGAAAGTGACTTATGCGCTGTTCGTACTCTTGACTGTGCTGTAGTGAAAGCAGGAATAAAAAAAATATTTGTTGAAACTGTCTGTCAACGCCCAGCTGCTTTTATATTTAGCAACCACACTGACTGCACAACAAAGTACTTTTCTGTGCCCACCGTCAGGATCACTGAAATCCAGCCTCGTGTTTCATGCCTTCTGAGACTGGTCGGTGGTGGGGGGCTCGTAGCGGAAATGGCCAGGGTGCTACAAATTGCCATCTCTGGGTGAACATGCGGCATTTTTGCGCTAGCTATGTCTAACTGTTAGTGACATTTCCTGTTAATGGCTTTTCCATGAAAACACTGATTAGCATCCGCAAATACAGTCTCATTAAGAGGTACATTTAAAGATAATAAAAATCGATTTAAGAACCGCACCGGAAACCGTTAAACTTCTTGCGTTTTCTGTGTCGATGAGTAAACATGAAATCAGGGTTAAATTGGTGGAATTGTCTGCATTGCATTTTTCAGAGGGGTTGCAGCCCTGGAGTCTATCTAGACGAGCCGCCCCTGATGGTTGGGCAGCACGTCTCGACATTGCAGAATATCCTGCAACCCTGGCTCTGATTCATTTATTAAGCTTTCATCCCTAACAACAACATGACACTGTAAAGTTGAGATGAATCAAATGATTCGAATGGATCGCATTCAGGCGATTTTCGTTTTTTGTGATGGCCTCGGCGAACTCACAATTTAATTCTTACTATATCTTTTACATGAAGATGCTACGCGTTCTCTGAGCCACGACCTCTTTAAATGTATTTAAATTTATTCTTTTCTTTTCGATCGTAAGAAACGAGCAGCAAATTTTATAAAACCTACAGTTTCAATTGCTTGTCTGCATTATCACGTTTGCCTTCTGCATTAGGTTAAAGCCACAATCGACATAGCAAGAAGTCAACGGCTTCAGGTCGCGGGAAAGTACCGACAGAGAAAAAAAACTTTTGAGATGCTGGAACGACCCGCCAAGATCTAAAACTATGTTCAGAGCAGGATTCGGTTTAAATTGGTCAGCATTTCTACTTGTTTACTTTACGCCTGTTTTAATTCTGATCGCCACAGTAGACAGCATCAGAGCTTTTTATCCTCATCGAGATGCAGCTCCGTCGTGCTGCACCAGGTTGGGCGGCTCGCTCGGTAAACTTCGGAGATTACGGTGATTAATTTGAGCGAAACCGAAAACAATAAGACTATTAATCAATGTCGCGAGATTACCAGGTTTCTCCGGGCCGCTGGGAAGCCGTCACGAGCTGATGGTCGGTGGGGAAAGGGGGCGGGTGAAGAGGAAACTATTCGATGCCGGCCTCTGGCTGCAAATTGACACCAGGGCAAAATGAAGTTGACAGCCGCATAACACTATTTTTCGTCAATAACGCCAGCAGGTAGTTTAAACAAAACCTTTTAAGGAAATGGAACAAAGCTCACTTAATTCATCGTCAAATGGAAAACTGCCTATTGTGAAATAACTCAGGGCGCAACTCCTAAAAGAGAAAACCTGCTTCCCTGCTTCAATGTTAAATTACTCTTTTGGCAGAAAGTCCAGGGGTAGGGTTTAATTACAGTTGGACAGGATCATTGATCACTGATTGGCTGTCAACAAGAGCCGTGCAGAAAATGTGCAGCCTGTATTGAGACTCCGCAGTGAGGAAAACAAGCCTCTGTGTTTTGCCTTAGCCAGGGCGCGACAATCGGCCTGGTGGTGATGCGAAAGTTTGCGTCTACCATCATAAACGAGATAGATTCTTCCTCGGGTGTACTGCAATTGCACTACACCTACATGGAGAGCTTTGTTCATCCTGCCTGTTCATTGCACACATGACGTGCACGATGAACGGGCTGCTATTAGACACTTTTCCGTGACCAAGAAACAAGCAAGACGTTACGAATTTCAAGCTAAGGCCAAAGTGGCTGGGCCAAACGGAATATTGTACGCTCATCAAATAAACATAATAATACCCGGTAAAACCATCAGCTGCGTTCTGGCACACATTGAACTGCAAAGTCTAGTGCAGGGGTTTCCAACCTGGGGTACATGTACCCCTAGGGGTACATTTGCCTATCTGAAGGGATACATTTGAAGTTAGCAATAGAAGGGAGAAATATGTTTACATATCATTTATTTCGAAATATTTATGCATATACAAATGAATATTATTTTCAAAAATGATTATGTACTATTGTTAAATAAATTAACCTTGAAACATAGAAGCGAAATATATCCTTATTGTTCTAAAACTCTAAACGTCTTATTAAAAATTCAGTGGGTTTTTCTATTTTACTCAGCCTCTTTGTCATAAGAAACTTTAGGGGTACATGCTCATCTGTCGAAATTCTGAAGGGGTACATGGTCAAAGAAAGGTTGGGAACCCCTGGTCTAATGTATGAATTGCGACAAATTTCTTATTCTGAAACCCAAGTGCTTGAGCAGGTGTGGCGCTTCGCCAACAGCATGTACATGCTGAACGATAAGATTATAACAGGGAGCGAAATAAAAAAAATAAGTTACGCAATTGTGGCAAAAAGCACGCAGCTTGTTCTGGCAAAAAACGCTGAAGCCCTTGCTCTAAATACTGAAAACGTGTCTAGAAAACTTTGGTTTTGATAAAGATCTGGGAGAAGGGCCAGGTAGCTTTTCGACCGAGGAAGTTCCATATCACGCTGATGAAGTTGTTTGTACTTTCCGTTCCGTTTCGCTAATTTACCCTGGTCGTTTATCTGCCGTGAAGTCCGAATCCACTGGGTACTGTGATTATACCGACACTTGAACACGTGCCAACACAGGCGCAACTGCCACACCGCTGTAGACATGTTGTAACAGAAGCTATAAGCACAACTAGCAACCACATATTTTATACATTTTGAGCCTCGTCAATGTGACCATGTTGTAGCTGTTACAAGCACTTCTGCTGGAAATGATTCGTCGCTTTTCAAAGCACACGTCGACCAATTCAAACTGACTCTCAAAGCACGAGTTAAGCTCAGACGCGATGCGTTACTTGTCATTCACTATTGATTTTTTACCCAAAACTGCTCAATCAAGACAAGTTTTTTGCTGCCTTTACAAGGATTCACTAGATTTGAGCAGCATGATTAGATCTGGAAGCGTTTTTCAAATTGTAATAATTATCTCTGGGGGTGCGACCACTTCTACGCCGTTTATTGGAAAACGTCTTGCTGCAAAGTTCACTTTTGCTATCGACTCAAGCTACCAGCGAAATTCAGACAAAACTGCGCAATAAATTCAATTCTCGTGATAACTTCGACTATAACTTAAAGTTACCTTAGTAGCATGAAAAATTAGGGTTACATATCTTTGGCAACGAACTTTGTGATTGCCACACTCATCTTTCAGGAACTGCACCCTTGTAAGGCCAGCACGCCCTTTGTTGCTTTTCTCAAGCTTTCCAGGTTGTTTGCAGTGGATTAATCGTCATGTCCAATAGATCAACAACGGCCTAACGAGAAAAATGTGTGGTGCAGAGTAAAGCAAAGATTACTGGTTCGAAGTGCATGTCATAAGCCCATGTACGGCATTGTAGTCTCACCTGACCAATTTGAATATATATCTAATCAATCGGAATGAGGAAATAAGAAGAGCTTTCGTTTTCTGTGATTTACACATTCAGCGTTTCATGAAATAAGTGGTCAGGAAAATAAAAGTTTTGAATATGAGAAATCTTTGTGTTTTAACATAGCGATTCATGAAAACAAACTAGAGAGGTCAAGCAAAAAAAACAGCTGAAAAACAAACTTGATGCAAAAAAGTTGTAATTTTCTACAGCAGAATAAAACTGAAAACAATGCGACCCGACACAAAGCGACAATATCCCAACAAAGTTTGCCCGAACAAAATGTTCAGCATTAGTTATCAGATATATTCGTCTAAAACCAAACGTGCAGCGGATGTGTTAGTTTGAGCGAACGACGCAGATGTTTGATGCGATGCCAGATCAACTTCAAACATTGGCTGACCTGCAGCCAGTCGCTTGCCTGGCATCAGCGGTAAGCTTCTTCGGTGGTAGGCAGCTCGCAACAAGACGATTTCAAATCAAAAATTTTCTACATTTCAAAGACAGGCACAGGCAAATATACTAGAACCGCGGGCGACGACATCTTTTCAGAAGTCGCTTCATTAATTAATACGCCAATCAGCTCGCATGCAGGGGTTCGATTGGTCATTCGATATTCACACGAAGCTGAGCGTTTTTTGCGTTCAACAACGCTTCCTGGTCTTTTCGTCGAAGCGAAGACCCCGAACAAGCATTCCGGCATGCTGCTGCTTGTTTTAAGTTTTACTGTTGGCGCAAAGTTCAGTATGTGGTAGAAACTGTGCAGAAATTTTGTTTTTGCGACATGTAACACCTCCAGGCCAAACGTTTATAGTTGTTACAATAATTGAAAGCAGTTTAGAAAAAAATGAACAACCATCACGGGGAAACTATGTTATGGCAGTTAAAATATTATGAAGCAATAAGTTTGATTAGTCTAATAAAATAGAAATGAAACAGACCCCCGCAACGACACCTTAGTTTGTATTGCGTTTATCTCGTAGATTTTCAGATAAGAAACGAAATGATCAGTAGTAAAATTTAAATCACAAAACAAAGCAACAAACAAACGTATTTACAATCACTTGTGAATAAAAAAATGAAAAGTTTGATTTTGACATATGAGGAGCGAATTTTCAAAGAATCAAAAATTAATCAAAAAATTTTTTAAGTGGCAAAATATGGTTTCATTCACAGTATAGTGAAGAAAAGAAATTCACCAAACAGATGTTTGTGTTTGCGTCACACGATCACAAAACAACTTATGAAAATGTTGCTTTGCATTGCAAGTTGTCAACGTCTGAAAATCTCAACAAAATTTAAGAAACAATACGATTGCTTCATGTACGTATTTGCTGTTACTAGCTCAGTGTTTATGCATACAAGGTAGATGAAACAACCAGGAAGGCGAACGTAGGATAAAGGACATGCTCTGTTTAATTCGACCTGATTGGTGAAGACTGATGAAAAAGGAAAGACTTTCAAAAAAGCCCTCGGAGACTGGAAAGTCTATCTATGCAAGGGCATGCCAACTGACTAAACGAGCGCATCGTCACCAGTAGAAAAACCCGTCTGTTAACAAATTGGCGATTGTTAGGTTGAAGATCTTTTGCAGTTCATTCTAAAGTAACGGTCGTCAAAGACATTTTTCCCGAGCATAAAAAATTCTTCTCACTGTTGATGTTCCAGACAAAAAGATGCGAAATTAATTTTCTGCGAATGGTCAACAATCTGGTGCAGAGCCGGGCAAACTGGTCGCCAGCTGCTCGAGTGCTCGACACGGAAGTTGTCTGTTTTTAGTGCATGGATATGAAGAGCGTGCTGGTTTAGATTCGGGCGTTGACGCAACGCGGGCAGTTTTCACGCGCTGTCGGAAGCGCGACAAAAACAGGACCTCGGCCCGGAAGACTTTTCAATGAAAACATCTCAATTTTGACCGAGAAAGATATTTTCCACGCTGCTATACTGCTCGCAAGTATATCGATGCTTCTCGCTCTGACAACAGCAACGGTACGATGAAGTGCTTGCCCGGTCAGTAGCTTGGCAGCAACGCGACTGCACCGAAGTGCTGGCCGCGTGCCTACAGCGTCATCGCCCAAAGTCAGTCTACATCTGTTTCTAGATACAGTTGTCAACAATCCAAACCAGAAACAACAATGCCACTCTTCGGCGTGATACGTGATTCAACAGACTGTCAGCGACCTAGGTCGCGTTACAATGACAAGGACAACGCTGTACGTTGTAATTGCAAGACCATGACTACCTGGGTACTGCGTCTGTTGCACCGTAGCAACCGCTTTCTCCCGGCTTTACATGGCTCCCTCTCAATGCAGCGGCAAGTGGTCCAACTTCAAAGAGAGAGAGAGCGACAAGCCGCACTCAGATGATTAGTTGTGTGCATGGTTTATGCTGTGGCTGTGCAGTTTTTATTGCACGTTGTGCCTCTGCTGGAGAATGGTAGTGCTCATGTTGAAAAGGGCATTATGAGCTTTCGGCGACAACGGAACCGCAGCGAGAGTGTTTTCGACAACATTAATGGCTTTAAAATAAAAAAAATAAAAAACTGTCACAACTTCAGTCTGACCGGACTTTCCCTCCAAGAAGCTTGCTTGAAGCTGAGCTGTGGTTGCTGCGGAAGCGTAGAGCTAACCACATCATTTATCATAGCTTTTCGACTGTTTGAAACGATGGTGCTGTGCCTAAGAAAGCCCTTGCAACATTTGAAGGTCACTGCAATACCTTTCATAATTCTGAGCCATGAGCTAGGAAGCTCTGCATCGGCCATGTTGCTTTGTGATATTTGCATGGAGTAACTCTCAACGCCTTGAACCTGTCAAAATGTACACGTTTATCGGCAGTATTTTTTCCTTGTATGAAGAACTTCTTGCAGTTGCTTTGTCTCTTAAAACATGCTTTTAATGGCTTAATCATTGCTCTCTTACGCATGAATTCCCTGTTGTAATTCTGACCATTTCCACTTATGTCAGTGTCTTTGCAGTTATTCTTAGGCCAGCATTGCAGTTTAGATTTCTGCCTAACCACTACCTCAAACAAACGACATTTTGCAATTTTCACTGTAACCAACGGATTAATCCCTTCAACCTAGCTATCCAATATATACACGGGTATGTCAAATGGAAAACAACGATAGGTCTTCATGCGCTATGCATGGACAGTTCCAGAGGAGAATCAGACACCAAATACAAACGACAGTTAGACGGATAGTCCGCTTTTTGTGTTCAACGATACCTATTTTTCAGTCGCTAGGAGCAAGGGTGACCTGACACTACAGCAGCAATACAATCNAGTACTGGCACTAAACGCACTGGGTGTTATGCTTNCAATGTTGTCATTCATCGTTACATTTGACTCTGAAACTTGTTTATGGCTAGGATGTTTGAGTTTCAGATTTAAAAGCGAAACAAGAAAATTAAAATATTCAAGTATTGGTTGATTCGGATGAAGTTGCTACTGTGGAGTGCTCGAATGCTCTATCATTTTAAACAAAGCTGGGTTAAACATTTTCTTCGCGCTGTTATTGCAATCTTAAACAGCGCTGCTAAACCAGAATTTATTCGAGGGGAAAGGATTGCTGAAGAAAACTACGAAACGTTCATGTTGCGCAAAAAAGGCGAACGAATTAAAAGCAGGTATTTTCTCGTACACCAACCTTATTGATGTTAAGGATGCACAGGTGTTGGTCGAAATAATGCACAACTTTGGCTTTTGCTTGCCTTGAGCTGTAGTTTGTAGAATTTATAAGAATTTTGCCTGTTGTTGTTAGCTGCAGTGCGATAAACAAAAAATTTCAACGGCATGTTTTCTTATTTTCAGATATCAGCATCTTCCCTTGCAATTTTTTTCTTCACTGGCAGAAGGAAATTACTGGTAATTATTGACCGCATAGCTCCGTACGTAGTGCTATGAAAAACTCAGCTCAAGCAATTTTTAACTCGAATCTTGGCATGTAAAGATGAAACAACCACTAGTACGATGGATTGCGCAGTTTCCGCAAGGCCTTTATCTCGTAAGAAAAGAGTGCCATTGTTTCTTCCAATCTATTTCGAGCTTGATCATTCGGAATCGACAATATACGATGCTTCTTAGTTTTGAAGAAGATATTTAAAAAAGCATAAGGCAGTGAAACACTGGTGAGATGATGGCGTGCATTAATTCCGGCACTGCAATATCAGATGTATAGTGGTGGACTGTCGGCTCTATTGCTGGATACAGGAACAAGCACTGCTTTGTTTCGTTGAGGAAAGACGTATCCATTCCGTTAGCCAAACTATTTATACCAAGCAGTTATATTTAGATGGTTAAAGAATTCATTATTTCACGACCCATGCTCTCAGTTTACTCTTTCCGTTGTGCGGAGACACAACCTGAGGTTGAACATGTTCCTTTTGTTGCACGAGTGGGATTCAGATGCTGTTTTTGAGGAGGTTTTAAACCCCCCAAAAACGCGCAGCAACAATTCCTTTTTATGCGTGAGTTCTTTCGTCACAGACGCCTTGTCTTGATTTAGATATAAGATATAGATTGTCACGTACAGCTTACAAATAAGTTCTGAACATAACTTTCCATCTAACTGAAATCATTCCTACGATTATAATATGAATTATTGCCGATGGAATAAACAGTGGACTTGGCAGTCAATGACATGCTTTCTTCAA
>JGI24159J19872_10012889_pt1 | contig 10885 bp, 7 predicted proteins | sample Ectturendosymbi4_FD_19872 | JGI IMG/M metagenome (IMG submission 19872)
TCAATCCACTTGTTTCTGAGATTCTGACGTATCTCTGACGTTTTTTTATGCTTCATTGATTTCGGATTTCCTTGGTTGAGACTGCTGTATTTCCAGCCTTCTAGTAGCTGTCCAGCCTAGCAGCTATTCAGTAGTCTTTCAATTAGTCTCCAATTTGCCTTCCAAGTTCTGTTTTTGTAACTTTAAGTTCTTTTACATGTAGTAAACAATGTAATTGTTCTGCTACACGCCTTTCTGAATTTATTATCATTTCCTTTCTTTTTATTGATAAGCTGATCATAGCAAAAAGGTCGCATCATGGTTGACTGCACATCGATGACGTCATAATCATTACCAAAAGTAACTTCTGCCCCCTCCGAATTTTTCGCTGGTTGCGGCCCTGGGTCTTGTCACAACGTGCACAGAGCAAAACTATAAAACAGATGAAATTTTTGTCTAAGCAGATACAAAATAGATGGAAATTGTAACTGCAATTGTAAAGGGGAGGGGGGTTTTTACAAATTGTGACGTTATATTTCAAGGGGGGTTAAATACTTGTGACGAAATGTGACAAGGGTGGAGGGGAGGGGGTAGATTTTTTGCCCAAAATAGTGTGACGTCATTTATGGACGGCCCCTTAAAAATCTGAGAAAAAAACTGTCCCGGATCCGGAGTAACTTTTTATTTTCGTCACAGCAGCATGAGTCTGCGTGGTTTTTATACAGATAATTTCTAAAGCATTGCTGAATTTCGATTGTTGGAACAGGAGTCGGATTCTCAAATTTGAAATTTTTTTGGACCCGGATCCGGATTGATAAATTTTGGAACGGGAGAGGAGTCGGAGTCTAAAAATGTGACTCCGGCCACCTCTGCTTCGCATTCCTAAGACAACGAGCTCTGTAGCACAATGAAAGCACTTCCAGGTTCGATACTGGATGCGCTTGAAAGTTATAGCTTCTTCTTCGTCGTTTGAGCAAGTTCTTGTAATCCTAGATCTCGGGCAGGTGCTGAGCAGCCATTCGATTGTCTCGAAAGTTGGGTTCATACTGCGCTCACTTCACTCAAGAAGGTGGTCATTTAGCATTGACAGCGAAAATATATATCCAATTCAAAATCATGCACACCCCGGGTGGTTCACAATGCTCTTAATCTTGAAACGTTCAGTTGAATGATTGTTATCTATTTTCGAATGCTACAAACTGTAACTTTTTTCACACTTATGAGAAGGATGGGAAGGTGAAGGTAGACATTTTGCGAAAATACCGTGACGGCAGTAATCGATCTAATATTTTTGAAACCCTTGACTGCTCATTTTTTGAAGAACGCACAGATAGAATTTCTATTTTAGAACCTATTGAATGTTACCATGAGACATAGGGTATTTTAACTCGTCCTCCGCTTATTTTCTCCGTCACACTCCCAGAAAGAAAAGCGGGAGTGAAAAGCGAGAACCTATTAGGTTCTGTACTTTATTGAACTAATTTTGTTTTTACCATTTGATTCATTTCAATTTCCTACCTCTCGTTCATCCACGGTTGCTTGTAAATAGTCAACTTCTGTTTTGAGTTTGCTTTCTACTTTTTCTGCTTGAACTTGCTCTTCATCGAAACGAAGTTGCAAACCACTTTCCTCTATTTTGCGACCTTCGATTTGGTTTTGCAGGTTAACCGTCTCTTCTTCGCAAATGGCCACAGATCGACTGTGTTAGAAAAACATTGACAATACTGTAAATCATTGGTTCCCAACCGGAGCGCCGGGGCAACCTCACGGCACCGTAGGGTGCCATTTATGATACCCAGGGGTGCCATGAGCTAATGCGTTTTACATTGTATCATTAAAAATATCATTTTCAAAATGTCATCAGATCTTAAATCAAATTGCTATGGTTTCGCCACTGGGTGCCGCAAATTACATTTGTCTTCTGTAGGGTACCGCAAGTCTGAAATAGTTGGGAAACACTTCTGTGCGTACTAAAAGCTGAGATGTTCACGCTGTGCGTAATAACTGAAACATCTTGTTTTTGACAAACATAAACAGCACGTAGGCCTATTTAATATGGGCAGGAACACTAAAAGCATGTGAAACAACAAACGTTGTTTTGAGTCTTATATAACGAAGATTGGAACAAGAAAAACAAACACTGCGACTAAAAGAGAAGACCGGCCTAATTTTTGTCTTCTTTATAAAAATCGATTTTTGTTTCCTGCTGTACGAAGCAGGGTTGTAGCGGGGCGGGAACGCGTGGGAAAGGCGTTCCCACACCTTTTCAACGTTTTGCTTTAAAATGAGTTTGAAGCTGTTTTGAAATAGCTATTTTTTGATGTGTTCCCACACCTTTTTTGTTACACTACATCCCTGGTACGAGGTAATCTGATTCTTTTTCTTACGTGGTGTATTTACAGTGTTTTATAAGCCGTTTTTGGGTGTAAAAATGACGCCCTAAAATTTTCCAATGACACCCTAAATTCTGAAAGCCAAGATATGTTTTTGTCTTGCATTGAAGTAAAACGATTTGAGGAAAGCATGTTTTCCTGCACGTGGCTATTGCAACAGACGGCTGCGATGTTGTAGGCCGACACAATTTTCTGGCGCAGAAGTTGGAAGCGAAAATTGTAAGTATGGTATCTGTGCATTGTTAGGCGCACCGCTTCGATTCCGGTCTGGGACAGTTCGGCGACGCCGTTTCGGCGACGAGCCGTTTCGGCGACGAGCCGTTTCGGCGACGGGACATTTCGGCGATGGTGGTCGCAAATGTTTTGTGCGAAAAAAATTGTGTTTGAGATACTTTGAAGGTTAGACTACAAAGGATGTTTGCTTCATGAGTGGTTTTGTTGTCATCGGGGTGGCCAGTGGTCAGTGTAGGTTCCCGTCCGTCAGGATTTTGGAAGAGCTTAGCACGACTGTGATCACATGTCTAAAGAAATATGGCTTGTGACGTTCATTTTTGCTGGCATGAGGCGTTTGTGCTAGACAGAATCTTTCCCCTACACGCTTCACGACGGTAGTGTGAACTTTTGCACTTTGGTGACATTCCAAAGGAAAACACATTTCACATTTCATCGCCGAAACGTCCATCGCCGAAATGGCAGCGCCGAACTGTCCCATTCCGCCTCGATTCGGCCAAGCGTTTTACTGTTTCACCGTTGCAAATGCCTTGCTTGGCGATGCATCACACTACAATGAAGGCATGATCGGCAGTAGCAGCGCGCATGCCAAACAAGATGGTTGTCGCGTGAGGCACCAATGAGAGCTGGGAGCGAGATTTTGACTATTTACGCAGCAATGAAGCAGCTCTAAGAAAACAAAAATGATGCAATAAGCGTTGTTTTATTGCGACTTCTGAAAACGAAAAATTTCACCATGGTGCTTCCCTATTGTCAAAACTGCCACCTCAGCTGACAGAACTGAGCAAAGCTTTTCAGGCGGGATGTTTTAACTTTGCACAGATGAAAGCTTCCGCAGAACTGTGCATCAATAAGCTCTTTGATGCCGCTGCTAAATCCAAACTCAAAGCTAATTACAAAAAGTTTGATAGCGAATTAAGGGAACTTAGAACTCTGGATGGTTTGGCTGACTCGTGTGTGTCAAGTGGCATGGCGTTTTGAGAGGGCACCGAAAGATTGACAAATTGATCATTCCCATAAACAAAAATGGAGACAGGGGTGAATGCACCAACTACTGGAGCATCTCTTTGCTTAGCTTCCCAGGAAGTGTATTCCAAGATGCCGCGAAAATTTTGAACCAAAGCTAGATGATACCCAGTGTGGTTATAGTCGCGGCCGTAGCACTACAGAACAAATTTCCGCTCTCCAGCAAATTTTCGAAAATCCTGGGATCATGCTAAAGACGTAAGCACATGTTTTGTCGACCTTGGGAAAGCGTATGGCCGGGTTTCTCGTGAAAAGCTTTGAGAAGTGTTGCGGGAGCATGGTGTTGATTGGTGCCTCTTGCTGCTGGCCGTCAAGTAACTGTATTCCTACTCAAAAGACTGTGTCCGTGTCGACGGAGTTAAATCACATCCGTTCAGCGTTGGACTCCGACAATTGTGTGTACTGTCACCACTCCTCTTCATAGTTTATATCAGAGTTCTCCAAACTACGGGCCGTGGGCCAAATCCGACCTGCGAAGCCATTTCACCCGGCGGCAAAACACATTTTGCCAATAATGAAAACATGATATGTTTACGAAAAATGTGTTGATTTGGTAGAATGTAACATATTCCGATAAAAATCACATTATAATCACATTATGCAAGATGTCCGATTCTCGAACTGTAGTGCAATAGTTTATGTGGCCCTCTTCCAGAAATTTGAAGAGCCCTGGTACAAATGAATTGGATAGACAGTCACAGACGCGTCGACGAAGGTGTCACTGTTGGGAACTGCAGGATGAACCGTTTGCTTTTTGCTGACGAGTTGGTAGCCTACTGCATGCGTGGATCTTTTCAACAGGGTCTTTAGCACACATATGATCGGTTTTCTGCTGCGTGCAACCAAGCAGGAACGAATCAAATCAGCACGAAAAAAATTGAGATATTGTGTCTCTCAAGACGCCCAAAATAGTGTATTCTAAAAGTGTGCGGAAATACACTGCAGCAGGTGAAGACGTTCAAGTGGCTTGGGATGGTATTCACGAGCGACGGAAGTCAGACCAAAGAGATTGATACACGGATCGGTAAAGCAAACGCAGTTCTGCGAGCTGGGGCTGCTGCTCCCGCGACTCTCCCCAAAGATAAAGCGGGCACGAAAATGAGTGAATGAATGAGTATGTAGGCCTACGGAAACTTGCGTTTTTGTGAAAACCAAGTATCAGACATAGAAGGGAAAATGGTATTGACACCCTAAAGGTCTACCACGACACCGTTTGAAAAACCTTTAAAAAAACTGGTATAAATAAAACAGGTTACAAATATAAGTTTTGTTTACAACTTGAGAGTGGAAGCTAGCGATATTTTGTGCTTCAAGTTTTGTGTTTCACAACCAAAAGCGAAGGATTAAAACAGAAAAATTAATCATGTGACTCCACGATCCATTCAATGTTTTCTAACTGTATCAGTCAACCATTGTCACCAGTAGAGCACCAGCACATCTCCGTTAGCAGTCCAGTGTTCAACACAAAACTTGTAGCATCAGTGAATCAAAACCGCACATCCCGAAAGGAACATTCGGTTTTTCTCCAGAGGTGGTAGCACTGCAACTTTCTAACGATTGGCTAACTATGTTATAGGAAACTAAGCGAAATACGCCCAGTCTCGTCGTTAACCACGGTCTCTTGAGGGGATTTCAAGCTGTGCGAAGGAGAGTCCAGAAACAAATCAAAGCTTATTAGCGATATGGAAGTTCCTAAACTAATATATTTTTGTGCAAAATGTGAGGACTTACAGTATAACCCACTGCATAAAACTTCTTTGCCAACATTAAATGAAAAAATCTCTTCAAACGAGCTATATGCGCAAAGAGTGATGTGAACTATGATGTACATGACATATTAATCTTGTAAGCAGCAATAGCGAAATCACATTGAATTGACTTAGTGACAGTCTGCCAAGCACAAACACGGATTCTGAACAACACTTGGGAAGCAGTTTAAAATTCAGAAAAATTAGGATAATTATTGATTGCAATCATAAACAAAAGAGCATGAGTCATAGTCATACAACTTGTGCTTTACAGCAACTTTGAAAAGATGGCTCCAAAATTTCTTGAACATCATCAGAGTATCTTAATTCTACCATAAAGTAGCCTAGTAAGGGATCAGCAAACATGCTGGGCTATAATAACCAGGGTTATATCAAAAGGTAAACAAAAACTGGATGATCTCACGTGATACACAAAGAGATACATTCCAACTATGTAGCATAAATAGCAGGAATATCTAATTGCAGAAACATTTTGCAGCCTCCAACACTCTAAGCAAACGATAGGTATTTTTTATGCAGAAATATTATGAAAAAGATTAAAAACAATGACTAAAAGAGTTTTGTAAAAAGACTCTACCTGAAAAGCTCATAGTCGTTTTGAGAAATACTGAAAAATTTCTCCATTTCCCTTTCCCAAGAACGCAACGCAAGTTCCGCTTCCACTGAGAGTTTTTCACTTTCTTCTCTAAAAAAAGGTTTTCAACTTGTAATTTAAGGATGAGGAAAAGGAGAAACGAAATTCAGCTCAAGAAATGTGTAAATTTGAGCATAAAACCCCACAGCGGAAACTTGAGTGCGTTAGCAACGATCAGACGCACATTTTTTGTCAAGGAGTCACAGCACTTTGTTTTAAACTACCAAGCGCGGTTAAAACAACGGAGGTCAACCAAACAGCAATCACCACAACGCATTCGTGCGGTTGAGGCAACCACGTATATTTGCAACAAAACGTCGCAAACTGCAACCAAGGCACAGTCAAAAAAAGTTATCACAACGAATGCTTTCAAACATTCTGCTTATGGGCGTTAACAATTCTTGATGATCCCTTGTACTCCAGGAAAGTGATTTGGAGTGCAACCTTTTGCCTTTACTGGTGCTTCTGTAAAACCTAAAACCATTCTTGCAGGATGTGACCCCCGGACCGATGTGGGCCGCTCCATGTGCAGAGGTTTGGGTCGGTCGATGTGGTCCAGCGTATAGGCAAACAGACTCTAACTGGTGCAGCATAACGCCATGCAAAAACGTGAGCAGATAAATGCATTTCAAAGTTTTCTGTTTTCATTTGAAAACTTATCCGACATTTTCCGATTCGAAAGTCATAAACCGATCTCTGGAACAGAAAATCAATTGCTACGAAATTTGAGAAAAAATTACGAAAACGAAAAATACTTCGCTTTATTTCGAAGACCCGTTCACCGTCGACAGTGCCCATCGTACGTAAATTAAAAGCAGAAATTTAACGAATTGTTTAAATGAAACCCAACAAGGTTCCAACAGATCCAGACAACTTCAATGCCTGTTACTATGACATCGCTCTGTAAAGTTCGGTCGGTTCAACTCCGCAGCTCCTTTCATGGGGGTGTTTGTTTGAAATACTTAGAAATGGATCATGGGCCATCGCCAAATTTGTTATCTTTCCCGGTTTCTCGGGCAATAACAGAAAACATTTCGTTTATTTTACGCTGGAAAGCTAACCAACCACACGTGTTGATTTTCTGAACACCTATGGATAATAAAGGTGGTGCAGAGAACTGACGTGGACACGTTGGTAACAAAGCTGGCCGATCGTTGTAGAAATCATTTTGAAAACATTTACACCTTCGAGCAACACCTACTAATCAGCGCGGAATCTATGATGGGCAAACTGGTGCAATTTCCCCTTCAACGACCCTCCTTGAAAGGACGCCCCTTTACTAAAATGCTCTCCCTAAGATGTTGATGACCTTTTCTGTTATTCGCTTTCCGGCAGTACCTCCAAATAAACGAGCTTGATCCGTCACTGCCACCTACCTACACCCCTGCAATGGCGCACACAAAATGCTTGGGGTACACTGGCCTCTTTAAAAACTTAAATGGCTTTTTCTTCTTTCTGCAAAGCGTTTTCACACCTTAATCCACTCTGATGCTTGAGTTCTGTAGACAGAAGCACAATCTCTTTTTCGTTTCGCTTTTCCATCGAATCACGATTGTCATCCACGAAAACCAAGTGCTCCTTAAGAAGCGCTTTTTCTTCTTTTGCACATGCTAATTCTCCCAAAATAGCCGCAGTCTGAACAGATTCAACAAATTCACTTGAAACTGCGAGGTTAATTTGTCAAAAGGCTGCGAATTCGGTGATAAAAAGTATGATTTTTTTGTGTCGCAGACAGGTGTTTTTGTGTTGCAAAGATTTGAAAGTAAACAACTAAGGATTGAAAATATGCAACGACTAAGGAAAATGAATAACAACTGAGTATTTTGTTTATTTCAAATTCTGTTTTCCTTTCGGGGAATTTCAGAAAGTTGTCAAAGGTTAAGGAAGTATTAGGGGTTACTTTCAAAACTTCAAAGCCGTTCACATAAACTGAGAAACGTGTATTTACAGCCTAATTTTGGCTTCCTTCCCTTGCGTGCATATAAATTTGTTTGTTTTGATGGTTCATATTTAACAATTACACTGTAGCTTGTGCAGTTACTTCCTTTCATCTACATATCTTTGATACTTTCAGGCCTTCCTGTAATTTGTCGATTGATTGTTGCCCAAATTTGGTGTTGCTTAGGACATAACAATGACCACCGCTCCACCTTACTTTGTTGAAGGTTTTTGACGAACAAAAATGGCCACGACACGATTTCCACATAAATTCCTACCATATTCGTCTTTTGTACAACTGCCGTTTTCTCGTCCCGGTGACGTTTTTTTGTTGCTTGTGCTTGTTCTCTTTTCATATCAACCGTTTCCTTCATGGTGTCCCTGTAGGCAGTAAGTCTGTCATTTTCTTGCTGCTCCAACTTGATCTCATCCAGGGTTTTCTGAATTTGCTCTTCGACCTCCGCCATTCGTTTCTACAATCAACGTAAACGTCTGAGCCGCAAATCAAATAAGGGGAAAGCTCTGTAGATAGATTATCTTTTAATAATCTCAGAAACGCTATTTCTCCGCAGCAAGGGCCTCAACGCGCCGAAGATTTCAGGGAGATGATCCTAATGATGTTTTATTATCTAGCATACCTAGTTTTATTACCTAGCATAGCCCAGACAACAAAGACACTGACAGGTGCAAATACATTTTCACATATATTTAGACGTATCGTTGAGTACCAAGACAATTTGGTTCACAAAAACCAAACAGTATTTTTGAAATTTTTCTTCGGTTTGTCGGTTTCATTCATTGCTTAAACAAAAACCGTTCGCTGCAGCCAACACCGAAGCATTAGGCAGTTATTCAACTATGAGGTTCTACATTATGTTCCTCATGTCAAGAGACTAAGAGAGCTGGGTTATCATTAGTCTGAATGAACAGCGCATAAAACCTGCACATTTTCTCTTTCCGGATGTTGACATGCCGGTGCAAATCGAAAAAAAGCTGTCAACTTTTACTTTACTTTGCCTCCAGAATAAGATAAAAAAGTACAATGTGAGTATGAGTTATTTGTTTGCATCGCTATGGAAGAATTTTTCCAGACCCCCTTGCATCTGTTATTGAATTTATTTGTGTTTTTTAAACCAACAGCAATTGAATGAAACATATAGAAACTTGGATATTTACATTAATCAGTCAGAAAAATAAGAAAAACAAACCGAAAAACAATATCATCACTTGCGCTGTGTTGACAAGCAAAGAGTTAGCTATGTTTTTGTTTATACAGAAGGTATGGGGACAAGTGATGTTTTTTTTTCGGGCGGTTTAAACAGCAGTTGTAATTATAAACGAAATGGGAAATTGGCACTCGCCCATAGTTTTGAACGCCTGTCAATCTTACTTACTTTTTTTGAATAAAATAGACGATGAAAGCTGAAGTAAACTATATTATAAAGGCCGTCTACACTGAGTACAAGCCAGTTGCCAGGCGAAATGCTTTGTTTCATTGCGTCGGGTAATTATCAGAACAGCTAAATCGGCTAAATCCATTCCGATTTAGCAGCTGGATCTGTTCTGATTTTGTTAAATCTTTCCGCTTTAACTAAATCTGTCCGATTTAGCAGTTTTAAGTTAAAATGCAACCAATATAATTTCTTTACGAACGGCGCCCCACAGGTATACACCAAGCCTTCCATACCCCGACTTTCAGTCAAGGCCTATCGGCACCTGAAGTTTTTCCTACAACTACGGACTATATTCGTCTTAAGCATTCTTTTCTGAAATGTCGCCTTGTCTTGTATACATGGGCGTCGGAAGGAGGAGAAAAGGGGGCCAACGGCCCCTGCATTTTTAAAATTTTAGCAAAACAAGAGTTGTTTTCTTAGTTTCGACTGGGATAAAAACAAATTTCACCACTTTTGCCCCCCCATAGAAAAATTTGTGCCCCCCTGGAAAAAATCCTTCCGACTTGTATATGTTTGGAAACGTTCACCATTTGGCTGCAAACATTGCTGCAAGGTGTATGCTTACTGTCATTATTTGTTTCACTGTCGAAAAATGTGATCTCCAAACCATTACAGTACTTAGCAATCTGCTGTAAATTATGTCAGCAGAGCAGGGTTTACCAATGGATTAAAAAAATGGATATTCTACGTGATAAAGACGCAAATTAAAAATAAAATATGCAAATAACTGAAATTAACACCAGTAAACTATGCATGCCCCATAAATAGTCGATTGCATAGCATGCATTTATATCACTAAAAATTGTAGACCTCTAACAACTAGCATCCAATTGACCACCTATCCCATCACAACTCCAAAGAGCCTGCATGCTGTTTACTCATTAGTCTTCTTGTTATCAGATTCATTACCTTTTACATCAGCTTCCTCTTTTCTGAACTCCATAAGTCTATTTTTTCTCTTACCTGTCGAATTTCTTCTTGCTTGCTTATCTTTGTATACCAGTTCAATAAGCAAGACTGTTTGCTCGCCATGGTTGGCGATGCCGCAGCTCAAGGCAGAAACAATCATGACGCTGTTACTATTTCTGAACAAGAAGAGCCAAGTCGTATTTAGACAACGGCTCACACATCTTCACCTGTTCGAGTTACGATCATGAAGCACAAAATGAAAAACGATGCATTCCATTCCCTGTCATTAATTGTCCAGACGCAGTGGTCAATTCTTGATAAACTTTAGAGTGGCAAAAGGATTGGTGTCACGAATTAGTGCACACGTATCAGCTGTGCATATGGCTAAACTTTTATACAAATAAAACAACCACCCATTATTCTAATGTAGCGAATTTATTCCTTTATGCAATTCAACTTAAGCACTGTCTGTGCACACTGCACCAGTAACAAAAATCAGCACGCATTGATGTTATTTAATGGAAATCGATTTCGCCATACGGCATCTTCAGT
>JGI24159J19872_10012890_pt1 | contig 10885 bp, 6 predicted proteins | sample Ectturendosymbi4_FD_19872 | JGI IMG/M metagenome (IMG submission 19872)
GTGTAGTTGCGGTTGGCGGCCGATAGGGGGTTGGTGTGTGGGGGAGTGCGGGGCATGGTTAGTTTTGGCACAGGCATGGCCGCTGGCCTCTGGGGCGACCTCGCTTTGTTGCGGTGCGACGGCGAGAGCGGAACCAAGAGGGAGGGGGAGTTGGACCCCGACGAATGGTACGCAAGCGAGGGGGAGGCGGGGGCGTAGTTGGGAGAAGAGGCGTAGGGGGGAGTGGTTCGCAGCAAGGCGGCGCGGTTGCGGGTGGGCAGGGGGAGGGTTTTGCCGCGGGCCGACGGGGACACGTTGCTGGACGTTGTGTCGAACGTTTTCCCATTGACAGCCGGACTACCCATGTCGCCGGGTCTGTGACAAAACAAAGGTTTGTGACGAAACAAAAACAGTGCGCCGTGCGCAACGAACTCACCACAGGACACAGTTCAGTGCGCGAGAGCACGTGACGTGACGTGTGCAGTGCGTTCCTGGAACAAACCCCGTCGGTCGAGTACGTCATTGTCAGGATCAAAAGTCACCCGTGACAATGAAAGACGGATCAAGCGTGACGCGCCAATCGCCGCCGAGATCAAGTTGGGTGGAAATATTTTTACGTTGTCTCCCTCCATTGAGAATGACCGAAACCACAATAAAATTTTGCCGTTTTTTTTCGAAGGGTAGCAAGATCGTCTTTTCTCACAGAACATTGCAACGCAGATGTGTAAAATGAAACACTCCTAACAAAGAAACGACCTTCCGCCGTCGGAGCATTACTTATTCGCCACCAGTGCAGAACAAGCAAAACTGAAACACTGCAGCTGCCACACCAGTGCAGAAAGCAATTCAACTACAAATAAACGTGTGACGTGGTGCGGGTTGATTTCTTTACATTACTCGGTTCTTTTGTGACGTCATTTTCCGGCGGAGTCGCAGATCAAAGGGACAAGTTACGGAGGTCGGGGCCGATGGGTCCTTCACCGGTCACCGCAAGACATGCTAAGTCGTCCATCCTGCAGTGCATGGTTTGAAGGTTTAGTAAGCGTGCACGAAAGTGGGAGGGCTCTCGCGTGCACGAAAGTGGGAGGGGTCTCGCGTGCACGAAAGTGGGAGGCCTCTTTGAAAGAAAAATAGCTAGAAGAGCTCGGAGAGCTTCTTTTCTTCGTTAGACCAGTGATGTTGAATTGCAAAAACATAAATGAATAGTTTTCAATGGGTTTTTCAAACAGAAGTTACGGGTTTACTCGTGAGTATCCTGGTGAGAAGAGGCAGTTGACAAGGAAATAAACTATCGCAGCACTTTTTACTTACGCTGTTGAATAGAAACGCGTCTTCAGGTGTTTGCGGAATGAGCAGGAAGCATTAGCTCGCACTTTAACGTTAAATCTTATAACTTTTAAATACACGAGAAAAGCAAAAACAACGGAATCATATTACTAACACTGCTTCCACCGGCAAAATATTTGAAGGAAATCGTAAATAGCCCAGTTTTGTTGCCGCCCAGTGCATCGTAACATCTAACTACCGCTTTCATGCCAGGCTCCTCTTGCAAATATTTACCCTGCTTTTTTCGTCTTACTCAAAACGTCATCTCCTATCTTCCTAGTTCGATTTTGACGGCAAAATAAAAATGTTCAGTCCATGCCTGTGACGCAGAATGGTTTCCTTAAGGTTCTGGTTCAGTTCACTGGGGGCCAGTCGACAGGATTTAACAGCACAAGAAGTCAATGGCCTGGGCTGTTTGATTGGGTGGGAAAAGCTCGCCAGGGTACCCGGATGACGACGTCAGAGGTTACATGAATCGAGATCATTGCGGATCTCGTCGTTTCATTTCACGTTAACTACTACGGTTGCTCAAAGGTCGCGAACTGCGCGCGGCCATGCTTGCCTGGGCTGGCGCGAAAAAGCAGCGGAAGACAAAGGAAGACGCTCGTCGTCACAATTAGGTGCGCCAAGCCACACCAAGGTACGAGATTTAAGAACTTTAGTTACTAAATTTATTTCATCTTGAAAAATTACGCTTGGCTTGCACTTGACTTGACTCTCAGTTGTACATTTCATGGCGTGCGACGTCATAACGCCGCCCGGAGCCTTTGAAGTTGCGCCAAGATGAAGGAAGCGAGGCATTTGTTTCGACCCGCACGTTGGCGCTGTCGAGCTGCCGGATCCGAAATCAGACATAAACAATTGAGATTTCGTGCATTCCGCTAAGATCATGTAGGATTGGTTATGATTTGAAATACGCTGCACAACGCAGATGCGACAAGGAAATAGTAAGTTTGATACAGGTCTGGCGGAGACCAGTGTGTTTTACCACCTGCTAGAAGGGTAGACGATGTGGACTTGTCAAAGTGGGATGTTCACTTCAGTTGCAGCAACTACCACAGACCAGTGTTCCGTCCAAGAAAATCTTGACTGAATAAATTACTATAAGGCCGCCTTAGCAGAGTTCTAAATGAATTGCAAACTTTGTGAATTATCAGAATATGTTTAAAATCTTATCGAAATACGAACAAAGTAAACATTTAGTTCAAATAGCTTGTTTTCGTGCTTCTGCAATGTTTATACACTTTGTCCAGCTTTATTGCTGACTCTTGATAGGCAGGTAAGTGGAATGTTGCAAGTGCGCGAGAATGAGATTTCACTGCACGGTTGTACACCTTGCAGGGAGGCATCGCTACAGACTCCTGCAGAGTTAGGGTGAAGTACGCTGTGGTTTGTGGCTCGGCACAAAGTTCGGTGGGTCCTTCTGTTATTTAACACAAGCTTTTTAACAAGCTTGATTGGTTCTTGACAACCCTATTCGGCATTAGACTTTCATATGAATGTCTAATCTCGGCTTCGAGTGACTGAAATCTGTAAAAGAGTTTTGTTGTAAAATTGAACAAACGCCTTAACCATTTCCGTTTGGCATTGCGGCAGATATTGACATGCTTTGACTTTACATTATACGAGGGGTCTCCAAACAGTTCTGTCCGAGCGCCACATAAGCTAGTATACAACAGTTCAAGGGCCGAACATAAACTCCTGGTCCAAACAAAAGAATGTCAAAACGTGAAGATTAACAAAAGTACATTTATTAGAAAGAATGGTGAATTTCTTGTTTGACTTTAGCACAGGGTTTTTAAGGTGTTTTAGGGACGCGATTCGGGTCCCTATAATCAAAGAAAATTATCATCGGGTCCCTACAGGTCCATACCGGGTACCTAACATTTTCCTGAAAAAAATGTTTTGGTATAATGGGGAAATCNGGCTTCAGATGCAATGTACACAATATAAACAAAGAGACCTCGGCAACATATCAGCAAAGGTTAGGCCAACCTGCAGCGCAGTAATACTTAGCCAACTGACATTCACTTGGCCGTCTTCCGTAATGTCATTGTTTCAGGATATGACATTCTACCAAACCAACAAAATTTTCGTAATTGTGTTATTCATTCATTATTTATAAAGTGTCTTTGCGGGCTGGCCACATTTGGCCCGCGGACCGTAGTTGACTGGCCGCATTTGGCCTACAGACCGTCGTTTGGCGACCCTGGCTTCAACCGTCAGAAACTGGCATACGACACACTTGCACAGCCTAGAATCGCATACAGCACACCTGCACACAGCCTTGTCAAGAACGTGAGTCAGGATAAAGCTGCACGACGCGCAGGTTCGCGAGCGTGTCGCAAAAATCTGCGTCACCCCATANTGCTTCGCTGAACAAGCCTTTCACAGGCNTCCGTTTCGACAAGCAGCCGAATGGCTTNCTTAGAAAAAGCTGAGGTCGAGTCGTCAAACCGACGCGAGTTACACATCCTCACGAACGACATTGTTTGTGGTTAAGATTCGGCGCGGGCCAGCCAGCTACAGTACCAATCTCGTGTCTTTGTCACTGCGTGGCAAGGTAAAAACGGTGACTTGGACCACTTCATGAGTGCCGTGAACATCTGCGACATGGCAAGCGCCTTGCTGGCGATTCTGTTGTGAAGTGCGCGCTGAATTGCCAGGGCGCGAGCCACGGTTTAATTGATGGCGCTGTTCAGGGGTGAATTTTAGAATTTAGGGGGGCGCGAGGCAAACTTCCAGAAAGGGACCCCAAATCTACACAATCACGTTGCTGAGGAGCTCCTTTGGCACATTTGCAGGTAATTTTTGATTTATTTTTAGAAACATTTGACTTGCTTCAGAGATCATTAAATGTGGGTCTGGAGTGGTTCATTAGCTTTTCATAAAAACAAAGCAAAAACTAAGCGTGGAGCTCTCAAGGGGGGCACAGCATCTTTGCAACAGGGGAAGCGGGGCGACCGTCTCGTTCGCCCCCCCTGATATCCGCCTGTGACGCTTTTAAGGCCAATCTATACTGGGGCCGAGCCAGGATCTATACTGGGGCTGAGCCAGGTGTTGCCAGGCGCAGTGTTTTGTTTGTTTCATCGCTCCAGGCAATTCTGCGCCGTGCAAGGCTCGGCGCGCCAACTCCTGGACGCAATAAAACAAACAAAACGTTACGCCTGGCAGCTCTTGGCTTGTCTTCAGTGTGGATTGGCCTTTGTGCGTTTAAGTGACCTGACTACCGCACGAAACACGAATTTTAATCCGCGAAAATTGACGCAGTGTGCTGGTCGCAAAATTTGACGTCGTAAAGTTTTGACAGGGCTCATTCCGGTTGGTCGATTGCTTGTGCTTTTCATCAGAAGACAAATAGAAGAAAAATAACTTGACATTCCCTGTTTAAATGATGCATTAAAGTCGCGGCCATGGTCACAAGCCAGCTGGTCACTGGCTATGTTTACGTATAGCACACGTGGTAATGGGAAGTATAACGAGACCCATATTCCTGTGACGGATACCACAAACACGCAGGGCAACCGCCCCACTTCTGTAATATACCCTCAAATTACGGAGGGGACAGAAATACTTGCAAGGGGGAGTTCGCATTGCCCGTGGAATTGCGTAAAGCGCGCGACTGAATTACGTCATCATCGAGCCACAGAACGCAACAAAGCAGTTGATGACGACTGAGAGGTTCAAATTTCGAATCGCGGCCGTTGCAGAAGGTGGTGAATGCTTTCGCTGATGGAGAAAGCCTTGCGTTCGGCTTGCGTCAAAGCACAACACAACCCTTGTGGTACTTACGAGGACGATATGGACATCGAGGTGTCGTCCGAGATTTGAACCGGCGACCTGGAGGACGAGATGGTTTTCGACGCGTAGGACGGCTGCTCGTCGTCGCTCGAGTCGCACGTGAGATCGATAATCTCGGGCTCGGGCTTTTTTCTCTTCTCGGGTTCTTCGACTGATACCGGGGCGTTTCGACTCAGATCTGTCGAAGCAAGATATCATGACGATGAGGTTTAGAAAACAGACAGAAAAAACGAAGAACTTCTTCGTGACAAGGCCACTAAAAGTGAACTATTCGACACGATTGATTAGTGCGGAAACTATTTAATTAACCCTCTAGAGCAGGGGGGGGACAATTAATTTGACTCGCGTACACTTTGAGAAGCCCGCGTTAAGCGGAGGGCCGTACCTTCTATTGGATATAGAAGCAAGTTTTGGTTAAGTTAGCCTCAGCAGTAAGCAATAACATTTACTGTGATAAGCTGAATGAAATTTCAGATTTGAAATATTTCCTGAATTCCTCCGCGGGCCACGGAAAACGCTGTGGCGGCCACATTTAGCCCGCGGGCCGCCATTTGCCCACCCCTGCTCTAGGGCAACGTTTCTTAATGGAAGCCAGTGAAATATCTGGGGGTCCCCAGAAGGAATGTCAAAACCTTTCAACCCTCAGATGCACAAACAACAACTACCATTTTAATTTTCCTGTGTTTCTTTTTTCTTTTATAAGAAAATGCGCTGCAACAGAAACCTCCCTATTTGTTCGCACAAGAAACTTTCAACAGGCACGCCATCGATTAACTGAAAAGAGGGAATTGGGACTTTACGCCAAAATTGCGTTTTTTTGAAGTTCAAACCGCTATACATGGCCACATGTCGATTTTGGCCCCGACAGAACGCATATGGGTCCGTTAGCGTAAGGACCGCGAGAAGACAGGCAGCATACAGTTGTAGCTCTGCCTGTTTTTATCACTTGACATTGTTTGTTTGTTTTCCAAGATCGCACGTAAACGAAACGCCTCGTCGATTCGGGAAAGCCTTGAACAAACGCAGGTTTACTGACTTCAAGGTTCTCACACGTTTTCATGAACTATTTTCCACACTTTTTTTTCAATACCTCTTTAATGCTAGATGTACTGTTGCTATCTTCGTTTTTCTGAAATTTTATTTGCAGTTTTACAAGTTGCATACCACTGCAAAAACATCTGCTGCCTTACTTTTTGTTCTGTACAACTGTCATAAGCAGCAAACAACAAAATTTGAATAAACAACGGCTAAATGCTTACCGCATCGATCTCACGGAAAGTATTCAAGCTTGTAAACCTTGCAATTGAAATAAAACTTCAAAAAAATCTGCAATCCAAACTGCACTGCCCTTAATATCATTGTGCAGTTTGTGGAAACTGCATCAACCCATTTTTACTAGACCTGTCTTGGTTTGTTTGGTTCATTTTTTTAAAACTTGTTGGAGAACTTCCAATTGACATCTCGATAACATCCACTGACAGTTGTACAATGTTTTTCTATCCTATGTCTCCTACGTTTTCATGAGCACAATCATGCACGTTAGTCGCTTTGGCATGTCCCATATATTTTGAATCGAAGTAGTAACTTTATTCACCAAATTTAATCTAATCAGTGTAATCACAGACGATTCTGCTTAGAAACTTTATGACGTCTTTGCCTTTCAGACTTTAAATTTCCAATACTTTTTTAATACTTCATGTACATTTTGGCTAAATTCAATACTTTTTCAAGGTCTTGAAAACCGATTTCATAATTCTTTTCAATGCTTTCAATACCGCGTGGGAGCCCAGTTACTTTCTTACTGAAAAAATGTTTGATTATTATGTTATTGGATGTTTACATTGAAACATATATGTTTTTCCAATATACATTTATATTATTGGAATATTTATGATAAAAACGTTCGAATATTCCAACATGTATGCTATGTTGACGCGATAACGACAAAAAAGGCTGAATGTCGATAAGTTAAATTTGGTCTGCGGCACTCAAAATATGTGCTCGTGATTGAAAAAAAACAAGCAATTCAAATTAAAGTCATTTTCACTAAAAGCTAATTCAAAAAGAAAGCAATATTTTTAGTAGAGATTCAAAAAAAAGGTAACAATACGAAAAAAGTGAATAAGGTAATTTAAAAAAGTAAAAGTAATTCAGCACACGCCCCAAGAATAACGATTGTCATGAAAACACCTTAAAACCTACAAACACCACAGTGCAGTGAATCGACCAAACTGTAGGGTTTTGAAGTGTCCTTGCGTAATGTTTTGAATGATGAGCACTGAACCATGACGAGACAATGTGCAATAGCGAAACTCTACCAGGGTGCTGTCCCACAATTATATCTATCAATCAGTTTGTGTAGTCTTCCTGTGAGTGTCGTCAGTGTTTCGCTTTCAAAACTTGTTTTCAATTAACGTCTAACAACATAGCGTTGCTAATTCAAAGCATATCGAAGAGGGGTATATTTTGTCTCGGAAAAATAGGAGAAAAAATTCGAGCCGACTAAAACATGGATAAAATCTATCACATTAATTAAAAAACACGCCTTCTGGCTTAATTGGTTGATTGGTCTTCAAATTTCAAGCGGCGAAAAAGACTACTGCTGTTTTGCTTCGAGGAGCACTGCATCGTTGAAAAAGAGTCGTTCCAAATACACAGCAAACTATTAGTTTGAACACGGATAAGCCTCCGGAACTCATTTTTGGTGTTTCAGCGTTCAGTTATTTTTGCTTTACTTCTTTCTACAGCACGTTTGACGAATCAGTGTTAATTGAAAGAAGAGGTGCTGGATTTGATGGGTGGCTGGTTTGGAAGCAGCGCGCGGAAGGCCCGAGGGCACTGCAGTGACGGATGAAGCTATCGGACGGCCGCAACCATAAATATGGCGAGAGATGATACGCGTTCAACAGAATCGATACTTTTTATACATTTTAATTCAAGTGGATATTAGCCAGCGTACCAGCGGAAACATTACACAAATATTACTGATCCGGCTGATAGTATCGTTACAACTTTCTTTTGGGGTTAGGCCGGTGTCATGGCCGATTTTTTGCAGGGGTAGATCTTATCGCGGTAATCACAGCACTACAATGTGGTCGTTAGCGAGTGGAACAGGGTTGCGGCATCTTTTACAGAAGTTTGATTCGTTTGGACCGCCCAAGCAAAACTTCGAGTGGCAAAAAAATGTTACCTTTCCGGATCAATTGAAAACACAACTTCTTTTGAATGCTTTTCCTGCTGCTTTGCGCTGTCTCTTTCTTCTGCTGCCCCCGCTTCTTTGTGGTAAGCCTCGAACTTGTCGGTTCGCCGCTGGCGGCCGCCTTCTTGACCTCAGGTAACCCCGATCGCTCTGGCAGATTTTCACCTGGACGAAGGTTACCTGCGTTCATTGTGACTGCATAATTGGCCAGCTGTTTACTCGGGTCTGCCCGTAAGTGCAGCAGCTTCCTGTGACACCGTGAATGCTCAGTGAGTATTATCTGTCTGCGCCTTGCACTTTGAACTCGGCAGCAAGCATTTTCAGCCTGACCTCATCTACATAAAAGCTGCAGTAACGGTCTTCTGTTTTCGTAATTGTAAAACTCCTGCCAAATGGCATTCCACTGTCTATAAGCACTACGTTTAATTAAATGGCCGTATTTTTAAAAAGGTACAAACAATAGTCGCACAGAAACTAACACGGAATTAGCCGTTAGCTGGAATTAGCCGTTAGCCGTTAAGTCGGCAAGTCGGCAAACAAGATGAACACCCCCTAGCCCGAAGTTTGAGATCCGCCCCCATTCAAATTCTCTTCATGCTTCAGCGATTCAACAAACCTCATAAAACGAAACACAAAGTTTGACAGATGGAATGCGGAAAGCAGACGGGAAACCTATCCATCACAATAAAGCTTGGTAGCGGTTTTGGAGAAATAGCACATAGTTCGCGGCTTCGAAGAATGTCAGCAATTTAAGGTCTGAAACGACGTTTCACTATGAGTATGGAAGAAACCTATGTTCTTTTACTGTAATTTCGTATCTTTGAAGAAAACGTGATGCGCGTCATTTAAACCCGGTTTCAAAAGCTTTAAATCGGCACCAAACCGTCAAGCGCAAAAATACTGCACTGCAGTTTCCAGCAATCTGTTCATTCAGAGAATTTTTGTGCTCCTAAGCAGTTCCTTACGCACCTTTCTGTTGAAACCGGGTTAGGAAACTTCTACGCCCAAACATGGTCTCGCAACAGGCCCACCGCGTACGCGCTTAAGCGCCTTTCCAGACAGAGTTCCTGTGTTTTGTTTCGAATGCAAAACTATTTGGATCAAATGTTTCACGCGGCTTCGCACCTTGAATTTGTGTGAATTCTTTTCTTTCCGGTTCAGGACCGAGTAAAACTTGAAAATCTTGTGCAGAAGCAGATACATAAAAAACACTGTCAAATGAAATCATATTGGGATGTTTGGAGGGTTCTCATTGGACGAATTTTTCCTGACGACGAAAACAGCTGCTTTTCGAAACGCCCAATATTATCCTGTTATTATCGTATTATCTTGTTTCCTGTTTCAATCATTGGCTTTCACGTCGTTGCATCGGTTAAGCTTACTTTTCGCATCAACCACGACGCAGTTCAGGGAGAACATGACAAGCATGCAGTCGAATGAAAAATAAACAAACAAAAACTCACTACCATGGCAACGTATCAGGAAAGAAGCGACCACTGGTTGGAAAGACGCTTTTGTGAAATGACATTGAACACCATGTACGAAGCAAACCCGCAAGCGAAAGAACGCGTTTAGAACGGGCATGGCTGTAAACCAGGGGTGGGGTACGTATTTACTATCACGATCCACATAAGTTCTGGATTGCCGCTGTTGGGTCGCACATAATTGATTTTATCCTAAGATTCTACCTTTATCTTATTACCAGGGATGGAGGCTTCTTATGACATACCATCTCAAGCAGTGCCGTGGCAAGGCAGCCCCGTACCCCCCGGTTGGGTGGGGTCCGACCATTCGTAGGGGCCCCACAGTATATATTGTATTAGTAAATTAGAGCCGTCTCTCTACCCTTGACTTTTACTCTTCTGGTTTTTGCCCTCAATGCGGAGCCGGTAGATCAAGCATGTAATATCACGATTCGTTAATTTCGTAAAAGAATTGCGGACGTTCGGACACTGTAGCAGTATTTTGTAAAGTTGTGGCTACGTCAGAACAACGCCAATAAAGTCTTGACCTTCTTCACTTACCTTCGATGACTACGCCCTTGTGCGTTGAAATTCTCGGGGAAATTTACGTCATAATGAATGTGCTGTGGAGTGTTGTTCAATCGCTTTGTAGTTGCGTACAGAGACTCGGTTTCTAGTTCAACGCTAAAAACGTTTTCGTGAAAGCTGCTTAAGACAGGTTATGTAAAGTTGAAACGAAGGAAAGCTGTTGTGTCAGTTTATTATATATATGTCTGTGCAGACTGCGCTAAGACAGTCTAATTTGCAACTTCGACTAGAAATAATCTCGATAAGTTTAACGCTCGCTTTCTCGATCTTAAAAAGCCTCTTCAGATTTAATCTCACTTGCTACATGTCATGAAGATGGATGGCGTCAAATTCCAATAAATTCGTTCTTATTAGAAGTGAAGGCAGAAGGAGTGTTGGGAAGCAGTTAGTTCTACGCACTGCTTCCATCTATCAGCTTTTGGTGAAAGCACCAGTTGATTACATTGAGACTGGCTATTAAAATGATGAGGCTGTACAGCGACCACCAGGTGCTCTGTGATCGTCGGGATGCAAATCTCAAGCATTAATG
>JGI24159J19872_10012892_pt1 | contig 10884 bp, 6 predicted proteins | sample Ectturendosymbi4_FD_19872 | JGI IMG/M metagenome (IMG submission 19872)
TGATAGGAGAAACTGGATTACGATATCTCTGACTATTATACTGATTTAAAGTAGGTCCTTGTTTATCAGATTTGACCAGAGAGGCAGTGGCGTAGCCAGCCCAAAAATTTGGGGGGGGCAAAAAATTTGATTTTAGGCGAACAACACTATTTTGCTTAGAAAAACGCCTCTCAAAGCACAAAATTACTATATTTTTTAAAAATTTGGGGGGAATGGCCCCTTTGGCCCCCCCTGGCTACGCCTATGCAGAGAGGGTTTTTTTATTTTTTACCTAGAAATACCGGACAAGCGATATTTTCTAGCCTGCGGTCGTATGTCATCTCTACCCTTAGGAAATGGTTTGATTGGGGACGGGAAGAAAGGTACAGAGACTGGGAGGCAGTTGCCATCCACGTAAGTTCGAAAAAGCCCTGATTTCAAGACAAAGGGGCAGATTAGCACCCTGAACTTGACTCAGGCTTTTGCCGAAACATTTTATTAGGGTAATTTGTTCACTCCACAAGCACATTTCCAATTTTTTAGGGCTTTTAAGTAAAAGAACTGGAAAAGCTTAAACTACTTTGAAAAATTAATTTTTAATCAACAGCTTTCCGCCCTCGAGGAGATGCCGCCGGGAGCTCCCCCCTCTTGCCGCGCCACTGGTTGTACTTCATAAGAAATTCGGTCCAGAATCAGCAAAGGCTATAAATCCATGATTTTCTTCATATACGCTCGCAAATTGCATATACATATATTCACAATAAAATTGAGTCATGATTTTAAACAATTTATCACGCAGATCTCGTCAAATCAATTGTCCGACTATTAGAGGTTATCATCTGGTAAACCAGTTAGCTAAAATACAAATATGCAGATATATCCATTACCCCATAGGTTCTGAAAGTGGGGTGCAAACACCCCCAGGGGTTGACAAACAGTGGCCATTTTGGTAGGGTGTTCACCAGGCTCGTAGCTTTGGGGGAAGTCCCCCACAAATGTTGTTGGGCTCAAAAAAATATTCGTAAAACATATCAAAAGACAAAAATTTTCCCCTCGAAAAATGTATTTTTCCTCCCCAAACCTTAACACCTGGCCAGGGTCCTGCTCACAACTGCAAAGGGTTACCAGCCATTGTGATGAGAGGTGTCTGTTAACCTTGACTGCTCAAAGCTGTGTCTATTCTCTGGCATCCAAACATTTTCAATGAAAAAAAAGCTTCCATGTGTTTTTTGCTGGCCTCACGCTTTCGCACAGTAAAAGACAAATGAGTGAGATCTGAATACCCTTGTCTGTTCCAAACTGAGGGATCTGAACTAAACAGCAGACAAGGCCAACAGTACAATTTGTTCTTTACATTGCAGCCTGTAAGCCAAGTTACTTCATTAAACCTTGATGATGAAAATGTGCGATTTATCATTTTGCTCCCTAGTCTGCATGGGCTGGTTAGGTTTGGGCTTTCTTGTTTTCACAATACAAAACTTTTCTTCAAGAGATCGTGTTGCAAAGGGTTTTTCTAGCAGGGAGGAAATTGAATTATCCATGCTTGCATAAAAATATCACTAAACGACTATAAATTTACTATTGTACACATGCAATGTGCTACACAGGAGAAAGCCGAGTCAGTGTGAAAGAAGGTTATCTTCAAAATAAGACGATGCCTTTTAGTCTAATTCCACTTACATGGCTTTACATGCCCTCAGATACTGTACTAGACAAACTACTTAACTGCATACATTTGTGTACAAGCAACCTTTTTTATCACACAAACTACTTAGCCCTTTATCTAAACTCTTATAATAAACATTAACATTTTACAAAACATTTACTTTAACTTTTACAAAGTACTCAGCTATTTCAAGTAGTATCACTGGAATAAATAGAATTAAGCTGGTTTATTGCTTCTGTGTACCATGAACAAACTAGCCTTCAGTCAACAAAGAAGCAGGATAACTCACTCAACTGCTCACTTTTGACTTCAACATTAATCATCACACTAACTACCCTAATGAGCTTTTTTGAACTGAAGCACTGCCTGCTTGAAATAACTACTACACTTGGCAAATGTATAATGTCAACCACACAGTCAGATATGCTGCAGTAAAGTAACAATCTTTGCATATACTGATTTTCCTTGTGTGGTATGTTTTGGCAGTCACAAGACTGGTTAAAATAATAGTTTGCTAATTTCATAGTTTATACAGTCTTTTTGAAGAGTAGATTGTGTGAAAGCACAGTAGCACATGCTTCTTCTGGAAAAAATTATGCTGTTTTTGGTAGGAAAAATGAGTAAGACAATTATCAAAACTTGCACTTGCTCAGAATACCCAATGTTTTTTTTTTAAATTAGAAGGGTAACTAGGTTGTCCACTCTTAAAATTTTTGTTAGAACAGTCATATAAGGGTTGAAAGATAATAAACATACCACCACTAATCAAAAGCATGGCTATAAAAGCTGTTGTGATCACTTAAACATTGTTCACAACAGTTCAAAAATGCACGAACACTATTTNGGCTAGGGAATGTCCACATATAGGTAGGGGATATCCAAATGGTTTAAGTTGCTTAAGGGGTGAGGGCAGAGGTTGCTAAAATGGTTACATAGGAAATTTTGGCAGCAATATCACAGGCTCACCAACTAAAGTCAGTAATATTAAGCTTCGTTTATTCTCTATTTTTTAAATCGTCGAAAGTAATCATTCACACAGACAAACCACACCACCTACCTAGCCACACTTGGCTATTTCAACCTGAGTCCAAACCCATTTGTACATGCCCACGGCAAGGAAAACCATCCTATTCCACAGCTTGCCTCCACTGCACAGAATAAGCTAAATGCTAGCAAAGCAACCCATGACGTAACCAAGTTGTTCACCAGCCAAGGTGAACAACCTAGCTGCTTTAAAAGCACTGCACTGCCTTTTTTCTTTCTTTTTTTTGTTTATTTATTTAACTTCTGGTGCTACTGAACAACCTTTGGTCATGCTTGAGCAGACAAGCAGAAATTGTTCGGCCGTGTTAAGAAATGTATTCGTTGCCTGAGAAAACAACACAAATAAAGGCAGTTCTTGACATTTATTGCTAACGAATGCCCACAAACCAACTTTTTTCTTCATTTCCTGGTGTTCACTGAACAAGTGACAAAACTTCAAGAAATTAAGAGTGATGAAAAGCTTGAAAAATAAAATATGTTTGCAGTAAAGCAGTAATACTAAGCCTCTCCTTTGGCCATTGCTGATTGAGTAGTCCAACTTATTTGGACGTTTTCATCTTTCTATCAAAAGTCACGGTGCTATCAAATGTTAAGATCAAGTCTTTTTTGCATCACTGAAGATAGGTGTCAATAGTCATTGTTACTTCACAAAGACAAAAACAATAAAAATGCAAGTTAGCTATCTCTTGGTGTAAGCACATGTTTTCAGCAGTGTTGCCAGTTTAGATTTTTGAGGCCGAATTTGTAATTTTTGGCCTTTTTTTACTCTTCTGGCATTTTTTTTAATTTTGAAGAAAGGCCAAATTAAAGTTGGCTTCTTAAGACTTTTTTGATTATTTCAATTTTTACGTCAGTTTGGCTGATTTTGGTGATTTCTGGACACTGGCAGGTATTTGGACAATGTTTCTTTACACAAAATGATAAATTTTTGTTGCAAACTCTGCACTAGAATTTTAAATTTTTAGTTTTTGCAGCATGTTTTTCTTTTTGCTGTTACAAGTTACTCCAGAGCAAAAACAAAAATTCTGAGATGTTTACTAATTGAGTGAGCTATATCATATTTATGTATATATTGTCTTTTCAAAGTGCTGTGCAACCTTTACTGGTTGTTTACAAGTTTCGCTTTGCATTTGTCTTGTACTGTATTTGGCTTTTTGCGGTTAATGTGACCTTTTCTCAGCTGCAAACTTACACTACTGTGGCTGTGATTACATTGAAAGAAGTCCTTCTTTGATGAGTCTGATTTTTCAAGTTGGATAAAAATAATATCAAAACAGAATGGATTTGAGACAAGACATTCGACTAGCTTTGTCCAAAGTCTGGCCTAGAATATAAATGCTTGTAGAAGAATGTTGTCAGGACCACAAAACTCACTGAACCTCACATGTTCATCAGACAACTGTGCAAATGTAAAAATGAATAAAAGATTTGTGCATTTTGTTCATACGTAGCCTGCCTGTTGCTTTATTCATTGTTGATAGTATTGGCCTTGGAGGTCCGCAAAAAATAAATAAATGACTTGGGGGTCCACAAGATGAAAAATTTGGGAAACGCTGCATTACCTGGATAGTAAGAATTATTGATATCCAAACTAACCGTACTATAGTGCATTTTGATAACCTTCCACCAAAAATTTTTGTATCTGCCCCAGGGTTTGTAAGTTATCTAATCAAACTCTCACTTGCAATCAAAGGTTCATCACAGATATCACACAATGTGCATATCAGAGACCTGAAAGGCATTACTTTGCTGCAACTTCACCCATAGGTACACTATTCAGGTCTAACATAGTCTTCCAATAGCAAGTGCAAATTCAAAGCTTTCTTTGACAGCCAACTTTCAAAACTTAAAACACACTAGTTGCTGGTGTTGTTGTATGGAACTGAAACACTGCGAAGATAACACGTTAAAATTGCCACACTATTGCAAACAACAGTGTTTATGAAAATGTCAAACTGCTGCATAGAATCAACATGAGAATTTTCACAAATAGACATGTTACACAGAAACTAATGTTAGATTCAAAGACGAAAAGATACTGCAGTTCACACACATATATATGTCAACACTGACAAAAAGCACACTGATGTTATATCATGATATAAGCACTTGCTTCCACATTTTGTTTTATAATTTTAATTATAATTTGATCGAATAAAAAAATCCTATGCCGCTGAAAACTGAGACCATCACCAACTGGCTGCTTCAAAGAAGCTTGATTTTGTGTGATTTATTGGTGAAAATATGTTGCTGATCCAAGTGAAGTTAAAAGTTATTACATTGCTCAAGTTTTAAGATGTCACTACTTTTATGTCAGTCATTTAAAGCAGCTCTCTACCATAACATACTAATTGCACCTTATTACTTAACAAATTACAAATCTTCAACCTCTAGGCATTACTTAAACCAGAGTTTTTAATTGCGCAATGACAAATTCAGCCCTTTAAAGCAGTCTGAAAGCAAGCAACATTTTCGTATGCGTTAGTTTAGAAGAAAAGCAGCTACTAAGTTGTTTTTCTAACAGCATTGAACTGCAAAACTAATGTTCACAACTCTAGCTTTGACACCTTTCACAAAGAACAAGTTATTATGCTAAACAACAGCGTATAAGAAGATTTTGGTAAAATTTTTCAATTCTCATTCTGGATGCTGTTGCAAGCACCTACACAAGTTTAAAAGACCATCAGTGGTGAAAAATATTTTAAAGTATATATGAAAAGTTCTAGAAAGTCAAATGTGCATTTCCCATTTTAGTTTAATTAACCAAATGTAACGAGATACCACCAAAAAGGCATGAAAGTACAGTGCAGGGACAATTTTCAAGCAATACATCATAAATTAAAATATCATTTTTTCTAATATATACAGTGCATTGCAGTGTAATCAAACAAAACGTACTGATGGCATAGTGTAATGGTCGGCAAACTGTGAACATTTTAGTACTATTTAATAGGCTGCACAACACTTTCTGCTGTGGGCTGTGTGGTGCATACAGCAGCAGTCCTGTGCTGGTTGGGTGGATTAAAACATATTTTACTGTAACAACTATGGAACATTGCTTGTTTGACATTAACAAAGCATTGCTTTTGTCATTACATGGTTTATGACATTAACACAATATGTAACAGGCAACTGAAAACTGCATAAGCTTGAAATTGGCCTTCAAAAATGAGCATGGGCCCTTAATTACGATTGAAAGGCCAATTTGAGCCACTATAACGAAAGTTTGCTGATCACTGGCACAGTGTATATACATTGCAGAGGTGGACAAAAAGGGAGTTTGGACTCCGCGGAGGCGGACTCTGCATGTTTTTTTCGGATGCGGAGTCTAAGAACTTTCTTTGTCGATGGAGGTGGAAACATTTTTTTTCAAGCAACATGCCTATATGTTACTATAGAATTCGCAATTTTGCAGAGTTGAAGATGAATATTTCTGTGATTTGTGAAGGAGGAGCAGACGCGGAGCAAAACTTTTTGGAGTCAGAGCGGACGCGGAGTCAAAAAAATGAGACTCTGTCTATCTCTGATACATTGCATATGCAACAGGAAGTTAAAAATGGGGCAACAAGTTCTGACAATGACTGACTTGGTGGAACTATGCACATTGCATCGAATTACTTTTCACTGTTCTTTTTTCATGTTTATGGTATTTGAAAGTGATGAATTTTCCCTTTGATCGTTCAACCAGAATCGTCGCCAGAAAGTTTTCAACAGGGGGGCTTGGCATTATAAAATTAACCAAAACTCCACTGATTTATAGTGTTTCATGTTTCAATTTTGAGGGGTTTGGAGCTTTGTATGGAGGGTCAAAGCCCACCAAATCTCCCCGTGGTGACGGGACTGTGTTCAACAAAACAAGTTCTGCGATGTTTGCATCTTCTGCTTTCATGCTAGTTTGCATTTAGGTGTTTGAACATGACAGTTTGTGAAGTGCGTGACTTTGATTAACTATGCTCCACTTTTAAAGTCATCATAGGATGGGTTTGAAACAAATCATCATTTCAAAAATAATAGTTTACAAAAAATAGAGTAGAACTGTACTCAAGAAAATGCTTTCTAAAAACATACACTTCAAGCGCAAACCATAATGTTTGGACATTCAACTAAATCTTGGACATTTTTCAATTAAGTATATCAAAAACTCATGAAATAACAAGAGTTCTACACAGCTTTGCAAATTTTATAATATATCTAGATTTAAATTCAAATCACAGCAAAAAATGCATTCAACTGTAGCTCAAACAGTTTGTTCCATGCCAGAAAGTGCTTTCTGTTGATGCTACAAAGATGCTCGCAATGCCTCTTTCGACTGCTTTACTCGTTCCTCATCTAATTCAACATTTGATCCAACAATAAACGCATCCTTAATTTTGCTTAGTTGTTCCAAATCCTGGCCACAAGGTAGTCCCAGGTGCTTTCCCATAAAAGCCATCATGATTTGGTGACTTGCTTGTATTAATTCCACAGGATCACAGCCTCCAAGCATTGGCAAGTGTTTGGTGAACCAGTTCCAACCAAAGAACATTAAAATATCACTATGGGTCATATGAACTGCTTTTTTTATAGTAACAATTTTCCTTTCAGCCTCAACGCCCAGAGCGTCTGCATCTAGCTTTCTCATACTAGCCACATTTGCAGGCCACTGAAAAGTTTCAGCATTAATAAATAAAATAGGAACAGCAGAAACTTTCTTGTACACATCTTTATCAAGGGGATACAACCATGAATCAAGACCAAGTGCACCTTTAAACCTTTTGTCTTTGGAAAGAACAGTTATTGCTGTGCCTCCACCAAATGAATGACCCACCACAGAACATCGATCCAGATCTAACTTGTCTTTGAACTGAAGCAGATCAACCCCAGCAAACACATTGTTTAGAGTTCCTTGATTCAGTTCAATTAAATGATCAAGAACTTTTGAACAGTCATTGGCTCTTTGATGAACTTGCTTATTTCGGATTGCGTGCTCATTGGGATCACCACTGTTCACAACCAAAAAGTTGATCCATTTTTTAATGGGCTTCTCATTGCCATCATTTGGCTTTTCAAGGTAGTAGGTGGCAGAAGCTGACTCATCAGCATGCTCCACTGATGCCACTACAGAACCATGGGATGCCATTTCTAAGCAAACACTAGAGTAAGTTGTTCGGTTGGACCCAAGCCCATGTGAAAATAAAACCACAGGCAGCTTGTTTGAAGCATCTTTTACATCTAGATTTGCATTATATGTAGCTGGCATAAACCTGCCTGAGAAAAAGTACCTGGCTATCCAAGAAAAGTTTGACAATTTAGCAAACTTTATGAGTCCTGTTATGTATTCCTCATCAGAAACCCAAGGTGTTGGATAGTTTTGGGAATTGTGTTGTGCTGGATAAAATAATCTAAACAGAGATCGATTTTTTCCATAGCAAGTTACAATATCTGTGCAGCCAACATGGAAAGGGCCACTGGGTTTTGGAAGTACAGATGGCATCACATTCAAAAACCTATCTTGATAACATTTAAAAAGTAACCTACATGCAACTGATCAAAAACCAAAAATAGATTGCTTATATATTAGATGAACTGCAATGATTTACGCATACACTGTAATTGCTTCACTAGATTACACAAAAAGCTTATATAACAACCAAACAACATTTTCATTAGTTGATAGTTTTTCCTTAACGCTTCATTATTATGCAGCCAGATACTCTGCAGGTGGATTTAATTCAAGTCAACTAAGTTTACTTCAGGAGCTTACTTGGTGCAATGTAAGAAGTTAAAAATAACAAACATTTGCATAGTTGTGTTCAAGCAAATACATTAGTCCCCACAAAGACGACACAGTCAATTCTTCCAGCACTTTTTTTACTAAGAAAGTGATTTCATGCAAGAAACAAGTACACTTGCTCATTCCTGAAATCTTATTCAAATGTAACCTTATTGTATTCATTCATATTGCCTTGACATACCTTCAAGATCTCTTTGCATGGACTCTGACTTCAGTGTAACTTGTAGACTCATAAATCCCTTGAAGCTTAGTTGCAGGAAAATCTACCATTATCTTACCTCATGCATAGTAGTATGTGTGATGAGTGTAGGTATATATCATGGCAATATGAATCTGTTTTCAGACATATTTACTTAACTCACTTAATACCCCATCTTTGTTTTAATTTCATGTACCCTTCACCCTACTTGCTTATTTTTTGTTCTTAAAATTTTTGTAACCTGTTACTGTATCTGAAACTTCCAAATGCATATAATTACCATGGTTCCAGTCTCTCCACCTTCGTCCAGGTTTACTGTGTCACCTAGTTGCTTGACACCTACTAGCTACCAGTGGTGTATGGATATGGAAATTTTGCAATCCTAATCCAACCCTAGACTTTTTCATAAATTCCATATCCAAAAATTAAAAAATGTGTACCCCATATCCAATCCAAATCTCAAATAGCTCACTTAGTTGCACATTAGTAAGATATTTGGTAGTGTTCATTTTTCATCAGAAGGTAAAACTTCAGTTATTTCGCCTTTAGTCAGGCGCGATCAGTTGAAGTGGACATGTGACAAGTACGATAATGCAAAGAGGCAAGAGTAGGGTTTACGATTAGGGGTTATGTTTTTAGGTTTATGGTTTAGCCCAGTGGTTCTTAACCAGGGGGCATCACTAAATTTCCAGGGGGTCACAAGCCCTTATGCACCTTGCAACATGGAAAGTTTGATCAATAAATTTAACAATAAAAACATTTGTTTTTCCATCTTATTTAAAGTCAGGGGGGTTTGAAACAAAGGGCAATTACTTAGTTAAGAAAGGCATGGCAGAAATTGAAGAAAAAAGGTTGAAAACATCTGGTTTAGCCTACAGTTCACACAACACAGACAAGAAGCCACCAACAGCTTGCCAATACTGAAACCATGACAAGGCTCGTCCATCGAATTAAGAACTTGTCATGTGACCATTTCAACTAATCACTGAGTTCGGCTAAAGGCACAATAGCTCCAGTCTGGATTTTTTCAGTCGTAGACCAAAATGTTTTTGAAATAACCAAAATAATTAGGTGATTTTGGTCAGAATGTCTGCAAAAATAGGCTGACAAAAACTGTTATGGCGAGCTTTGATACGCCTATTGAGACAAATGAATGAAATGTCTTAGCGAAAATTGACCAAAATGTCTCAGTGAAAAAAATGCAGGCTCCAGCAGTGCTTTTGCCTCACAAGCCTAAATACAACATATTTTTGTCTTGAATGCCATGGCTACAGTCACCCACCACAATTACTTTATGAGAGAGCTTGACAAGAAGTGCACAATTCTTTTTTACATGGTAGCCAATGATACAGTTGTACACAATTCTCATAATGCTCTAATCATACGGAAATTCGAGATGTTTGTTTAGGGATTAAATCAAATGATGCAACAAGCCTAATTTGTATACCTGCTGGACTCCATGCAACGCCAACAGCTATTAAAATTTGACAGTGACACAAGGCGAGCGCCATTAATGTTATATCCAATGAAGTCATTGCTAAAAACTGTGTAGAGATTGTGTACCAAAATCTCTTCTGAAACTCTTTCCAAATTACAGATCTAGCACTGCTAAGAATGGATTAGAACCAAATAACCTTGCAACTTTTCAGTAAATGTAACATTTCACAAGTTTCTTACGTGTTTATTGTTTTTGAACCCACAGCAACATGGTCAATAGGTAAGGTTTCCAGATGTCTTTGAGCGCCAAGAACTGTCCTTGAATTTGCTATCAAAATGCGTTTTGTCCTTGATTCTTGATAAACATCATGTTGTCCTTGAATATTTTCCGCCGCCCTTGAAAATTCTTGAATATTTTTAAAATTTTTCATTAAAGAACTATTGATTATGTTGAATATCCAAGAATAAAAAATAAACAGTGTAAATTAACAGAACAATGTATAGATTTATTCCATCTTAAACAGTTGTGTAGTAAAAAGTAAATTATTGAAGAAAGGTTGTGTCGTCACAATATGTTTTGTTTATTTTTCAATTTCGTACATGGTTAACATAGCCTGACTTGCCCATACGTGATTCAAGCTTTCTGAAAGTAGCCCACCATAGACCTACCGGATAACACTAAACGGAGGGCCGGGCGGGCTGTGTTGCCAAATGAAAAACATGAATTTTCCGCGGGCTGGCGAGCTGCACACAAGGGCGGGCTGGCAGGCTGCACCACAGGATGGG
>JGI24159J19872_10012894_pt1 | contig 10883 bp, 6 predicted proteins | sample Ectturendosymbi4_FD_19872 | JGI IMG/M metagenome (IMG submission 19872)
TTTTTTTTCGAAGTTCGAAAATCTCAAGCTTCAAATTCAAAGCAACAAGCACCGATCGGCCAACAGCAACCGCTGCAGGCGAGCGACGTTCGGAAACGGCAGCAACGCGGTGAGGTCTCCGAAAGTAAGATGTTGTGTGTCAACCGCCAACATCTCATAAGTCATAATGTTGACCACTGCAGTTTAAACAGAAAAATGGTCTCCGGTGACACAGCGCACGCTTGGTATGTCATTCTTTACAGGTCAGTGCGCAAAGAGCTTTCTAAGCGCAAGAATGAAAACAAACAACAGAGGTTGGCTGAGCTGAAACTACTCCGGATGTTAGCAACGTATTTTTTGGAAAATAAAAGCGTTGCTTAAAGTTGTCAGAGCCTTGCCAGCATGCTTTTACGCGAAGCGGGAAAAAGTTGCAAAAATGCATTTTTGCATGCAACTAACATTTGCTCAGCGACCAATTCACTCGTGCGACGGCCCGAAAAAACAGTTTTTTTTGAAAAGCTTTGTGTGTTTCAGAGACGAAATTGCAGTATGTTAGAGACAATGACAACAGCGGCAGCTTCGGTAAAATTTCTACAGCTACAGCAGCCTGTCTATCCCCGCTTGCTGCAATTGAGTGACACCTGACAGAGCGAGCAGTGAGATGAAGGAAGACATAAAGTGGAAGATTTGCTTATTTTCAGGTTTTCATTCCGTGTCACGAGCAGTCTTGTTTGTGCTGTTCGTGTAAAGTAATGCATACCAGGACTGTTTTTCCGGCAACCACTTCTTGTATTGTCGGAACGTCGGCGAAAATACCGCGAAAACTATTGTTTCGAAACGTCGATCTTTTAATTACCGAAAATTTCGTGGTCTGATATAATAGTAAATTGAATAAGAGCTCACGACACCTACTCAGTAGGCGTTGATATACCCTGACAAGATCATGGTACCTGATTCCTGACAGTGAAAGGATTATTTTCGATAGATAGGGTGAATGAACAAAATTTGAGAAAAACGCTCCCATTACTTGCGTCGCAACCGCTCGGCATGCGTGGTGTTGAATGCACAATACACCACGAACGGGATGTGAGCTAAGAATAGCACCTATATGTACGTGGCGCGAACAAGCAACAACAGAGTGATCTCCTCGCGTGGTTTGTATTGTTGCTTGCTGCCGCAGCGTGAAGCTTTGCGCGCTTGCCGGTCGGGCCTTCTGATCGCAACACCAGACAACGAGTAACATGTTCATTGAGGGTGGTTTCAAAATAAAACTCGTGCAAACCTAACGTCGTGGTTGGGACGGGGTATTCCTGTCGGCGTTGCTGCAACAGAGTGGACAAGTGTTCTTTCGCTCCGAGTTGCAATTCTCGGCACCAGTCTTCGTCCGAGAGCGACTGTCGAGAAAAGAAAAACAGACAAACCACTGAAATGTTGCCAGCAATGCTAGTCGCCAACTTCGAAGTCGCTTAGTTCATGCAGTTACCACCCCGCCTTGCAAATGGTTTCCCGTTCAGCCAGTTACAGGCAGTTGAAACCATGCGATCGAAAAAATGCCACTAAAACGTGTTAAAATATAAAAAATAGTTATTTTTACGGTTGGTACTTTGCTTTAACAATGCATTTGAAAATTACCACTTGCAAAAGTTTGCTGTCACAGCTAGAGGTGGAAGATATAGGTTCGTTGCGCATATGTAGTGAAATCACAAACCCATCACAAAAAATCAGTGAAAATGACCCGTCATCGAGAATGACAAGATACGCTTGAACTATTGTTGCTATTTTTTTTCAGTTTAAAACATGTGATAAGTTTTTCCATGACGTGAAATATTCGTCACTTTGCCAAATGACACTTCACTGCAGGTCTGCGTTTTCACCAAGGTGGTGAAACAGCTATACAAGCCTTGCTAAAATACCACGTAGTTATCACACGTATTGCTTGCTCTGCAGGCCTTGGAGAAGCGCGCGCACCGCCTACCTCTATCTCGTCGGTGTCAACGTCGAACTGAATTTCTCCGTGAGTGTGCGAAAGGCGCTTACGTTGTCCTGTTCGTTCGACCGTGAAAGTTTCGCATGGATGAGCCCCGCTCGGGCCAATCGCGAATGGAGGAAGTTCGGTCTCGGTTCGCATGATGTCCCCTGTTTGTAAGCATTAAAAATTCGTCCCATGTGGGTCTGCAAGATGCGTGGGCCTTGAAATTACCTAGCCGAGTATAGGCCAGGCAAGCAATATATCTAAGTGATATGATTGAGGTTTGCTCAGAGCAGCTGGATTCAAAGCTTTTGATGATAAATAAATCCCAATCGTACCCAGCAGTTCAGTCATAACAGAACCAGATCTGAGGTGTGAAACTTTTCAGTTACAGTATTTAACTAAAAGAAATGCAGAGAAATGCTCAATCACATGGGATGTCCTATCGTTTATATTGTCTTGGACTGGGCCTGTTTTAAATTTCAGTTGTACATTACAAGCTCAATGTACAGTCAAGCCACAAATTCAACTCTTACGCTATCGTTTTGAGAGTAAATAAAGCAAGTAGACGTACAACGCTTTCTGGATTTATTCAGGATCGCTTAACTAAAGTAATGTTTGGTGCTAAACAAACTGAAAGCCACCAACAATGACGTTTTCCAATGACGCAATGAGTATCTTACTGTTAACTTAATACACACGCTGTGCACTTTAATTCTCAACCACAGCAGTATTTACGAATGACGATAATCACTTGTGTATGATTAACAAGAAATCTGTGCTGCTTCACACATGTAATTATCATAAAATAATGGATATATGAAAATGAAATTCTCGCGTGAAGAAGTACTTGTCGTTGCCATTGTTAAACAAGAAAATATTCTAAGCCTGCTAAAGGCATTGGCGAATTGAAAGAAAATCATTTTTTGTGGGGAAATCGCGTTACCGAATTTCACCAGAACACGGAGCTATAGGACCAACAAAAAAACAACATAAAAGCATTAAAAAAAATCCGTTATTTTCACTAAACTTTTACCGCGAAAAAAATGTAAAACCCTTTTCAAGCCATTGTTTAAATGCGTTTTAGTCATAGTCAACTCTACCACAAGGAAAAATGGGATATAGCATGCTTTGTAAAAAACTGATGTTGCATCATGGCCTGTTTTCCTTTCTTTGCAGCAAGAAACACGGAGCAAAACTCCATCTGACCTGGAAGCGGCATAAGCAATGCGTTGACGTCGGGGATGCGCATCAAGCGACGACGCAATGCGACCATGACCAGGGACAGGCCGGCGATGAGCTGGAGCAGTGCGAGGTTCTTGCGAGTCGCCGGGCTCAGGAGAAGGCCTTCGCGTATCATCGCCATCTGTGCGGCAACAAAACGTGCGAACGAAAGAGGAAACGCGAACGTGACGAAACAGCGACAAGAACTTCCGGCTGGAAAAAAACACGCTAGTTCATTCGCAGCGTCGCGTAACGCGGACTTTTCGTATGAACTTCGCGACTTCAAAGTCTGGAATTCCATTCTAGACCACCGCACCAGCGAGCAGTTGTTTCTCACTGTGCTGCTCAAAAAAGAATAACTGTGACGTTTTTGTGCCGTCTTATTTCTTAAGCTGTTGCCATGGACAAAAAACGCAAATGTTTGCTGTTTAAAATATGCTTTCACGTAGATAGGCAAGGTCATGAATTGTGAGGAACGGTGAGTCGAACCGCGTGAGCTGAGATACTTCCACAGTAGCTGTGCGTTCCAACTTTTGCGCTGAACGGCTGCGTGTGATTTAGTAAAGGTGGGGTAAATGAGCGAACAAGAAAAGAACTTTCATTTTAATCGCGTACACCAACGTCAGCATTTCCTGCAATCAGCGATTTTTACAAAGTGTTTACGGAAGAGCATACAAAAGTTTCCGTTTCGGTGGCAAACAACTAAAAACCAAAATTTTTAAAATAAGAATTTCTGGCATTTCGTAAATCTCATTTTCTAGTTTTTAAGTACGAATTTGATTTAAAACGTGTTGTAATAATTCACACTTTTTACTAAAACTCACGTGGTGACGTAGCCTTCGACGCATTCGCTGCATCGCTACTGGAGAGATGTGGTCGTAGTCGGGTAAAGTTACGGCGGAAGCGACGTCATATGACGCGTCCAAGGCCAGAACGTTGGCCGAAGCAGACGCTCGCACGCGCGACACGAACAGATACATCACGCAGCGTACATATTCTGAAAAGGTCGATTGTACGCACTGTGTATAGAATCGATATCATCACAAAAAATCGAAAGTGAATGTGGTACATAGAACTGCAACTCAAAAATCTCTGCACAACGTTCAGTAAGTAGAAAGTTTCAAAACTCAGCCATCGAAAAATTAATTTATAAAGATTTGCTGTTTCTTTCTTACAAAGACAAATAGAAGAGTCGCCACGGATTTGGTCGGGAGGCATAAGACGCCAAAGGAATTTCTCGCACGCAAAATCCTTTAAAAAAAAAATTTTTAAAGTGTGATGACGTTCCGCTGTGATCAGAAGCAGAAATTGCGCCAATACAAAACAAGATATAAACTCTACAGTAAACAGGCAACTGATGTTTTGCGATGATTTTTACCAGTGTTTCTTAACGGGGTCCTCAGGGCCCCCTAGTGGTTCTCAGTGGAACATCTCGGGCTCCCCAGAAAGAGTGACAGAGGGTTTTCTTTTAACTCCCTTGTGACAATATTCTTGTTCAAATTAACTGCCTAAAGTTGTTATTTCAGTCGTCATGCAATGTATCACCATTTTTGGGGTGTGTTTGATAATGTATCTCAATTGCTACTGTTTCATTTTTGGACCAACGCACCAAGTACCGCGTTAAGAAATAAATTTATATTGTCGTAGAGAACTTGAAGCTGTTTTAGAATAAACCCATAATGTTATAGAACAGGCGTGGGCAATTAATTTGGCTCGGGGGTCACTTTTAGAAGGCCGCGTTTATAGGAGGACCGTACCTTCTAATGAAAATAGAAGCAATTCGATGGAAATAGAAGCAAGCCGCGGTTAAATTTATTCTCAGCACTAACATTTGCTGTTATAAGTTGGAGGAAACTTCAGATTCGAAGATTTTTCTTGAGTGCTTCCGCGACCACTGAAAACGATGGGCCAGTATCTATAAGAACAGAGACCCCTGGGCTTGTAAGGTTAATAACCATTGTTTTGCGCTATCTTTTACGCAATGCACACCTCGCACTCATCTCCGGTGAAAACGAAAAGAACATTTGCAGCAGAAAGGCATTGAAAAAGGGAAAGAAAATCAACGACTTGAAAAACCTTTTCATACCGGAATAATTGCTGAAGAACAAATTTTCTCTGTTAGCCGCTTGTGTACTCGGATCAGCGCTACTTAGCTTGTCGTAAAGCTGTTTGTAATTTGGATCGGCAGTGATGTATTCCTGCCCTGCGTACAGAACAAGAACAATGCAAAGAAGTTACTCTTGAAATAAATTGATTGTGTACAAGGTATAAAGCCAAAGACGCAAGTTCTTGTATATTTACGTTGTTCTATAAAACTTACCAATGTGTTTCATGCTCAATTGCAAAAAAATATCAATAAAATTCTAAAGAAATCTCCACAAAAACTCTAAACATAAAATGTTAGTTGACCAGTAAGAAGCCTTTCTTAACTTAGATTCGAGTAGCAAAATTCAGTGAGGGTGCAGACCAGCAAAAATGGAAGCTGCATTTTCATTTCAGGTTCTTCGGGATTCCTCATTTTTGTTTCGCATGCCGTCGAATACGTTCTGGAGTTTGGAGTTATTACGTCATTCAGAAATGTGCTACCGAAACTTAAAATGTCAGGCTGTTAGGATTTGCTGTGATCGCGCATTGCATTAAAAGTGAAGTGCAAACTTATCCGTTGATCACCCACATTCACAAACTGGAAAGTAAGAACGTGCATGCGTTTCTCATTCACATGAACGCTTAAATGTTCTTCTGAAGTTCTTGCAGTTGACAAAAGCCTTAGCGCCGCCAACTGAATCGAGAAAATCTGGCAAAGCATCAAACACATTATTGCAACACTTCGCGAAAGTCATTGTTACCTGCTGTCATAAAATCTGATAGCGGATTTTTCGCGGTATTGTGCTCTCCAGTGACAGAGTTGACGTCAACCAGCGCTCTCCAGCACTCCGCCAGTTTCTCTCTTTGTTTTCTCGGTACGTGGGCGCCGTGCCATAACGACTTCATCGCGTAGTCCACGGACAACAAGACCTGACCTACATACGAACACTGAAAAACTTCAGCATATTTTTATTGTTTACACAGGTGGTAAATCGTGCACCAAGCACACAGAGATGCAGGCGCAGTAGCACGTGTGCGCCGCGCCTGCACTGCATCAAACACTACAGAAAAGTAAGAATAAGTTCAGCATGACATTAAACAAGCAAATAAAAAAGGAAAACACGTCGCAGACATTTTCGCCGAATACTTTTTCGTATCACCAGTGCGGATGATTACCGCATCGACGTTTTCTAAGTATGCTTTACTGCAGTGATTTGAGTACAAAAAAACACTCCTATGTAGAAGGTGCAGTGATGGGTCAGACAGGTTTTCCAGAATGCATGCGCTACTGCCAGTTGTGGAAAACAAAATCTGGAGATCACAACAGCATAACAGGGCGCCTGGAAAAGTGTTATCTGGAATAGTTAAATAAAACTATGTGCTTTTGAGGCAACAAGCAGTTGACACGAGTGACTGCAAACGCCACGTAATTTTCAAATCAAGTACGTCAGCTTTCGTGATGCACTGTCAAGAAAACGAAATTCAGCAAATTTTGCCCAACACGACGGCATGGCCATAGTGCACAAGTTTAGGAAACAGTCAACTGAAACCGAAGGCTAAACATTTTGTTTCCAATCACCGAAATACCTAAAAGTCAAAATAAAGATGCATACTTGTCCCAGCTCTACCACAAACACGAAAACTGGGAAATGTTACCATCTTTGCGCGCCAAGAGCGGATGTCTTGAGTTATTACGTCATTACCTCTATACGCCTGAGGCGCACAACTTACTTTGTTTTTGACAATAAACTGTGCCATTGCACAGCTACAAATTGACTGTGTAGTTGCAAAGCCGCAGTGCGGCTGTTCCAATTCGGTTGCAAAGATCACCTGTTGTAAAACCACCTGTAGTTCCTCGTACGTCAGCTACTGAGTGCAATACTGATTACTACGAGGCGATCGAAACAAAGCTTTTGTTCAATTTGTTTATCTTTTTCGTGAAATCAAATCATGCGTTCTTTCATTGTACAGTGCCCTTCCACCAACGTGGGTTTTCCCTTTACTTCCATTAGTTGGGAACGAAGACAACATGCAGTGGAAAAAGAAATTTTACTCACTTGAGTAAACTGTACATGTATGGATGCACAAAAACAAGCCGTAGGATGTAACGCACGCATTTAATTTTTGTGTGACCACCACGTGTCGTTTTTGTTACCCTAAACTTATTCAAAATGTGTTTGCGAAATCAAATCAGCTGGTGGCAAAACAACTTTTCAGGGGTAGCTACTGTGGTCAGGAAGCAAAAGTGTGACTACTTCAGAAACCAAAAACAATGTTTGCACTATTCGTGAAGAAAACGAAGTCGTTCTTTGGAAGAAAAATGCAGGTGAACGCTTTCAATTTCGTTTTTGCGTTGTCGCCAGAGACGCATGGTGCTAGGACTACGCGATTGATTCTGCACCTATAATTTTCATGTTTGGAATTACCCGGGTAAGAGCGTCCCTAACATTTTTGAGCAAGAAAACATTGCTTAAGCGAGTTGCTAGTTTTCTTTATCAACGAATCATAGCCCATTACCTGTTTACCACTATACACCACTCATTGTCACGTTCAGCTTACTCAAGCACATTGTTATCAAAATCGAATGTCTCTCTGTGTTTTTCTCTTTTAATGTATTGCATTTTTAGATGCCTTGGGAAGGTTGCCAAGGAAACTTCCATCTTTTTCAATGCAAGAATAACTCACCATTAGAGCGTTTCTGCAGCTACAGTTTAATTATATTTCGCCGTGCGGTCCGCTTCGGAGCTGCTCGGGTAGGGAGTGAGTGCGCGCCATACCAGCAGCACACTGCAAATGCACATTGACGACTGATTGTGAACACGCCAGGGAATCCTGTCACGCACGACACCTGCAACGATGCTGAAACTGCTGTGAAGCAAGCACAAAGAGCAGCTGTCCGCAATACTGCTTCAATCTGCTCGTGCGCCGCGCCCGCGCGTCAACGGCCACCGCGTTGAAACATGCTCTTTCGCTCGGGTTCCGTGACGTCTCGGGCCAGACATTATGTGTACGAGACGTCACCAATTATACGCCTCCCATTGGAGAGACTGCGAAAAAAACGAGTGGAGCGACAAATGCCGTTCGCGCTCCTTTGTTTCTTTATGCACAAACGGGATGAAGAAAGGCGCCGCGGGTGCTTTACACGCGCCACTCGTATTGTCAGCCTGGCGCCATATTGGTCTGGCGGGCTAGCGGTTGATTTCAGCGCCTGCTTTAGATGATTACCTTACCTTCGAAAGTTTTGATAGTTTCATCTAGAGTAAGTGAATAAAGTTTTGCTCGTCAGTTGAAGTACAAGATTTAGTTAGGCATGTTTTTTTTGCAATCTGTTTACTACGCTTTTTTTGGAAGGAGAAACAACCTCATTTGGCTTAGGCTAGCTTCGTATAGGATCAGGTTAACGAATCGCTTACATTTAGCCCATGTTCAGGCTCTTGCAAGCTAACACAACTAGCTGGTAGGGTGCAGATTTATAACTGCATGTGATTATGTCATTTCGTGTGAGTAACGACCACGACGTAGATACCAGCACTAAACAAGGTTCTTAACTTCCAGAATAAGGATGTTTTTGCGTATGATCTACTGCTGCTCTGTGATTCGAACGTTTGCCGTTGCGTTGTGGTAGGCCTGGCGTTTGAATTGCCTTCTAACACTTATTGCTGATGTAGGTCAGTAAATAAAACAGCATTTCTACGAAGCAACGATAAGGTGGTTTTTAAACTGCTTTTCTACCTAAATAGACTGTAGAAGATTGTTGACTACAGAATGTCTCAGAGCTTCTTTTTTGGAGAAACTATTGAGGATGTGATGTCCGCTATTACCGGCTTATCTTGCCCTGTGTGCAACTGCGAAGATTTCGATAGAAGGGCCAAGTTGCAGCACCACGTCTTGAAAGTCCATTTCCAATACAGCTTCCTGCTGGAGATTCACGGCCAAACAGGTAAGCGGGTCCGATTGAACTACGAACGGGTTCGTTTTGAGCATAACATACGGCAATACGACAGAAAAGCGCCAATTGTCCGCACGACGAGATTTGACCGATAAGCTATTTGCTGGTCGATTTTCCGCTGCAAAGTTGTCGCGTGGTACCCTTCGTGACGTGAATCATTTTTCTCAACCTTGCAACAGGACGCTTTCACGGCAAGCGCAGTTGTAGCCTACTTATTAAGGTGGGCGTGGAAAAAACTGCTTGGTTGCCTTCATGCAACAGCAGCACCAAATACTTTATTAGCATTCCTACAACCAATTGGTTCCGCATGCAAGGGCGTGATGAGCGCCTACTGCTCTCTGCCAAACAAAGCAGATTTGGCATATTTTGACATCGTGGAATGAACTTATTACATCGACTTCTGCGACTTGTTTTGATGACTGCTCCCATAAAAAATCGACTTGTAGTAATAAACTCTGCGGCGCAAACTGGTTTTAATGATCACAAAAAAGTTACCAGGTGCAAGAGCAAAAGCAATTTTAAAATTGTATCTCCGCCTGTTTGTTGCAAATTCTCAGCTTCGGTTCTTCCTTGCCGAAAAGACTGCTTCAAACGGAGAAGCGGCGCGGAGGCCGAGGTCAATCGCAGCCACTTTCATTGCCCCTTCTGCGAAAAAGTGTTTGGAAGAAGCCAGTCTTTCAAAGGGCACGTTTCCGGAAGTGGCAGAAGAGGTAAGTGTAATTAGCGTCTGGCATCACTGGCATCATTTTTCTCTGCTCGTTTTGTCAGCGGGACGTAGCAAGACTCGCAACCATGAATTGTTGAAAGATAAGTTTCAGCAGCTCGCCAGTGTGATAACTTGCGGTAAACATACTTGGAATGGTCAAGTGTATACCGAATTGGAAGAGTATGAGGAGTAAGAGAATTGTTGATGGGGTAAAACATAATGTGAAAATATCTAAGAAAAGTACAGATACGCAAAAAAGTAATTTCGATATGAATGCCTTAATTGGTCGCATGCGTGTAGCAAACATGTGGTGATTTGTGGACGTTTAGAGCTTTTGTTTGCATCCTTCCGCACGAACCCCACTGCCGACGAAGTTTGAAACTACGTCTCAGCTTCCAGGTTTTAAACTATACGCACCTGGCTATTAAGGAGTTGCGGTACCATCTGTAATCTCTGAATGAGCGTATAGACATAGATTTAGGGAACCATTTTGCCATGTCTGAAAAGATTTTAAACAAAGGTAAGACAAAAATCGCCTGAAGGAGAAGACCTATTCCACGTTGCAACGTTCTTTTAAGTTATTGCACCAGTTGTATGTTGTACGGTTTGCTACGGCCGTTTGAAGTTGAGTGGTGATTGTGACAAGTCGATATTACATTCTGATGCCAGACGTTGGGTTGAAACTGCTGAGGCAAAAAAGTAACTACGAAATGTGAAATGCATTTTATGGCTTCATATTGGCCTAGGTCAGGACATGTACCCCTGGGGGTACATTTGCCTATCCGAAGGGGTACATTTATGGTTAGCAATAGAAGGTAAAAATATATTTACATGTTGTTTATTTTCAAATCTTTATACATCTATCACTAAATATTATTTTCAAAAGTCATTATATGTATATTGTTAAGTATATCTGTGAAAAATCATGAGAAAATATTTTGTCATAAGGAGTTTTAGGGGTACATGTTCAT
>JGI24159J19872_10012895_pt1 | contig 10883 bp, 5 predicted proteins | sample Ectturendosymbi4_FD_19872 | JGI IMG/M metagenome (IMG submission 19872)
TTACCAACGCCCTAACTGCTCCGCCGATTGCGCTAGAGAGCTGTTCAATGGCTCAAACGGATCGGCCAGTCTAGTAGATTGCACTCGAAAAAAAATTTTTTGGTTGGGGGTTGCAGATTTTTTGTGGCTGACGTCATAAGTGAAGTAGTTTTGGGGTCATTTTGGCTCATGTTGTTAAAGTGTTTCGCTGAAGTTTTCCTTGGAAACTAGGTTCGAGTCCGAGTCTTTTGATCCTTTGATCGACTTTCTAGCGTTTCTGGTTCAAAAGTTATGATCTAAAATAAACAAATTAAGTAATTATCTAATTAACTAATTAGTCAAATATTTTTGCTAGCTTACATCACAACTTTTGAACCCGAAATCCCAGCAGGTCATCCACTGTATCAAAAGACTCGGATAGTAGCCTAGTATTCAGTAAAAACATCAGCGAAATACTATCACCTAACGGTTGGCACCCAGGGCCAGGCAAAATGAGCCAAAGTGGCCTAAAAGCCCTCCATTTTTGACGTCACTCACAAAAAAAACGCGCCCTCCAAGCAAAACATATTTTTTCGAGTGCAGACTAGAAGACTTGCCGCGTCTTTTGAGACTTTCACCGGGTCTGTAGAGCATACCGGACAGGAGAAATTGCCGCGCAAAGCCATGTGCGTTTAGGCGTTTTCTTTCGAAAATCCCCGAAATCAGCCGGACGCCAAAGAGTTAAATTCTAGGTGGTTCTCAACCGCGGTTTCGGGAGCCGCATGCGGCCCCCAAGTACCTTTTGTGCGGTTCTCAGCAGTCTTTCAATAACACTTCTAATATTTTTCGTAACAGACTTCGTTCTGTAATCAAACAAAGTTTCCCACTTGACATGTATTAAATTTTTTTAGTTATGCTCTCTAACAAAACTGTAGGTTTGGATATGGCAGCAGAATGGTTGAGAACCACTGTTTAAATCGTGCTAACACTTGTTAAATTTTACAAAAAATTGAACATGATCAGTCATTCAAAATGCATGAAAGCGGGAATTAGAGCAACAAAAAAGTGATCCATGTACGTATATGGAAATCGGTCAACATGTGTGACCAAAAGTTATTTACACAACTCACTGTAGCGATCGTATTGAAATGCACACGTCTGGTTTCTCTGATTCCACAGCCTCATTTGTCCATTGTTATTAGTAGCCGCATAAGGTCCATGGTATTCATTGTAGCTGATAACCTTCACCACATAACAGCACAATGTTCACAGATTAATATAAACACAGAACAAAATAACTTTTGACATGAATGTAGGCAGGTTTTAGGCGAAATATAAAAATGAGACTAATGTGAAGAAGTTTTTTAGATTCACGTAAGTTATTTTTTGCATATCATGCAAATGTCTCCCCAATCTTACAATTGAGATGATCGGTTGAATTTTTTGAAATTCCACTGTTTGTCATGTCATAAAAATGCATACGTTTTTCATATTATTGGTGAGCTGTGCGTCGACGTTCCTTTAAAGCTCCGCAGGGGCCCAAGCCGTAGTAAATGTTGGAAAAATGAAGCATAATTAAATTGTGTAGAACTCATTAATGCCCAGTGTATGATTTTTCATACGGAAACGTAACCTTCCTAAAATTAATGTATAAGAAAAACTAAAAAGATTCACTATCATTTGTGGTTGGGTGTTGCTACCTAGAGACAGTTAATGATACCTGCAGAATTGAGATTTTTGAAACGATAACAACTTCGCCAAATTTTAACAATAAATTATGTAGGTTTTCAAAAATGAAAATTTTATTAGTAGGTACTGGCTAGTGAGGATTCTTACCCAGAACATATCTTAAATACGTGAATTAACCAGTGGTTATATTTGTTTGCATAGTAACGATCCTCGTTCTACCAAACGTTTTTTCTAGCTTTTTGTTTTTTAAATTGGGAAACAATTCTTATCAGTTATATGAAAGATTATACGCTGGACAGTAACAAGTGCCTCCTGAGAACTTTGAAGGTTAGACTAGAGTTTCCAAAAAAATTCTTTTCCAAAGCAAATTATAAGAGTGACAATAAAAGGTGTTGAGTTAGAGATGTAGTGCGTCAGAATCAATTGGTATGGTTAAGAATCGTCTGCACGGTAGTGTAACCTTGTCTTGCACGATCATAGTGTTGTTAGGTTGTGAAAAGTAAAAGTGCTGGAAGAGATATCCTAGACCAGATCCCAATTGATTCAAAGTTTTAAGATCACTTTGTGCTGCATAAGAGTCACCAAACTATGGACTGTGTATTGTCAACAAAACACAAAATATTTGCAAAAATTTGTTGATTGTGTTTAATGCAACCGAAACAATTACATTACGTAAGATGCCCGGTCCTCGGACTGTTGTGTAATAGTTTATGTGGCCCTCGAACAAAAAATTTGGAGATCCTTCTGGAAAGCTTATGTGTGCAAGCTAGGCTGTATATCAGTGGACTGAATAACAGTGACCCACAGCAGCAGAAACTGCTTGATGCGAATACTCTGTGGGACTAGCATATTACTAGCAGACTAACCTACTATCTGCTGGTTACTGCATCACCAAAACCTTGTCTGAAAAAGGTGCTTGCTGCTCAGTCAAAGATGCAAAAATAAGCTTGGTTATTTTACTGATGTGTTGACTGAATGATTTCACTGTTGATTTTCATAAGACAGACTGTGATTCTTTACCATTAAGACCTAAGTTGGGAACAAGAAGAGGTGTTCGTCCCCCCCAAAAAAAGTTTTTACATTGTAAGATTTGATGGAAAAGATTGTTTAGTAAACAAAAACTGCACAGACACTCAAAGACTGGTGCGCTGCATTTAACAAATGCATCAAATCGTTTGCATAAAGTGCAAGGTGAGACTTCATCCAGACAGGTATGGCGTAGCGAATTAGTTAAACAAATATTTATTTTTTGGCCATAACTTGCCAACAACTAACGCTACAGCCAAAAGGCTCGAAAGACACAGATATTCGTCTAATTGATTTAAAACAAAAAAACGATTAAAATGCGACTTGAACCTTTTTCTCAGGTCTTAATTACGTTATGAAAAAAATCTTCACAACTTCTCCCAGTCGCAATGTCACACTAAAATGTTCAAAGCCAAAAGCGCCAAATTTGAAACAAATCGACTCTCGGAGACTTTCTGCTTCTTCAGGGGTTTTAAACAACTCTCTTGCTCTATCGGTCGGCAATTTATGACTGGACGAAGTCATAGCCAACATAGTGGCTTTGCAGTCTTTGCAGGGCGAACTCTTCTTTTTTCATTAAAATGTGCTAAATCTGGTGGTTACGCCTGTGCATATCCTTGAAACGCCGATTCGACTTTCGTTCAATAGCAGCTAACGCACTTAAGTGCCCAGCTTATGATATATCACATGACCAAAAAATGGCTTTAGAAATTCAAATTCACGACAAACAAATTAAAACAAGTTTTAGGAGATCATCTCGAAGAACATGTTACGGATGAACCAAAAAATTCAAAATATTTGAGCTTCGGGCGTTAATGGTTTAATGCCAAAATTATGGGTACAAAATTAGCTGATCTTTTATCGCTCTTTACCTCCAAAAATTGACATGGACCCTGTTTTGTCGCTATTTTAACCCCCAAATGTTGAGTGCATTTCTGGTATGCTGTCTTTCTAATCTGCTCTGTCATTTCTTTCCCGTTTTGCAAAGTCTGTAGTGGAATGCAGTATTATTCATGCATTCCTTTCCTTCAAAATAGAATTGATTACTATGCGCCTTAAGGAAATACCAGAAAAATGATTTTGCGCGACAGTGTGTACATGCTAAAAAATCGAAGATGCGTTAAAACAGACAAAAAAGGAAATAAGCATGATATCACAAAATGCGAACCTACCGCCCACAAAAATATAAAAGGCCTATGGGAGTTTTGCTTTACCACTATCCTACAAATTAGAAAATGATAGAAACTGAATACCCACAGGGAGAGGGTGACTGACAAAAAATTTATGCTTAATTTGTGCATTACTGTTAAAATTTGTCTTTACTGATGATGCGCTTTTTTGGGTTGATATGTGTGAGGACGTATTAAATTGTTGAGGGTTCTATTTTGAACGTGTATTTTTACCGTAAAGCGAAAATTAACTTTATCAATATTTCCCCAGCATGGGGAAAAAACACATTTTCAAAACATCCTAGCCGCTGCACATCTATGTGAGATCTTACATCATTAGTGAAAACAATGCTGAAGCCAACAGCTTTTATGGAAAACCTGCTTAACAGTCATCCACTAGAAAAGATGTTGCAAGAAGCAAACGATTGTCAATTATGCTCTTCATCGTATTTCCTCCTCCTATATTTCAAAAACCAATATTTTCAATTTTTCGTGCAAACCACACGTGACAATGTATGAATAGGTAGAAGCCGAACAATTTTCAAACTTTAAATTTCTCTATGTAGCATTTTTGCAGATTTGCTAAAAAAATCACCTCAATATTTCGATCCAGTCTAGCTTAATGAAAAGCTATGCAAGCAGACGCACCACCTTTTCGCGTTTGGTTTTAACGCGGTTTGCGATAAGCAACATTCCTCATGAACAAATATTTTGTTTACAAACCTGAAAACTGTTGATGTGTATGTGGATCGGGTGGGGCGATGAAGGACTTGAATTTATCAGATACCATTCCTGAAGAGTGTTCACTTCAACTTTATACCTAAAGTTTCATGGTAGACGTTACACACACTGCAATTACCTGAATATCTTGGCGTACCTGAAAATCCCAAGACTACCATTAAGAAGTTCCTTTTGACAAACACTGCTGCCTTGTTGAAGCAACTGCACAAGACTCTTCCAAAGAAAGCGTTTTTCTAAGATTAAGATATTAGCTTTTGTGCCGCGTAAAGAAAACTGATTTCCAAAGTGTGCAGCGATAAAAAAAGACCGGGGACCACACATTTGTAGAAACACCCAGAGTAAAATTGTCGCTTGCTGCAGAAGCTAAGGCTGCAGGTGAATATTTTCATACGATTTTTATATACTTTTACGTGCAATGTTTTAGAAATTAAAATAAAATGCTCATTTACGTACATAACCAACATGCCTCCACGCTTGTGCTATCGGTACAAGTTTCATTCAGATGCAAATATACCTGTAAAATGTTGAAGTCGAAAACTTATCCCTGTTAAGACCAAGCGAGGGATCCGCTTCAATCACAAATCGTCTTTGTATATCTTGACGTGTTTTATTAAGGAAGTTCCCGACAAATGGTGGCCTGGCTGGGAGCTCAGTTGGGAGCTTGGTTTGTCGTGATGGGCCGGTCACGTTTAACGTGAGTAAGGTTTGATTGTGAGGTAGATTGTTTCCTAAGGACCACCGGTCAATGTCTTTGCTGTACGATTTCAGCTGCGGATGACAATGAGGCATGTGAACAATTCAGAAGCCTAAAATAAACGGTTTCGAGTAACTACATTCTTCACAATGGTGACGCAAGCGATGCAATCGAGCAAATATTTCAAATAAATCGATGTCCGTAACATTACGCATCATCAGTCCCAAAACCTGCAAGCGACGGTTTAATGGTTGCAATTCAAAAGTTTCACACGCGTGTCCTTTGCGTACTTCGTAGTCATAAGATCACTTGTTACGAAGCGCCAATGCACAACGACGATACACGAATCATCACTGAGGTTTCAGTTCTAGATTTACACAACGAATGGAAGGAAAACATTGTATAAATGACTATGAAAAAACGAATCTTATTTGTACTATTTATCTTTTTAACTTAGAAATAACCTAAAGTACGACAGTGAACGTGGTATGGTGAACTTCGTGTTAGTTTTTCGAGTAACGTTGGTAAAAGCTTTGAAACCGTTCTGGAAACACTTTCAAGTTCTGCAACTGTGAAAAAAGCGTTTTGTTCATCTCAATCAAACAAACTGCGAAAATTGTTTCTTGTCACGTTATGATTATTTCAGTGTTTGACTGGGAATGCTTTTCAAGTGTGAAAATGAACGTGGACAGAAAACTCGCAAGAGAATGCAGCAGATTTTTCATATATGTATTTCTACGTGCACTTTTACTGTTGGTATATTTTTCAATTTTATAGCCATGTTCTCAATTCTTCATTCTTCCTCCCACTAATTCACAGCAACATTGGAAAACTCTCCGCGACGAAAGTAAATGTAACGTCTCAGTCAAAAGAGGCCTAGCACAATAAGTCGATAGTGTGGAAAGTTATTGCGGGGAATCCAGCTCAAGTAGCAAATCCGCATGGAAGCAGTGCAAAAAAACTCGCAGCAGAACTGTGCCACTAAGAAGTCGCATCGCTCAAATGACAATAAAGAATTACAGTACCTCTGCTTGCTGCAGGATAGATTCAAAACAATGAAGTAAACCTGATGTCGTTAAATCAAAATAGTACCTGGTTCAGGCGATTAGGCAACTTACAAGCAAATTAAAGAGTGAAAAAATCGTTGTTAAAAGGAAGAAATAACAGAAAAAGAATCGACAAGCGGCACTACGTCTGGAAGACACAATGGCATTTTTTGTGTTTTCGGTCGTACTGCCGTTGGTGTTGCTGTGTGCGGCGGTGATTTGTTTGCATTCCTGCTGTTGTGGTCCTCGCATCAACAAAAAGTACTACATCAAAAGTTTAACGTGTCATAGTAGAGATTTTACATGGATAAGAATGTGTAGGTCGTTTATTAGCAACGATGATGTTACTTACTTGGCAGTGCCGCTTTTACTTATTAGGTTAACGTGTAACTTGCAAGCAGGAGGTCGTGGCGTTTTCCCTAGAAAGTGCTTATCCTTACAATATCCTTTTATGGAATGAAGCAAATGCATTTTTTCACACTGCGCAAAAGGGGCAAAGCTTTGCCTCTAATAAAATGTTGCAGATCAGGAATTTCATTCCTGGCCAAGTCCACGGTTATGGTAATTCGACTTTCTCCAGTTTAGATGAGAGCCCAAAACTAAGACGTTAATGGAAAAATAGCCCAAAATCAAGACGTTGATGTAAAAATAGCCCAAAATCAAGACGTTGATGGAAAAACAGCGATACCCTCAAACGTGTATTTCCGGAAATACTTCAACAACAAAAAATGATCAAAAAGTCATCATATAAATTTATGCTTCAAAGATAAGGTAAACAGACAAACCAAACTATTTTGTAAACTCACGTAGTATTCTCCGGGACTATTGCACACAATCAGCCAATCCATTCGAGAAGATGGAACCAAAAAGCTTCTTCCTACTCTCGGTGGTACACCGCGGTCAAGGTAGACACCGTCCACAGCAATTTCAAGTATATTACATGGAGAACCTCCGTTACCATCCACCACGTTCAAGGCCAACATGGATGCTCCCCCAGCGTTTGCCAATCTTCAATAAATAAAGGACTTCAGCTTGAACTTAACAAGACAAAACCAAATCAATAAATAGGCCTCAGTTTCAGGGATTTGAAAACACCTTTCCTGTTAACATAGCTTAAAGAATTACGGAAAACCTACTGTATTTGAAATAGGTAATAGGAAAGGCAAAGATCTTTTAACAAAATGGCGGGGTCTTTCTATCACTCGCCTGACAAAATCCCTTTCTTCCTTTTGTTGAAAAATATTTCAAAATTTTCATTCTACTCAAGCAAAACTGGGAACGACAATTTTAAAATAATACTGTATTGAAGTTAGGAGCACTGGTCAGCGAATCAGATGGAACAATCTGAATAATTCAAATGTGCTTTTTTATGTATTCTCTTCACGCACTTCATTCTTGTTTTTTCTATCGTATTCAATGCACCACCCCATCGCTTATTCATATTAATGTGCGTTGTGATTTATTTACAAAAGTGTCTTTTATTTCTTTTATCGTGTTTGCGTTAGTATGCAATTACTACATTTTTGCCTCTCATAGTTCGCAGTGCGCACAAGCAGCTCTTTCCAAAGGGTTGTGTCATCGACAACCCTGATGGCTTTTGTCAACGTTTTGTGACCAGCAATCCAAGTGTATAGCAACTAGAGTCCTGCGCGAGGCGGTTAACCCGTGTAGGTTGCGGGTACCCGCATTTGCGGGGCGGGTACGGGAACCCGCACTGCTATGTCGGCGGGTGCGGGGCGGGAGCGGGTTACCTTGCTGCGGGGCGGGAGCTGGTTGTACTTGGTGCGGTTGCGGAGCAGGCGAGGGATGTGAAGTTCTTTGTGCGGGCAACTGAGTGTTGAGCCAAAGCAAATGAACTTAATCAGCTCAAACATTGCAAACCACGTGGATGTACTAAAGCTGTTTGCCAGCATTGCGCTTACGACAGTACTGTAGTCCTGCGGCATTTGTAACATTGTCATGTAGCATCCCATTGTTGCGAAACGTTAGCTCAGACTCTTGCCTGTGGTGGGCAAGTGAACATTTTCCAAGGCTACCGTCGTACTTGGTGAGGAATAATTCAGTCTAGCAGCCCTTCTAAATGGATAAGACAGCGCTTAACCTACAGCTAGTCACAACTGGACTGAAACGTGTTTTTTTTACCTCAAATCTGTTGACTGCGGAAGATCAGATCTGTGGAAAAGTTTTAGTTTGATTGCCAATGAAACGAATGATCAGTTTGATTTTGCTGCTTGTTAGAGTTTTCTTCAGGCGTTATGAGTAGGGCAAGTTTTTACAACTTTTTTACTGCTTCCAACAGCTTCCAAAATACTTAGATATTGTGTAGTACGATGTTTTAAGCTGATTCCGGGAATTTCATATTGCAACTTTTTTCTTTTTCACATGCAACATTTTTCTGCAACTTTTATCAAGTGTTGCACAAAATTTAAAAGTGTGATTTAGAAACATGCTTTAGAACTATTTCAGTTTAGTTCTGTTGTTTTTGATAATCGATTTGAACTGAACAGTGACCTAAAAGCAATTGTAGAAATGACCCGGCCAAACATCAGTCCAGAACTGCTGGCCACATTTTTAAATTGCCAAGCAACTTCATGCACTGCGGAGCGAAGTTTTAGCATGCTACGCAAACTGTTGGCAAATGATCGCCATTTCTCCCAGATAATGTTTGGAAATATTTGGCACTATATGTAAATAAATCGTATCAGTAAATCACTGTCGTTTAAAATGCTTGTGCACAAATGCAACTTTTTACTTCAACCTTTGTTAAAAATAAATGTATATTTCTCACGATTTTATTGCAACAAAACTTGCCCTGGTTACGAATACATAGTAGTTTACGGACAGGTGCGGATTTGAGACCGAAAAAGTGCAGACTGGGCGCGGGTTGGGATGGTCTGCGGGGCAGGTGCGGGTTAGAAGTGTACGGATGCGGGGCGGGAGTGGGCAAGATTTTTCAAACCCCTGCGGGTGCGGGGTGGGTTTAAATTTAGCGGGTGAGGGGCGAGAGCGGACAAAAAAAATTCACCCCGCGCAGGACTCTAATAGCGGCAATCTCATGCAATTATCTAAAGGCGTCAGATATTGTACAGTCGCACTTTTTTACCATGTTAAATCTCCATAATCATAAATTGCTTTTATTATGCTGTGAAAGCTGAAACGTGGCGGTCCGACGTGATCGCCGCCATACAAAACAAGCTTACGTTTCCTCTGGAAAGTTCCAGAATATTACCGAAAAACTAGATATTACCGAAGTTAATCACTGGATGAAATTCTACAAAACATCGCAATGCTTGAAAGACTCTGTGATGCAATAAAAACATACAGTCCGTTTTCTTGAGAGTCGTCGACGTCGACAAACAACCTGATCAAGGCGTCTCGCATAGGATTTCCACGTTAAACTGTTTTTGCCAAAGAAAGCCCTATTTGGCATGTAGGCTACATCATAATTTGGTTTGTTTTTGGCTTCTTTTAATGGTGTTGGTATATAAAAAACTTTGTTTAGCATTTTGAAATCCTTGCTGCTTTGCGTTTAAAATTTCAGAACGTTTCCACCCTGCTTATCTTGTCGGCATTTAGTGAAGCAATGTGGAATTATCTGACCAGCAATTTGGCGTACCGTGTGTAGTCGTAGCTGGTTAGGTAGAAATTCACCTTGTGTAGCTGTAGCCGGCTACCTGGCCACTGGCTCAACTAATATCTTGAAAACGTCAAATACATTTTTAAAAGATCCGAGGACTGTTTGAAACACTGTACATGGAACAGAAAATGAGAACAATTTTGAGCAATGGTTTTGGACAAAACCTATACCATGAGACAAAGACTCATCGTTATGTCAAGCCTCCACATGCGAGTGCCTGGCAATGACAGTTGGTTAAGAGCCGCTGTTCAACGAGAATTAACTTGTATATGGAGGCATGTTAGGTCCCTTGGAGCAGGACCTTCGAGCAAAATTGTACCTGGGGGTGCGAAGACTGACACCGGGCCCTCTAGCTTCTGGGTTTCTCGTTGAAACTTGTATAGCTTGTTTTTATAGCAGGGGCCACCACCGTGGTGCCCACGGGCACCAGGTCGCCCGAAAGGAACAAGTAGGTCGCCCGCGGCCCTGTTCTAAAAATAACATTAGCATGATCAATATCTTCACATTAACGAATATCAATACTAAAATAATTGAAAGTAAATTGAGCAAAATTTTTATTTTTGAAGTGTGTATCAAACTTGCAGCCCTTCGCATAAATCGGCACACAAGAAGTAGCTCCCAGCTTCAGAAAGGTTGGTGACCCCTGTTCTACTGTATAGTAATTAGAATAAAGATAAAACATCTACCATGCCAAGACTTAGTAATATATTAATCGTGACACTGGCAATCAACGTATACACTAGTAATTTTGGGCTTGATTACAGAAAAACTTAGCGTGCTTACTTTTATCGTCCCGGGCCCCAGTACTTCTCGGGCCCGGGTACAATGTGTAACGGCGCGCAGCGACCAAATGCTTTAACCTTTGCTTAACCGCTGCAAGCTGCGCATCCGGCGACCAATATTTAATACGAGCGTGATTCACT
>JGI24159J19872_10012899_pt1 | contig 10881 bp, 6 predicted proteins | sample Ectturendosymbi4_FD_19872 | JGI IMG/M metagenome (IMG submission 19872)
GTTTTATTGCTGTTATTTTATTTTTATCTTTTTTACCTTGCTGTTATTTTATTCCGCTTTATCTGTTCTCCCTTATCTAATGTGCCTCTTCAACGTAATCAATGTTATCACCACGTCATCCAATCACACGCGTTTGGTAGATTTCAATGCTCCCCTGCTCGAGTCGCCATTTGCCCTGATGAAAGCCTGCTGTCAGTTGGCTGAAATGTTGGTGTCGTTTTTACTTTTACAACAGTTGAGCGAATACTTTTATTAAAGGGACATTCAGTTTAACACACAACTTAAAATAATTTTCACAACTATCAGATTTTGGCAGTAGTTCACTAACACAATTTGAACATAGAAATCACACCAAGGAAGTGATAAAAGAAAATGGCGTGCAAACATTAGACAACAATAATGACTGTGATTTGTGAAAGTCTGCAGAGTTGAGGTCAAGTTGTCATAGAAAAGTACATCAACTTTACTGTGTAAAAACAGAGAAGATGAGTGGTTTTCATCAAATTTCCGGCACAATTCTGATCAAAAATCCGGCTCTCGCACTGCTGTGCAGTAGCTTATGTGGCACTCTGGCAAAAAAGTTTGGAGACCCCTGATGTAAACCATGGAATCAGTAGTATTAATTAGCAAATAGCAAAGACCAGTGGTGGCCAAGATCACCTCGATCTGCAAGCACCCCTTTAATTATTCATCTGAACAAGTATGTGTAAGCAGCTATGCCAATAACCTTGCTGACAGAATTGCTTTTTTACTAACCAATCTCAATAAAAAATAGAACAGGTCTGGATAGAACAGGTCTGACATAAACTTACAGCTGGAAATCTGTTTATTGCTCTAAACAAGGGGTGACTAACCTATTTGCTATCGCGGGCCACTTTGTCAGTTACCACTGAGTAAGCGGGCCACACAATTTTAGTCATACTATGAAAGCTATTAAAAACGAAAAAAAAAAGATTAGAAGTGGGTCAAAGAAAGTTCAAGACTGCTGGTCTCGCCTGAATGCTTCACAGGCCACACGAAATTATTTTGCAGGCCGTATGTTCGTCACCTCTGCTCTACTGTAAACAAATCAATGCCAACATAACACTCATTATATAAATGAGGTTATTGCTGATAGTGAAAATAGCTGTTTTCAAACACCCAATATGATTAACTTTAACCCTTTGAGTCCCAGGTTTACCTCCTTTTTTGCAGAACTTTGCAATGCTGTAACTCGCCAGGCAATTGAGCTAGAGAGCTATCCAAACCATCAACGGATTCAGCAAGTCTTGTAGTCAAAATAAAAAAAAAACGTTTTTCGTGGGGGGATTTCAGAAGGTGACGTCACAAAGAAAGCATGTTTTGAAAATTTTGGCCACATTTGCCTAGCCCTGGGCCCCAACCCATTGACCTATTCTTTTGGCTCAAAGTTTTGTTGAAAACTAGGTTAAAATCTGCGTTTATAGAGCCCTTGAATAACTTGCTAGCATATTTGTAGCCAAAATTATGGGTCAAAAATCAGTTTTTGGCCTAATTCAAAACTTTTCAGAAAAGGCATAATTTGCCCTTTCAGGGCAAGCTTTAGCCAGCCATAACTCGGCAGCAGATTGAGCTAGAGAGCTGTTCAAACCCTGAAATTACTAGTGGCGTCGTGTAGTTCAGAACAAAAAAAAAGTTTTTCAAATTTGGTTGGGGGGTTTTGGGCCAATGGGATCATGACAGGGGCATGTTTTTTGGTTAATTATATGACGTCATCATCTGATCCCATGCGCCAATATTTTGGCTCGCAATATGTTTGGATTCTAAGCAAGAATACGCGTTTTTAGGGCCCCTGATGGAGTTTCTAGCGTTGCTGGTTAAAAAGTTAGGTCAAAAAAACAGGTAATTGGTAAGGGGCTTTTCTCAATACTTTTGGGAGATTTCCCAAATTGATTTTAAGCTGTTTTGGCCCTAATTTTGGAACCAGGAACGCTGAAAACCCATTCGGACCTTTCAAAGTTCCGAAATGTAACCAAAAAACAGCTAAACTCAAAAAAAATTATGTTATTTAAATAGCTCTTGCAGGTCTTAAAGGGAGGTCGGGCAAAAATGCTGACGTCAGCAAAAAATAACATAAACATCCTATCATTATACAAGCAGTAAAAAAAAACAGACATCCTAAACTGAAACGTTTTATTTTTTATTGCAAACTACACACCTTCACGAGTCTTTAGAGGGTTTGAACAGCTCTCTAGCTCAATCTGACGGCGAGTTATTGCCTGGGGTAAAATGCCCCCAGAGTGGCTTTTGAGGGAGCAAAATTTTGGTCAATTTTTGGTTTATGAGCCATAATTTTCGCTCCCGATACGCTAGAAAGTCATTCAAGAGCTCTAAAGATGCAAATTTTAGCCTAGTTTCCAAAAACATCTCGAGCCAAAATAATGGCCCAATGGATTGGGGTCCAGGGCCAGGTAAAGGTGACCAAAAAAAGCAAAAACACCCCCACTTGCAGCGGTCCCACCAGCGAACCCCAAACCGAAAACAAAAACTGTTCTTTTTCGATTTCAAGGAAAAGACTTGCCGAATCCGAAGATGGTTTGGATAGCTCTCTAGCTCAATCGGGTGGTGAGTTACAGCGTTGCAAACTCGCGCCAAAATTTTGTTGGGCGTGGGACTCACAGGGTTAAACCTTTGGTTTTGTGGTTGTTGTAACTTTTCTATTATGCCTTTAGTTTGCAGTTTTATTTATACAGCAAGCTTTGTTTGATCCTTTTAACACACAGGCATTCTTTCCTTTTTGTAACTACAGTACACATTGTACTTATACCAGTATTGATCCACCTAAAGGATAATCTTCATATTCTTGGTTTGGTTGCCACATCGCAATACATTTCTTTAAAAAAAGCTTTCAAAAACAAAGGTTTTTGTTATAAAATAAAGAGTCTGAATACTTACAGTTGAAGAGCGACTTTGGGTTCTGTTTGATCCTCGCCTTTCAGATCTTGAGGTAGTAGACACTGTGGCACTTGATCGAGTTAATGGACGGTCAGACACATTTGAAATTGATGAGCTTACAGTTGAAAATCTAGATCTTGACATGATTCATATCCTACCTATACAAACATTAAGTCACATGTGTTGCAAAACCAAAATAGACATGTTGTATCTACTAAGTTCAAATAAAAGATGTTTAAAAACACTTTCTGCTTGAGCAACCAATTAGCACGTGATATAGGTTTGAACCATTACGCTAGCACTTTCTCTCCCCGTCTATATTAATTTACGCACGTTGTAATTCCAGGGCAGAAACCAGGATGTAAACCAATATGGATTTCACATCCATTGTACTGGCTAGAGTCTGTTTCTCGTAAGTTTCATGCATGTATGACATAGATAGAAAAATTATGAAGACAAACAGCAGATTTAACAATTTAATCCTGTGTTTGAACTTTAAACAGTGGCATAAAATGTGGTGAATTATCAAAACCATGATTACTTAATTATTCTATTGCTTTTAGGCCATAACTTTTTAAAAAAGAAATGCTAAAAAGCCAAGCAAGAGCTCTAAAGATTCATAGTTTTCCTGTAAACCTTGATTCAAAAAATTGGCTCCTGTGGTTGGGGCCTTGGGCCCAATGACATCAGCCAAAATGCCTGAGGAAACTAGGCTGTAATCTGAGTCTTTTGAGCATTTTGGTTCAAAAGCTATGGCCTAAAAACAACAAATTAGCTAATTACTCCCCTAAGTAATTAATTTGTTATCAGCTGGTGAGTTATGGAATTGCAAAGTGGCGCACAAATAGTGGCTTATTTGGGATATCAAAGTATGATATACTCGTATACTGGCTCCCAAGATTTTCAAATGCTTGGCTTATTGCTGAAATTTGGATATGCATAAGTCCTTATCATCACTAAGCTATGAAAGTAGAGCACAGCCAGCAGATTCTTTGAAACCACAAAGCAAACCCAAAGCTTTTCACTGGAAAAAAACAAGACCAATACCAAATTTTGTATTGTCTTTTACATTTTTTGCTAATTTTGTGAACCCAAAACAATTGTTTCTATTGCTGTTGTAAATAAAACCCTAGAAAAAGACAAAAATGCTTGTATCTACCACAGCAACTACCTTGCTATAAATGGTGTCCTGAACAACAAGGTTTTATGAACTTCTACTTTGTAACAAACCTCTCATGTAATGAACAAGCCCTTGAACCTATAAACTTATTAAAAATAGACATGCCATGCCAATCAAGACAGACGAACATTTTTTCTGTCAAAAATTTTACAAAAAATAACGAAAATACCTTAACACTTTATGCTCCTGGTTAATGTACAAATACAGATCTGGCTTTACCAGCTGTAAACATTTACTTGTGAAAGTTCATAGATCACATTTGAAAACCATAAAGAGAAATAGCAGATTTAACAAATGAAGCATTTGTTTCAGCTTCAATTACAAGGTATTTTAGGAAACTGGCGAAGATATGATAAATTCTGAAAAGATACCTGGTATCCACTATCCACTGTATTTTCTTGGGGAAAGTCCCTGGATCTTGAAGTATTAATCTTTGTGCCAAACCAAGAAAGAAATGCAATCTGTCCTGTTTCAGATTATCAACAATTTGGCATAAAATGTATCAGCAGACAAAATCTACAGGTGCAGTTAATAATTAATCAACGACTACTACACACAACTGGAAGTGAAAGGACAACAGCGCATCAGCAAATTTTTTTGATGCAATACATTAGCTTTCCAGGACAACCAAACTCAAAACCTAGGAACTGAAAAGCAGAGGACCATGCTATATACTGTGGTGGCAGATCACTGTGACTAAAGCTCTTGAACATGCCATAAAAGCATTCATCTTCAACATCAGGATACCAACATCATTGCTGAAGTGAAAAAAATTTGTTTTAACAATGTTGTCACCCAATATGGCAACTAAGTATATATCAGAACATGGAATTATAACCAGTAACAATCACTCTTTGATAAACATGACTGTGCATTGCATGATTGCTTGTGTGCTAAGTGACGCAAAACTTTTAGGTAAATTCATTGATGACATATTTTGGATAACTACATCAGAAACATATGTTCAAAAGACGCACCCAACTGGCACTAACTTTAGCATTTGCCCACAATGGCTTGGAACTAACATTTTTCCAAGTCTGCACAGCTGACCAGACAAGCAAAGTTGAATTCCTCAACACAAATTGTTGCATAACTACTGAAAATGATTTTGCATTTGTCACTAAAGACTTTGTAAAACTCACAGCAGAAGGACGATGGTTGAAAGGTTCATTATTGGTAGATTCCACCACACAAATGCAACATTTACTCCATTGGAATTAAGCAATAAGATTGAGGCAACTCAAACCAAAGGCAAGAAGATTAGCTCAACAGCTTACTCACCTTAAAAAAAGCAATTTGTTCAAAATTTCACTCAGACAACAATGGCATCAAAATTGGAAGAAAGATCATGCCCTGACATGAAATATTTGTGACATGAAAGATTACCCAGAGATAACACTATCAAAGAAAGAAAAAAGTCTTGAATATGGAGACAAGGTTTACCTATAATAGATCCACCACAATTGGATAACAACTAACCAATTACAAGCAACTTACTTTGATTAAAATAAAAAAACATACCAAAGGTTCGTCAGGGCTTTGGAAGTACTGTGAACTTTGCGGTGACAGTGGAAAACACAACAAATTCATGGTCCCAAGTTTTTCACATGTCCAGGCAAACAAACACTTTTCACAGAATCAAAACCTAGCATGTGCTATTCATGGTATTTATGTGGTGACTTTAACCAAATTTTCCAAAGAGATGACCAGCACCTCATGGAATAAACAAGGTCGGATCACAGTGACCAACCAATAGCCTTATTGCAGCACTATGCAGTTTTTCCAGTGGCAGCCTAAATAAGCCACCTAATTTTGACTCTTGCACTGTTACTTTATGGAACAACTCAGTTTTGATTCCATAGATGTGTGTAAAGATAAATAATGGCTTAACAAAGTAAACACACAAATTATTATTTTAAAGTGGTTTTCAAAGTGGTTGATATCGACCCCCAGAGGTCAGTTGGACCATACAATGGGCTCATAAGTAGTCACGGGGTTGAATGGGGGTCACTGCATGGCCAGGGGTTCAATGAATAACTGCTGGGGTCTACGGAAGCAATATGAAGCCTCCAATTCAAAAATAATGTCGATCGGGTAAGGAATGCAAACGTCGTTTTTCAACAAATCAAACAAAATTAAGAGGGCTGATCAAATCTCAGCTACAGTAGTTTAAAAGTACATTTGATTCGAATAGTTTTTTATTAAATCATCCATTGTGATGATATTATGAAAACTGTTTTGTTTGTTACATCACAAACAATATTGTAGTGCATGTGTCGCAGTTCGGCAGTTGTTATTCCTTGCATTAGCAACTGTTGGGCTAAGCCATGGGGTCTGCAGAAGATTGTATACTTTAATTGGGGGTCAACGTGCAGAAAAGATTGAGAACCACTGATTTAAAGCATGATCCTCTCTTGTGTGAAATTATTCTTGTCCCCTTTTTTTGTGAACTTGGCAATGTTCATTGGTATTTTTTGCCATGTTCTACTTTGTTTGATCCCCTTCTTACCTCTACCACACATTTTTTTAGTTACTGATTTGTGTCTCCCAACGTTTAACATTTAAAGGCTTTCTCCAGAATACGTCTATCAACCTCACGACTTCAAAACCACTGTTCTGTTTATGCAATACTGTACACTGCTGCCTTGGGTCATTACAATGTTGTTCACTTTTCATACAGTTGTTTTGATGATCTGTAATTTGCTTCATATAGTTTTACAATTTTAACAATAAGCAATTATTTGAGAAAGGCATATTTTGCAGTTTCTACTTCCCACAGCTTATGCTTTGATTTATTCGTGAATTTGCTTGCTTTCTCTGCTCTTGCTTTAGTCTTTCAGCATTTCACCAATATCCAATTGATGTAGGTTTAAAGAATAATGATGTGCAGAGCTATGCGAAATCAGTTTCCTCTTCAAAAATTTCGCTGATTTGATATAATTATGTCCCTTTTGTGAGACAAATTATTTGAACACAAGACAAAAGCTAATGCACAGCATGATTTCGATACCTAAAAGTTGGATAGTAAATGTCTATTACACTAACAAAATTTGTGCTGTCCTCAAAATCTATGGGATGTAAACATGTAAAGATCCACTAAAAAAGTTTGAAAATTCTTCAGCATAACTCCAACATCAACTAAAGTTAATGCAGAATTTAACCTCACGTAGTTTTTAATGAACCTTAATTTTATTTCATCACATTATGTAAGACAGTGCAAGACCAACAAAAAGCAATTTGCCACATTTGCATCATTTTTTAACTTGATGGCTAACAAACCTTTAACACCTTTGGAGCCACTGTACGAGTATATTGTACTTTGAAATGATGCATGGAGCTGCTAATTTTGTACCACTTTGCACTTCATAACTCACTAGTCGACTGTGCCAGAGAGCTATCCAAACTCTCAAAAGACTCAGGGAGTCTTCTAGTTTGCAATGAAAAAATAATTTTCGTGTGGTATTCGTAAAGCTAGAGAGGATCGGCAGTCAATCTCAGATTACGCCGATCCTGGATTGAGGCTCAGAAAACATTTCATTTCAGAAAGGAGGTGGATTGAGCCAATCTCGGATCAATCAACCGTGGATCTTGCAATCCAGCATTGATGTTTTCGTAGAATCTTGCTTTCTGAAACGCAATCTGCTCAGTCATTGACGTCAGGCCATCTGTTGTTGTGGTTCAGCTTCCTGATTACATACTGCGTGGGCCTAGGTCAAGGTTTCATTTTTGTAATTGCACGCGGGTGTATCTTATTTTGTACCTGTTCTAACTCAAAATCAAACATGAACAACACAGTATCGATTTTTTCCAGATGTCTGGTTTGAGCAAACAGCATGAAGGATAGGCTACATATTTCGAACCTGCTGTGCTTTATATAGGTTATAAAGCACGCTTATCATAGCCTACTTCGAATGTGCTTTAGTTTGCTTATACAGTACTGAGTACATGCATAGCCTACCTCTTTGGTCACCCTGATATTGTGTGAACTAACGTAAAAATTTTGAAACGATGTTGTTAGTTTGCATTGCTTCACTTGCAGTATAGCTAGGTTTTGTTTATGGTGGTTCTATTTTCCACCAGCGACAGCTTCTGAGTCTGTGGTTATAAACTCTAATATTTTTGAAAACTATGAATTTCATTTAGAATCGCATGTATAGCAGCTTTTAAGTAGTTAAAAGTGATTTGCAGTAGGTAGTAATTTCTTAACTTGAAGGTAGTGTCTATTTACCGCCAATGTTCTGTCAGCAACAGATCGACTGGAGCTATTGTGCCACCAGTCGTAGATTCGGTCTCGTGGTATGACGCAATTTGAATAAAAACGTCAGATTGTCATGCAATCGGCGTGCTGCTCGTAGCGTAGTGGTTATGCTTCAAGTCTCGTATGCCATTGCTTTTCGGTTCGACTCTCATCTTGGCGATTTCCCTTTTCTTTTTTTTTAATTTTTTCATAACTTTTTCCTTAGGTGTTATGTTCAAGCTTCGGTTAGTGTTTGCATTATGGTTACTGGTTAGCGTTTGGTAGGGGTTAGCATTAGGGTTAGGGGTTAGCGTTAGGCTTTGGGGTTAGCATTAGGGTTAAGGGTTAGTGTTTGGGGTTAAGGTTAGGGTTAGCTAATACTATGATTAAAGATGATGAGCTAAAGGGAAGTGAAATGTAAAAGTGTCATCCGTAGAGTTGTTTATGGCCTACAACAAGGGTGGGGAACCTGCGACACACATGAACATTTGTTACAACCCACATGAGAATTTGTGTTGCCTAAGTAAGAGTACAAAATCGTGTCAATACGCAGTTCCATGACAAGCAGGTACTGAGATAGTAAGTCAAGACTCAAGAGAAGTTACTTTTCCTCATAGTTACATAAAGTATAATTTTAGGATAAAATTAAATGAGTTTGTAGCCCGCCAGCCAAAATGAACAATTCATGCGGCCTGTGATAGTATATAGACTCCACACCCCTAGCCTACAGGATGATCCATATATAGCTTGAGACATGTGCAGCAGGCAATTTGAAGGTTGTTTTGCCTGATTTTTAGAAAATTTGCCTAAACAGCTTTTATACAACAAAGTTTCTCCTACACATTGTGTGACTGCTGGTACATTATTTTTTGGAAGTGACTAGGAATACGCTTGTCCTGACGCAATTCAAATAAAAGGGTCAGTTTGTCATTCAAACTGCGTGGTTCACATAACGTAATGGTTATGCGCTATGCCTTGTACAGCTATGGTTTTCGGTTCGGATCTCACCTTGTCCACTTTTTTCTTTCGACTTTTTTTTTTCTTCACTTTTTTTCAGGCTTACGTTTTACGTTTACGGGTTAGCGTTAGGTTAGTGTTAGGTTAGCTTAGGGTTAGCTTAGCATAGCTTAGGGTTAGCTTAGCTTAGCTTAGTGTGGGATTAGGTTCGGGTTAGTGTTAGGTTAGCTTAAGGTTAGCTTATGATTAGGGTTATGATTAGGGCTGAGGCTGAGGCTGGGGCTGAGGCTGAGGCTGAGGCTGAGGCTGGGGCTAAGGCTAGGGCTAGGGCAGGTTAGGTTAGGTTAGGTTAGGTTAGGTTAGGTTAGGTTAGGTTAGGTTAGGTTAGGTTAGGTTAGGTTAGGTTAGGTTAGGTTAGGTTAGGTTAGGTTTATCTTTTACATTTACTTTGTTTTTACCAAGCCTACTGCACTCTCATCGTGCATAACTGTTACGTCACAGGTGGCGTATTAATAATAAGTTTTCTTATTTCAAGATCCACAGGCGTATTTATAGCCACTGCCTTATTTTTTCTCTACATTGTGCATGCAAACATTTGAAATTAGATATAAATGACATTTGGTTCTTAATAACACATCTGAATAAAGGTATGTTAGACCACCAGCCAATTCAGGTTAAGGTTTAGAGCAGGGTTAACGAACAATTTGCTATCGCAGGCCACTTTGTCAGTTACCGCTAAGTAAGCGGGCTGTACAACTCTTTATTTGTCATACTATGAAATCTGTTGAAATAAAAAAAATTGTTCAAGACTGCTGGTCTCGCCTGAATGCTTCGCGGGCCACACAAAATTCTTTTGCGGGACGCATGTTTGTCACCTCTGGTTTAGAGCATGGGTTCTCAACCTGGGATTCACAAACATTCACTCATCAGGGGTTTCCACCAAGCCTACTGCAGTCCACTGCACACTTGCTGTGCGTTACTGCCACAATACAAGCGGCGGACGAATAAGTTTGGAAATATGAAGGTCCACTGGCATACTTGACTTGTAGCTACTGCCTAACAACTTTGGAACTTGCACATGATTGATGATATCAATATGAAAGTTGGTTTGTGGACGTTTCATAAACTTTTCAAAAGCAGAAAATTTTTTACTTTATGGACTCTAGTGGTGTTCCACAAGGTTTAAATCTAGGGCCTTTATTTTTCTTACTCTATGTAAATGATATTACACATGTCTCAAAATTCAAAATAACATTATTTGCAAATGATATAGTTTTCTTTTACAGCAAAATCAGTCATTGATCTTAAAAAAAAGGTTAACGAGGAACTAAATAATATTGACAACTGGTTGAAACATAATAAACTATCTCTATCTCTAAATTACAATAAAACTCATTACATGCAGATTACAAAACAAAAAATACCTCTGGACTTTGACATGAACATTAGCATTAAAAATCATATTATATCCAAAGTTAACAATCTTAGATACTTGGAAGTAGTATTAGACAACAAGCTAACCTGGAACTCACACATAGCTCAAGTGAAAAAACAAATATCCCAAGCCTGTGGAGCTCTTACAAGGCTTAGACAT
>JGI24159J19872_10012900_pt1 | contig 10881 bp, 6 predicted proteins | sample Ectturendosymbi4_FD_19872 | JGI IMG/M metagenome (IMG submission 19872)
GCTTTCTATTTCTGACGAATTGCTTTGCACGAGCCTAAGGGTTCAAAAAGTACAAAGCTCTTTTTCCAGCAGTTTTTGAGATGATTAAGCTCTATAGTTTTTAATGGATGCTTACGCCGAAAGAACTACTGGCCAAGGAATTCCTCACGTTGCAATATCCAAACCCGAGTTTTGCTCGACGACCGCAAATTTGAAGAGAAACTAGTCTACGCAGAGATGTAGGGCTGGAATCCATCAGCAAAATTTTTAAATGGTCATCGGTTTCGCGTGACACTACGCATCTTCTGTCCTACAGTCTTGTTCAAATATACTTGAAGAGAGTTACGTTCCCACCACACACTGGCGGACTTCACAACCGCACCTATCCTGTCCCGCGACAATCTACGCCAGATGCACCCCAACATATTTCTTGCAGGAACTTTTGGAATGATTTTAAGTAATGCGCAGAAACGAAACTGTTGAAAAATGCATTTAGCTGTTCGAGTTTGCTGCATCATGATAAAAAACATTTCAGAATCAGGCATGCAGAACGCAGATTCAAGAGCATAACAGTTAGTAAAACTTTTTGTATGGTAAACAAAGAAGGCTTAAAACGTGAATTTCATGGTTGTAACGCCATATTACAGAAAACGTTTTGCATTAAGGCTGACTTGCACCTGCTTGTCACAAATATATTTGCGAAAGCCGTCCATGAAAAACGATTTCCCAAGCTTGCGTTTAGATTTATACCCGTTTTTCCTAGCTGAGGGAAATTTTAAGCAGTAGTCCTGTGACTGCGTGTTTTCTGTTGTTTTGTCCGTATAGATAGGCCTATGTATTACGAGTAGTAATTTTAAAAATGAAGATACTGCAAACTCGGGCTGTTTTTTTGTGATTTCTACGCATTTTTAAAACGAGGGGATGCGAACGTCACTTTACTTTTATGAAAGGGCTGCCAGCTTCAAAAAAGGTTAGGAGCCTACTTGAACTTCCATGCCTTACTGCTCATAAGAAACAAACTCAGTGACTTTTTGTTATTGCTTACCTGAAATTATCCGCTTATACTGTACTTTGGCATGCAGTTGCTCAGATCCACGAGCAAATCATTCGAGGGTTCAAACGATTCCGATACTTGTTTTTCAAACAAAGTAGAGAGAAAAAAACGGATTCGCACAAATGTATTGTTGCAAAGGGCACCAGAGTAGACAGGGTTTTTGTGCACAATTTCTGGAAATTTTGCATGGTTAGGTTACCGGAAACATTCAAGTTCTATGAAAGCGAACAGCAATCTCGGCATAATTGCGCCATAAACACTTAAACGTCACAATGTGCTTACAATCGCATCATCGGTCATCTTCAGCATGATAACCCCAGCGTGAAGCAGAAACAGCAATGCACGCATTTAGCAATTTAAATTGTTAAATTAGTAACGCTAGTTGGAATGATGACGCTGGATAATGTTTTTTTGAGTAATAGCATTTGCAACCTTTCATAAGGTCGGTTCGTATGTCCGAGAACACATAAACTCTCACCATCGCATTTCGCATCCCCAAAAATCTTGTTACAGACCCACAGGGATCTGGGAACCCCCGTCAGGGTACCACTGATTTAGACTAATAACGAACGGCACTGCGTTTTGTAGGTATACATTCTATTCTCAACCTTTTCCAATCTCTGTATTCCTTTGCTACAATCGACTCAGTTCATCCATTTCTGTCTCAGTCCAATTTGATGTCACGTGGATTAGCACAAACCTGAATATTATTCTCTGTCACGCGGTATTTTCCAGCACTCTGGAAAAACTAGTGCCGCCCCTATAGCTAGGAAACGTCAAAACAATTGCGAAACTCAGTTTATTTTGGCGAGAAGCAATCAGGGCCTCTGAGAAAAATTATACCAGGGGGTACGAGGACCGATACCGGGCCCCTAGTATCTGAGTCCTCGTCAAAACTTGTATAGGTTGTTTGTACAGTAATCAGAATATAGATAAAACAGCTACCATGCTAAAATTTTCAAATATAGCTACCAGCTCTGCAGTTGGAGAAAACGACCATCAGTTTTCGGCTTTGATTACAGAAAAACTTTGCCTGCGTACTTTCATCCTCTCGGGCCCCAGTACGTCCCGGGCCAGGGTAAGATGTACCTCTTGTACCCCTTTCCGTAATCCCTGCGCACAATCATTGCAATGGAATTAAAACTTGAACCTCCTACACTAAGGCCTTGTGCGGTGAAACACTAAAGGCTTGATCTGAGTAGAGAAAGTACTCGACAGTTTATTTTTATTTATTTTATGTATTTGCAAACAGCCAATGATGGCAGGTCACGTCCTGAAATAATGGCGACGCAAAGACAAACAAAATAAGAAGGCGCACACACACACAAAACAATACAAAGAGAAACCATGTAGATGGTAAAGGTATAAAAGGGTGATTGATTTGATAAAAAAACACGTGTGCTTAAACAGGCTTACGGACGGATTTTTAGATAGATCTGGATGTCCAAACAGAAGTATTTTGGTCAATGCGATGCAATTTAGTGAAGTAAATTCAGAACGGAAAAATATATTTTCATCAACAAGAATCTTGCAATCTTTGGAAATCAACATTTTGCGTGATGTGTAGGTGTAAGAACAGTAAAAAATTATATGAAGTTCAGTCCTAATAGAACCGCATTGACAGATCTGATTATAGTGGCATCTATGTCCAGTTTGCTATGCCCAAACGAAGCATTCACAGGATCGCAGTTACGTTTGTTTTGCAACCATGCAAATGCCAAACATTAGTTTTTTTGGTAAGGAACATGTCTGATACTTGGATCAGAATTGGCGTGAACTTAATTTATGAAGGGCAGTGGGGAGAGAGTTCTAGAGTTTTGAGCTTTTATGGAAAAAAATTGTGAGTTTTACAGTAGGTTAACTGAATATTCATATGGAAACGTGAAGAGGAGTAGGAAAGATTTTTAAAAAAATTAGGAGCAAGGGCGGATATGAATGAAAGGCATGGTTAAAAAATTGTGGTACAGAAGACTAAGAATGCGAAACTGATGACGGGCAAACAATGGCGTGAGACCTAATTCTGTACTCCAGCTGTGGCTGATTGAAATGCATTTGTGTCACTTTATTGTGCTGTGTCTAGGGCACTGGCTACCACCCCGGGACCCTTATTCCCCGGGACCCTACCACCCCGGGACCCTTATTATACCCTTACCACCCCGGGACCCTTATTCCCAAAGATATTGGCTTGGGGACCCTCGTCTGCGTTGTCATTAGTCAAAGTTGTTGTTGTTGTTGTTGTTTATGCATCTTGAGTTCACTTTGGCATTCCTTCTGGGGACCCCAGATTTTTCACTGGGGACCGCGAACCACTAGGTTTAGGGGACGGGGATGCATTTACAGGTTACCTTGTGTTTGCTCATGTTTTGAAAATACCACGTGTTTAACGTCGTTGACGTACATTTCATTTCAGAACTTCGTGAAGAAGGGAAATACAGTGGAACGTCTTGCTGAGAAACTAGAAAAGGAACTTTCTACCAAAAAACAACGCCGGTTAGTATGATAATAATCATTTCAAAATTTTGGTTTTCTCTTTGTGGAATGAAAAGATTAGGTGTGTAACACAAATTTCATATGCTTATTGCAATTTGTTTCAAAGTTATGCTTCAGGTTATGTATACTTTTTACGCCATTTGATGAAAGAGAGCAGATTTTTGTAGCCAAGTGCTTGAGAAGATGGCTTAGACGTGCATGGCGTTTTTTGTACATCGAAACGTTATAAAAGAAAAACTGCATACATTATCAACGGCATTTTTGACGCCAAGTACAGAATTAACAATCAACGATAGTCGAAAAGTGAGAGGCCTTAACGAATAACTTAAAAATGTTTAACATGACATAAGCCAGGTTCAAGATTTTTCATGCATTTATGTGAGTCGTATCACGATTTCAAAACAAAGTCATGTCAAAAACGCAGCGCATCCACGCACTAAGACACTTGTGAGTGTTTCACATGACGCCAAACGTGGTTACCTCTTGCTGCTTTGCGCATCAAACAGCGAATTTGATGTGGGGTAGCACAAAGACTTTTGCAAAGGACAATTTTGTTAGTTAAAATGTTTTTGTATTTTTGCAAGCTGTTGGTTATGCAGCAGATTTACCTGATTACGCTAAAATAATCTGCAGCATGTGTTTGCTGTGATGTGAACGAATCATTTTAACTCGAATTAACACGTTTTGATGCTGTCTTCGTTTGAAAATTATTCAGGCACAGCTTGCAACATTTGCATACTAAATATTTGGTTTTGCGTCTTTATTTTGTTCTTTAGGACGGATGTTACAAGGATACGGCAAATATCGTAATTGTAAGTTCTAGAAAAAATTGTTTTTCTGCAGATCACGCGTGCATTGATTGCATCGCTTGAGCTTAGTACAGTCTTTTGCACTTTCGGTGAGGTCAGGTTCAATATCAATTTTCTGTAAATATACCGGAGTGACCAGGAAAAGGTATTGTGTCTATAAACAATATTGAGTTTGTTGTTATTTCAGTCATTTCAGTCAGAATGGAGATCCTCGCGGCGAAGATTCAACCGACGTTGGGAACGTTGCTTTGTCTATTCTCACAAATCTGTGCAACGAAGCAGCCGGAAGTGGTTCATTTTCAGATGATAATTCTAATGTGATTTACGAGATGTCAAAACTCTGCATACTTACTGCTCCGGTTTGTAGTTTTAGTAGTGGTTATGAAATGATAAATAAAATAATGTTGTATTGTTTTTTTTTGCTATTTATCACCGTCATAGTAGAAATAATTTTTTTGTGCGTAGCTAAGTAAATGTCACGTTTATGCGAGAAACGTAAACAACTACAACTGATAAAAGATGTTTTTGGCTGTCCACTGTCGATTCCGCAATCAAACGCATTCCTGCGTGGATCCATAGAAAAATCGGGATGTTTTTTTTTGTTGCAATGGCAAATTTGAAACCAGCGCACTCAATTAAATGCGCTTGTTCTAGGCTAGGGTGTCCTGCAACAAACTTGATTTCAAATGTCACTAATTAATCAGAGTTGTTAGAGTCTCAATAAAAATCATTTTCAAATGCGGAAGGTTTACTGGCTCCATTTAAAATGCACACCTAGAGACATTCAAAATTTGTTTCAACAATCTATCTATTTTCGCTAAAACTGAAAACGTGGTAACAATAATTGCCCATAAATCACATTGAGACAATTATAATGTTGAGACTCGTATTCAAATTTTTAGAGCAATAGTAAAACCATGCGACACTTGAAAACTACGCGCAGCACACGTAAGCAACAACCTTGTCATAAGCTAATGGTTGGAATATGGAACATCACTTTACTTACAGTGAAACAACACAAACTGGTTGAAGAAACCAAGCCATGCTGTATGGATATTGTTGGCATCCCTTAGACCGAGCGCAGGGGTTATAAAATTTTGGAGGTGCGCGATGGGCGGGGTGCTTTCTAGTCTGGAATTAATGTAATGAAATTAGTCAAGATTTAGGTGGGGATATTTGTAAGCTCCCAGTTAGCAGTTTGTGTGTTGATGAATGGATGTCACTTGAAGGAGGGGTTTTCGTGTTGAGGTTGAAGTTGCTGGGCCACTTCCTGTGTTTGATATAGATGTACCGCCCAAACACAAACTGCTTGGTATCCGGAATTCTTGGAGGTAACGGTTGGCGCCTTGCGAAGAATTATGTTGGTTGAACACGCGCCGCAAAAGCTGGTGGGCTGGTTTCGAATCCTGGTCTGGTCATACCGAACATTTGAACAACGGTACTTGCGGCCTGTCCAGCCACGTGCTCGGCGCTGATGGGCGGGTGCAAGAAACATTTCACGCGTGGTGCTGCCATTAACTCGCCACCAGTGCATCATTCACTGCGAAAGCAGCAGCGTGATGCACGGCGCAAGCAAGCGGAGATGGGCGCTGGAGACCACTCGTGACACTCGGGAAGGAGTACTAGTGTAAACGAAACTGAACAGAACTGCATCCATGATTATTTTGGGAGACTCCAACGCGCACGTTGGACACGACGCTGGTGTAGAGAAGGTTGCGATCTGTCGACATGGTGATACAAACTTAAATTACAATGGAAAGTTCCTGCAACTGTACTGCAACGCACTGTGCATCGTGGATACTTTTTTGCCAACGCAGGCGTTTGCACAAGAACACCTGATGCTGGAAATTCGCTGGGTCGGTGACCCATTGATTTCTGCATCGTTTCAGTTGACATATTCCAAGCAGTGTTGGACGTACGTGTCACCACGAGTGCAAAACTTGTCAACCGATCACTGCTTGTTTGTCTGCAAAGTACCATGCCAACGGGTCCTGCATAAACGTGCAGAAACAGAAGTTCCTACCAAACACAATGGGAGTCTCTGGTGGACATGGATGTGAGAAAGATCTTTGCAGACATTGCAACGTCCTTTTTCTAAAAGCTCTTGGAATAAGTAGCCTTCAAGGCCTGGCTTCAAAACAAAGTCAAACCGCTGTATTTGTGGTACGCTGAGGTGTAAAAATCTGCATCACTGGTGTAGGAGGCGGGGATGCAGGGGGTTCAACCGCACCCCCAAAAATTTTGATTTGGTGAAAATCCAGGCAAAATCTGTGGACATTTGGGCAAAATGTGTGAAAACCTTTGCAAAACTGCTGTATGTGGTTTGAATTAAAAAATGGCACCAAAAATGAACGTGCGGACGCTTTTTATTGTAGGTCATGTGTTTTGGGTAAGTTAGGGGAATTTTGGGCAAGTTTGGGTGACATTTGGGCAAAAATGGTGCTTGAAGTGCCTTGATTTGAGAAAATGCTCTCGACATGAAATGAAATGCAGTCGTTTTTTTTGAGGTCAGTTTTTGGAGTTCTTTCGGGCAGGTTTGGGGAAATTTGGGCAAAAATCCTTTGCGCCCCCAAAAATTTGGCTGCTCCTACACCTATGATCTGCATCCTAGTATTCTGGCAAACTATCCTGCGTCTACGCGGCAAAAGGAGTATCGCTACATCAACAACAACGGTGTCCTATTCAGCAATGATGAGGACATCTTTGGCAAATGGAAAGAGTATTTTAATTCCCTTTTGAACCTTGTCACCCTCATACTATGGAGTTGCATTTGGGTTAGCACAAGACCACAGCATCCACGGTGGACGAATTCGTCTTAGGTGCTCAAACACTGGAGGCTGGGAAGACTGGAAGTTGTGATGAAATCCGACCTGAAAACCTAAACAAAAAAGTTCCATGGCTAACTCATGTGTGCCAAGTGGCCTGGCGTTTTGAAGAGGTGTTGAAAGACTGGCAAGCTGGGATGATCACCCCCATGCACAAGAAGGGAGACAGGATAGAATTCACTGGCTATCGAACAGCTCTCTCCTTAGCCTCTCTGGAAAAAATTTATGCCAAGTGCTTTGAACTATATGCAGCGAGATAATTGAACCAAAGCTGGAGGCTACCCAGTGTTGTTTTCGTCCTGGCGCAGCACTGCAGACCAAAATTTCACTCTCGAAGAAATTTTTTACAAATCTTGGGAGTATGCCAAATAACTTTTCGCTTGTTTATCGACTTGGAGAAAGCATAGGATTGGATTCCTCGAGAAAATCTTTAAGGAGTGTTGATGCAGTACGGCTTCGACAACCGCCTGTCGTCGTTTTCATGTTCAGACGTTTACGAACATGTCGGCGGATTTACGTAAAACTCGTGGAGTGAATTCCAACCTGGGTGTGTGATGCCATCCACTCTTTTTCTTTGCCTACATGAATTGTGTAGAACAGTCACACTCACGTCGTTGAGGCCGTCACTGTTGGAAACTGTAGGGTCAACCGCTTGATTTTCGAAGGCGATTGATTCTTGCATTCTCTGAACAGGGCATTCGACATGCTCTTGATCGGTTTTCTGCTGCGTTCAAGCCAGAATAAATGTTAGCACTGAAAAAACGAAGTGTGGTGTCTTTCACAAACCCATGTTAGTGTGAGTTGAAAGTACGCTTAAATACAGTGCAGAAGATTGAGAAATTTAAAGTACCTTGGCGTGGTGTATACGAGTGACTGAAGGAGGAACAAAGAAATTGATACACGGATTGTCAAAGCAAACGCGGCCACGCGACTAGAAAGCTCCAGGGAAGGTTGGCGGGATGAGCCGTTCTGGTTGCTGAAAACTGTGAGGTATATTTAGACGTCTTAAGTTTTGTTTCCCCGCAACCCTCCCGAGAGGAGAAACGTGTGAAAGTAAAGTTAAGTAGACCAACCATGAACAAGCAAGTGTTGTTTCGATCAGCGTATAACACGAAAAATCGTACTTTAGAATATGTAATCAAGTGTTGAGCAGCCCACGGTGCCATTTTTTATTGTGGTGTGCATTGGAAATGCTAAGTTTAAGAAATTTAGAGTTTGTCTTTTGTGTCATCGCAACTGTTTTTCTTAGATATCCGCTAATGTTTGATTAAGTGCTTTTTTTACTTACAATGAAACAGGAGTCTTCAGACAGCGATCGCTTCCATCCTGGAAATTGACCAAATTCAAGCAGTGGTTGGAACAAGAAATGATTTTGACTCCGTTTTGTTTTGTTGGTTTTAATGTACATGTTGTACCTTTTTTTGTGCGGCATTCTCATGAAAAATCATTTTACAGGAAAACGTCGATGAAGTTGTTAAAAATATCCATGCATGGATGATCAAAGATCAAGTTTTGATGTTTGGAAAGGAACATGTTGAGGTAGATCCTTTGGATACTTACTAAGCATAAAATGGTCCGAAAAAGTTGTGAAAAATCCCGTTGTACTTGGCTTTAATACTTTCATGATTGGCCAAATATTTTTTCTGTATAAAATCAGAACACGTGCCTGAAAACGCTTGTTTTTTATTCGATTTTGTATTAAGAACAACGCCTGTCTTTGAGCAACGATGCGCGACTTGTAAGTCAGTGACAATTCTCCACAAGATTGAAAGCAGCTAAATCTAACCCGTGAGGTGTTCTACTAGGTAATCGATTTTGCGTTTATGACGCACGTTCGGTCCTGTAAAAGGAAGCAAAAGCCTACGAGTGAAATGACAAAAACTAAGGCAAGATTTAGAAAAAGTACGAGAAGTGCAGATTCAAGCACAGGCTATGACCATCGTGCTGTTGTCAATGAAGGTGAAGAACTAAAAATGGTGCCAAGATAGTCAAACGGTTTATTTAGAGCAGCCGTTTTGTGCAATGTTCGACCGCCGTGGCCTGCACCGCACAGCTACCCAAAGCGAATGGGCTGTACGTTACGAAGGCGGTTTCATCTTTTAAGCGTTTTCTTGCGCAACCCGTTCTAAGAAAATATATTTCGTGCTTCAATACATTTCCACCTTTGATTGAAAGCTGAACAAGCAGTGATTTCCTGTTCGTTTCGTCGAAAAATGATGTCCAGCTTTCGAGGAATCTGCCTGCCATGCTTCGGTTCCATAACTTTACGATTATTCTGCTGCGACTATCCACATTTCAGTGACAATTCTCCACAAGGGTGAAAGCAGTTAAATCTACCGGTTTTACTACGAAATCGATTTTTTATCTGAAACAGAAAGCATGATATGGAAATGATTTAGCTGCAAGAAGAGTTATTTCAACCACTTTACGTCACAAAGTGCTATTTCCAGCTAAACTATTTTTTATGTGTTGCCTTATAACTTCGTAAAGGTAAAATTCATTACATCATATACTTGTTTTAAAATGAAAAATTAATAAAGAAATGACAAAACCTTTGAGTGTTTAAGTAAATGATTTATACTATTCTATTTTTGAATTCGTGCGTTTATCATGTTGTACATTTCCCTTTTCCAATAATGTTGTATGAATGCCCCAGGTGTGGTAGTAATGCAATAATGTGCTTTTCGGGACGAATTCAACGTAGGTCAGTGCTATTCAACACGGACTCTGCGGAACCCTAGGGTTCCGCAAAACATGTAGCAGGGTTCCGTGAGTTTCAAGGGTTCCGTGAGGGCTCATCATTTTTTAGGGGAAATGATTTGTTGCTTCAGTATGTTGATGCGTCGTCATTATGAAATTTTTAAAATCAGCGTGCCGCATTCAGGCATCTAAAAACAGCATTCACTGTTGAGCCATGGCTTACAAAGTATGAAGCAGTTTGCTTCAACAAAAACGTACATTGGCAGTACTATGTCCAGCCTCAAAAACCAATTTGATTGTCTGTGGTTCCAAGGAAAGGAGAGATACATGATAGTATTAAGTGTTCAAGTAGCTTTGAAACCACTGTGGCCACTGCCACAGGTCTGTAGTTTGATGTGTCAAACATATTCCCATTCTTGTTTTTGCATATGGGCAATATCGTTGTGTTTAAACAAGAGTTGGGTATATACCCGTGAACAATGCACATATTAAAGAGTTCACTGAGAAAAAACACAGAGATTCACCTGCATGCAGCAAGTGCCCTGCAGACATACAATCAGGCCCTGGTGCCTTGTTCAAAGGCAGCTTTTGAAGAAGTGATGTTAGCGAAACAACAGAACACGTGGGTATTTCATGACCCATATAGTTCTCCTTGCAGTCTATGCTTTGTTCCACAGACTCTGCACACTCATTGGCAGAGTTTTCAAAGTTTAATATTCACTTGAAATAGTCTCTACACATTTTGGCAATCTTTGAACCACCATTTACACCACCCACCAATGTTGGTAGTGTTGGGNATTTGGTTTTGGTGTTGACCTTTTGCCAAAATGACTTATTGGTTTTATCAGCCAGCAGTGCTGCGGCAAAGCCATTGGCCCTATGTATTTCTACATCTTTGCGGCATTGCCGCAATGAATATTTGAAATATTTTTTGGTTTTAACCATGTTCCTGTATATGCCACCAGTCTTGGGTCTATTGGAGTTTACCCATAGCTAGAAGGCTGCATTTACAATTTGATGTTTT
>JGI24159J19872_10004348_pt2 | contig 10880 bp, 6 predicted proteins | sample Ectturendosymbi4_FD_19872 | JGI IMG/M metagenome (IMG submission 19872)
GTTTTTCACGACTACAAACGGCTTACTTCAAGATCTGGAGAGATGCGTAGGTTTTCTCATCTTCGCTGGTTTTAATTAACGACGGCAGCAGAGATCCTGCGCCTCCGGGTTGATCGGTTAAGCGAGCTGGGTCCACGCCATGCAAAACGGGCGCGTGGTTCTTCTGTCCTCGAATCAAATCGACGTGCCCTATCATCGGACCGGTAATCGACGGCACTCGCCATTCCGAGTCCGGGGACACAGTGGTTGGCGGCAGCCGGATGTTGCCGGCGATCCCGCCAGGGTTGCTGGGCCAAAAGATCGCTTGCGTCCCGCGTGGAAACTCGACTTGCGAGGCTTTAGCAGCGGGCACCATTGCTGCGTTCGCCAGTTTCAAAGGAACAGTTCCTGGCAGTAGGCCTGAGCAAGAGCGCAAAAACACACGCATCAGCTACGGTCCGCTGTACAACTTACCCATGAAGGTTTGAGCGCGGCTTCGCTACTCAGAACTGTTTCCATGTCTATCGCTGGGTGAATATGAGGCAGTGCTAATCCAACTGCACTTCCCATTATAATCCGCACGTAAAACACACAATTAGAAGCTCTAGGTTTGCTGTAAGCTCTCGAGGAATCAGTCTAACGTGCTCTGCATTTTTCTTTTTGCGATGATTCAAACTTGCTCATATCTAGTCTAATCTCCACAAAAGTGACACAAGCGAAGCAATCGAAGCAAAATTTTTTTATAAGAAATCGATTTCACGTAACACTACGCATTTTCAGTCCTAAAATGATATTTAAATAGATTCCATGTGTTGCCTGAAAAACACAAGTTAAGCTTATCGCGCATGGTGTTCAACGTACCTATGTTTCTGTGCTGCCCAAGAAACTTCTCATTGGCGATTTTTATGTCTTGTCAACACGTGCAGAACCACTAACCAATGTTTTTGGTTACTGTAGCGAACACAACAGCTTTTAAAACAAGAGGTCAAGCAGAATAACTAATGTTTCTGGTTCTCTAGCGACACTTCAGACTTCAGACTTACCGATTACCGCCAAACCAAACCAACACGGAAGAAAGAGGCCACCATGTTACACACTGGTATAACAACACTTTGGTAATAATAACACCAGGAATTAACCACAGTAATCGCTCACTAATCCATCATTAGTACTAGTAACAAACCTCCTTGCAATTGATAAAAACGCCACACAAGCCCAAAAAACATTCAGTTTTACCTATTTTGGTATAAAAAGAGGTAAAGGCTAATCATCCACGACCAGTTAATGCAAATACTGTTTGTTTCCAGACAGACAGAGGTGAAGGCACATCAGGTTAACGAGGGGGCATTCTCTCGACCACTAATCTCGCTTCGCCAACAGCAACAATTTCATTTTTTGGCCTTAACGCAAGTACACTTAACCACGTGGCGGGCAAAACTCACAAAACATGCTCGATGCGTTTGTACTCTCCACCCCTGGCTCCGCTAAACGTGGCAGAGAGTGTAACCCTTAAATCAACTGCAATCTCCGTCACTTTTGGGGGTTACTCGTGAAAAACGTTCAAGCAAAACTGTTTAAGCGGGAGATAGGAAGCATTATACTACAATGTCGCGAGTGCATGCAGATAATCAAAATCAACGCAAAGCCTAAACGCTGCCAACGCCAAGACGGTGCTTAACTGTAGTCAACCAATGCACCTGGTGCGCCGGGCAACAAAGAAACACTTCTGGCGGCATCGGCGGTTCCTTGCATGATGACGTGGTTGGCATGTTGATCGTTCACTTGTAAAACTTCAGACCGACCAGAACTGCGAGACACGATGGGCAGCGCAGGACTTGGTGGTGCAGTCCTCGGGCTCGCTCCGGCAAAACTCACGACAGGTACCTGGCCATGAGAAGATGAGGTGACCTCGTGAAAGCAAAAATCTACTTGCTGGCGAAAATTTTGCAGTAAGTCGCAAAAGTGTTTCCCATCGCCAACGTGGAAGCAAAATGGGTCCACAAAATCTTTGCGACGGGAGTGAAATCAAACCAGAGAGGAATCATAAAAATCCTGAAAGATTTCTTGTATTCTAATCAAAATGCATAGTTATCCTGGAAATGTCCTTAAAAGTATGGTCATCCAAAAATGAGTTACAAACTAACTGAATTCGCTGTTAATCAGGATGATATCGGCTGTATTGTCATTGTTGCAAAATATACTCACCTCACCTTCAGAAGTTTTGTGGCTAAGGTTGGAGCAAAGAGCTGATTAAAAACTATCGCAACTGTTAACCTAGTAAAAAGAGGGCTTTGCCCTCAACTATAACTGTTCAAGCGCACTTCCCCCCGCGATAGGGCTACGGTTAACACAAGCCTTAGTCCATGCGCAGTAATAGAAATTTTTGAAAACCTTTTACAAGCCAGACCACGCCACTGTGCTCAAAGCAGGAAATCAAGCGCTCGCATTTGTCAGCGATATGCCGATCATAAAAAATAGTCCCAGCGAATATTTTGTCGGCCGTCCTGTCGGTGGTGGCGAAAATGGGAAGGGCCTGGCATACCAGCAGCGCATCGCGATTTCTCCGCACCTGGTTATGACACACGCTACTTTCGATGCTTGATCCGGGTTGCTTGTGGTCGATAACGGCTGCGTCTCCACTGGGATCGCTGACACGTTCGCTGTTGACATTTCCACCTGTGCAGTCTTTTGTCGGCTTGTGGTCACCGCCAAGAGGGCTATGCGTCTTGCCTGCACCATATGGCAAAAGTCAAAAGTACGAATGCAAAGGTCTTGCACAGGATTAAATGCAGAGATATGACGAAAACTTAATGCTTCAGCGATAAGTTGCGCTGTCATGCCAACAGCAGTTTTTCATCCTTCACCACGTCTTACTAATTTAATAAGACCAGTCACAGCTAACGTCGCTAAGACGGGGATTAGAAGTATGTAAAATATTGTCCGCCCTGCTCTGCGAAAAGTAATAGCGCAACATATAGCCTCTCATTTTCAGGTAATCAGCAATGAGGACATCCTCGCCAGATGTAGAAAGTACTTCAAACATTTTCTGAACTCACTGACTCACATACCATCAGACACACAGGTGGATTTCAGGGAGAAAAGACTGTCACTGTCACCGAAGTATTCTTGGTTGTGAAAATGAGCTAAGGCTGGGATTTTGCAACCTGTTTTTTTCAGTCATTTGTCGGCCATTGATCGAATTTTTTTTTAATGACCGAAAAATTTAAGTCAATTCGGTCATAACGCCTTTTTCCAGTCTTGAAAACATATCGGAAAGCGAAAAAATGACGGACATTTTGCTATTTCAGACAAATAACCGAAATGCCTCAGCGAAAACAAACAGTTTGCAGGTTGAGATGAAATCATATCTGAAAGGCTTAAAGCCGTGAATAGAAACGGAATTCTTTGGCTAAATCGTGTGTGTCAGGTGGTCTGGTGATTTGAAATGGCACCGAAGGATCGGCAGACTGGGGTGACCATTACCGTACACAAGAAGGGGGACAGGAAGGAATGCATCAACAACCGGTGCATTTCCTTTACCAGCCTTTTCACTCTACAACAAACTTTCGGCAGATTTTGAGAGTACGCCAATGATGTAGGCGTTTGGTTTGTCGATCTCCAAAAAGCAACGGAAATCAGATCTTGCTGAAAATCGTGACGCGTTTCGAGGCTTTCTAAGCTGTTGCCCCCGTGACTTTTCCGAGAGGATAAGCGGGCGTGAAAATGATTGAATTAACAGCCTCGCCAAGAACAACAAAACTGGATATAACAATGGGTGATTTTTTAACAAAATAAGCAGTTTAGTAGATTGGGCAGCGGCAAATTTTTGCTTATTTTTCTGTATCACATGATCTCTTACATCATGGCGTACTAGCAAAAAAGAACAAATATATATATTTTTGAGCTTTTTCTAAACCGAAAAACGTTGCAAAGACCACAAAACGGGCGAGGTCAAGTCATTCATATAAGAATCAATATGTTCTCATAAGACTAATGCTAAAAACTAAACTAGCCCCACAAATTTAATACGGAAGTTTTGGTTAGTGAAGGCTTTAAGAGAAATTTTCAGTATTGCAGGTCTAAGCTCGCTGTAAGCAGACGTGTATCACTAGCAAATCTTATGTATTTAATTTCAGCATTCACTATTCAAAACAAGTTCAGGAAATGAACGTCAATCTCGTAAACGACTTCCACCTAATCTGAGTAAGCAAAATAGATTTTTTGGGATACAAAATCGCGTAAATACTCTACCTTGTAAATACAGTATATAGCGCAAAAACAGAACCACGCAATAGGTTTGCAACGACTGGCTTCGCAAATTTTGCTTCTTGAAGCAATGACACGTATTGCGAAATGAAGCGGGGGTCTTATGATACCATTCAAATATCTGACAAAAAGCGGTTAGTGTATTCACCTACAAAAACATCTTACGATTGCAGTATTTATTTCAGTAGTTCAAGAAAGCCGCAACCGGCAACCATATATTACGGTTTGAAGCCGTGAGATTTTCTCTTACAAGTGGCTTGCAGCTTAAGAGCGCTGAAGAACTCTTGGCGGTAGCTGTGAAGGGGTATTAACAAAAAAAATACAAGTTGAACAGAAAAACACCCTCTTGCTTTCTTTGCATTTAAGCTTTTATGATGGACCACACTGAAGATGCAAATCAGGAACAAGGACGCACATGACATAATCGTTGAACGCATCACGCACACTACTGGTTCTCGGGAATAAAATACTCAATGAAGGCTGCTGCTGTTTCAAGCAAAGACAAGCCGGGCGAAACGAACGCCATCTCATCGTGCGAAGCGCGCTCCTACTTGTGTGAGCGAGCACGCACACACATTCGTCGCGAGCACGGAACATACCTGTGATGTCATAAAGCACGCGACAGCCTAGCCTACAGCGCACGTGGAAATAAGCCACGTGACTTGAGACAGCGAGGCGAGATGTCACGTGGCTATTCGCCTCACGTACGAGACAAGCTCCTTCATGCGAGCTGTACCTTCACTTGAAAACTGACAGACATGGATCGTCACGCGCCACGAAGAACGCGATCCCTTCAGCGGCCTACAGCGAATCCTGCGATGAGCTTCGTTATATATCTGCGCTGTGGCAAACATTACACATATTTTCACAGCGAGACGTTGAACATAATGCGTCAGCTTATCGATGTGCAAGTCACGTCAAACCTCCACGGATTGCTGAAGTTAACCATGCGCTTCTGCTTCAGTACTAACTTGGTGAATGTGAAGGCTATTGAAAATTTAAGAGTGAGAACATATGCATCCGCTGTATCTTATTGGCTCCCTGCGCAAATAAACGGTGGTGAGCGCGACTGCGTTTGACGTTACTTTCACTCGCATTTCTTCACAGAAACAAATCACGTCTACTTCATTTAAAAGCAGCAATCTTAAGCAACAAGTATCGCAAACAAAGTACCCACACGAAGTTACTTGCGAGTACAACTCGTTTCAAACCGAAATTATCTTTTCGAAAATTATCTCTTAACGCGTGTCATATGAGCAAATCTGTACTCTAACTGAAAGCGAAATTTGCAAATCCATAACGGTATTTACACGAGGTATTGAACTTCGTTATTCACGTACCTGAGTTCCACAATGTAAGTATATTTTAATCGGGCAGTAAGGCGATTGCTAGATCAAGCAACCTATTTTTACAGCATGCAGTGATACCCGGTTTAACTTCTTTCACTGTTCGCTTGTACACTTAGTCACTTGCACTTCTTGCTAATGGGTGAACTACCGTTGATTTCAAAAAGCAAAGATTTATTCGGTTTTCAACGACATTTCTGGTTACAAACACTGCAGGTACAGAACACCGACTGGAAGCACACTTTGCTAAATTGTGGCTGTGGCGTATGCGACTTGAACTGTAAGTGACGGAATACACAAGGCTGCAGAACTGTCTGCCTCTTTAGCGTTGAAGAAAAGTTCGGCATACGTTCAGCTGGAATGACTAAATTAAACTCCATATTCATTCTACCCCTCCCCCGGGCAGGAGCTGCGACATATTCAAAGTAACTGATGGAAAGGCGTTCGCATTGTTTATTGTTATACCGCGTTAAGACAAAGCGACGAACATCTGTAAGCTGTGAAGTTCAGATTTTTTGAAAAATATTTGCATGGCACATCCAATGTTGATAATTACGAATTTACGTCAAGATTACTTTAGTTTGCCTGAACAAAGGAATTTCCTTTTAGATTATAGCACTTGTGAACAATTTAACAATAGTACTTGCGACCAAACAATGCCTGTCCGAGACAAACGTCACAGCAGGAAAGTTGATATCCCACTCAAAACGGCATGTCCCCAGACCAAGCGAAAAATGCTGTGAGATCAACTTAACAGTCCTAGTGTTCACAGTATTAATGGCATCATAACAGCAATTGTCAGCTAAACTCAAATGTTGTGCAGTCTGAAACATACCGAAGTGTAACAAAATGGATCGACAGTTTGATGGTACTGTGGCCAGTTAACCAAGGCTTCCTAAAAAAGAGAGGCATCGAGTTGACTCTCTTTTCTAGGTCTTGAGTCAACTCTCGGCTGAACTTCACTTAATCTCATAACCGCAGAATGAAGGCTAGCATATCAACAGCTTCATACAGAATCTCAAAATTTCAGCTCGGCGAAAGCATGTTAGTTACGTAACGCGCATTGTTTCTAGCAACTACGAAATGCGTCAATGGTTGGAATCCACAAAGAAGCGAAAGTTGGGTGAGATGCCATTTACGCGAAGCAGATTAACACTTTTTTGCATCGACAGATTAATACCTTATCAGTAGCATGTATCTGTAGAAGCCATCCGAACTGCGCTGACTGAAATCTGCACAGTTCCATCAATTTAGATTTACCTCATATTCGCGAGTGGCGATAAGACAATTATCACCAAGCCACACTTGGGTCACAGGTGAGAAAATGCAGCACAACTGTGCCTTTGAAAGTACCGTGGCACATGAACCAGAGCACTACACACGAGGCAAATTGCTTCTCCGATTTTTGAAATATCGCACTTTAAATATTTTAAAGCCTGACAAACGGTGACTGGCAGCACTTCTGTAATCACATGAGCCGACGTGTCCAAGGACACCACCACCAAGTAAAATGAAATATAATCTGGTTAAGAAATACAAACTTTAAAAGCAAGAAGGGGTTAAAAATGTCAGCATGAAAGGTATCGAGCATAAGCTCTGAAAAGTGACAGCCTACACAAACATATGAGAGGTATGAAACTAAACAAAAGATCGTTTTGTGAATAACAATCACTTATTGCAGGTATTCATTATAAAACGCGCAAATACTTGATGTTGTGATTTATCTTTTGTAAAGTGCAGGCAGTGCTTTGCAGTAGTACAAATTTTGTTGTTTGTCCTGGTCACCAGGTATTCAATCCTAGATATGCAGACACGAGTGACACCTGATAGTGGAGACGCATAATAGCACAAATACTGTAACAATGATAGCATTAATTAACACTAAAAATTATCCCAGCTAATACCAAACTCAAGCATAATCCTAAAAAGACGGATCTCCCAATAAAGTGTCCTGGGATAAAATGTTGGCTACCATCCTACAAACTTATACTGTACTAGTTTGTCCCATATGAAATAGACACCATTTCTTTAGAACATATCTGTACCAACCAACTAGGCAGCTAATTTCCAGTAGTATTTTCATACCTCACAGAAATGGTGTCTATATTTTATTTCAATAGCACTGATGATGATGAGCCAGCAATCACCTATACCATTTTCAAAACTACATGGTCCTTTATTTATTTTACAAGACACACCAACTACTAAGAAATGGCATCTTAAAACAAAAGCTAATATTTAATCAGGGTTTTTTTAAGGAAAACGTAGGTACCGGGTATAACCTGNAGGGACCCAATTTCTCAGATTCTAAGTACCTGATTTTTTCTGATTCTAGGTACCCAAATCGGGTCCCTANAACACCTCAAAAAAACATGATTAAATAAATAATTAAAGGCTGATAACTTTCAAAGTCTTGCACAACAACAAAGAACATATGAAACAATGACAAAAAATTTAAAAATATTGTTAGTGCCAGAGTGACACTGATTAAATATTTTATATCAATAGAATACAAAATTTTATAAAAAATTGATAGCTTGCCTAAATGGTAGTTTTGCAATTTTTAACACTAACACTTAACACAGATAAGAATGCACACATGCACAAGCAAAGAAACACCCCAAACTAATGATTCAACAGTCATTTTCAAACCATCACAATACTTGAAAATAACCAGAGTTCTAGACTACCATTGTTTTTATGTTACAATTCATTTTCTGAAGCACTACAAAACCTTAAGCATACACTAATGTGAAACTTTGTCTATATGAAAAACAGTAATTTAGAAAGTACCTATGCTACATTACAAGATCAAAACATATCAGTTAACTTATAAATATATTGACAGAAAGACGCTACAACTTGATAAAACATGCGAATTCACAACGCAGGAGTGGACCAGTTGACACTGTTTCATATTTAATTCTGAAATTTTCTGTCTGCCACTTCAGACTCTTCCAACCAGCATATTACCACATGACCTCCATCAGCTATGCTGGCTAAACGCACTTTACCCCGTCAAATGTCATGCAAGTGTTCATTCAAGCATGATTGACTTTTATCAATCGTGAGTTATGTGCCATTGCATCGCATTGCAATTCTCGCATTTAAGGCGCTGTTATGTTCCTGAAAACTATCTAATGGTCAATCTTTCAAATAATCTGTTAGTCCATATATTTTCTAAATAACGTGAGGTAAAAAACATTGCAACAACCACAAATATTTCAGTGCATGGCCACAAGACTCATCTTTCAATCAGATGCAAAAAAATACTTTACCAACCTTCGTGCGCGCTGGAGTCAGAAAGCGTGGGAGTTTCGTGCATTTGTGCGCTTTCAGTCGCTGCTGTTCTTGAACTGCTCTCGTGGAAGTCGTGTTTAGAAGCTTCCCGCAAACATTCGCGAGTGGCTGAATTACTGATTTCAAACGATTTCTCTGTTGCAACATGGCTGTGCACAGGTACATCACGAACTTTTGTCTCAGATTTCTTATGTTCCAAAAATTCAGCAGCATCTAGTAGAGCTTGCAAGCTCATGTTTTTGAGGTAAACAGCCGTTCCACAGCTCTGCTGATTGACAGAATATGCTGAAAATACAGTTGAAGTTGCAGGCTAGCTGAATATCCAAGCTTTTCTCAATCGGAAGTATTAAGCAGGAGCATGCTGTAAATAACCAGTTCACTTGCCATACCAACACAGACCGCCAAGTAAAAGCTTGCACCTAAGCTTGATGTCTGAGGGAACACCACCACAAAAACGGTATTAAAATTGCATATCTTGATTTTATTGACTATTTGTTACATATCTTTGTTTATTTTTATTCACTTCGTTGCAAATTTAGTTCGACGGACGTATGAGCTGGTGCTAAATCCAATCTTACATTGCGAAATCATGTGATTTGAATCGAAAACATTTCTTCAAATTACAGCCAAATAATGGTAAACGACAAACTGCCATCACCAACGTCTCCTACTATCCTACCTCAACTGACGTAACAGCCGAAACACAGTCTGATGACCTTTCAAGCGCTTCCAAGCACGATCAGCTTACAGCTTCCGTTCAGCCTCCACGGCACACAACGCCGACGAGACGTGCGCGCTCACACGCAATTGGTTCTGGCTAACTTCTGTTACGTTATCACGTGACTTTTCAGTGGAGCATTAGTTTACCATATTTAGAAACGCCACGTGAACATCTGCAGCGAAGCGTAAACGCTCTGCGCCAACTCTGCGCGCAGCACAGGCGGCTATGTTTGTTTATCAAAGGGATGCAGCGCTGCTGCAAAACTATGGAGAAACTTGTTGTGGATAGCGTGCAGAAGCGCCAGGTTTATACGACTGTCAAACAAATCGTGACAGCGCAATAATATAAACGCAGCAAACATGCATATGAAGTTGATGTACATGCTATGCACCGCGGTTCGGTTAATGTTCAGCAATCTCTGTGTGTTGTAATCACTAACTGGAAAGCCGTAAGCTGAAACAAAACGGCTGTGGGAGCGCATCCACCTTCAAGCTAATGAAGACGTGAAAGAGATTACCCACTGAGTGACAACTAAGAAAAAATTTTGCAAGAAACTTGGTTTACCTCCAGATACCCCAGTTCTTTCATGATTCTTTTGCAGTTTTAACAAGCGTTGCATGAGTGCAGCCTTATAACATGTTCGGTACTGCACTGAGTTTTTATTAACGGAGAGCTTGTAACAATAATTTTAATGTTAAAAACTCGCTTCTTCCATTGCGTCTTTTAAAGACAGTGTTCATCACTATCCTGTACTGTTTGGTTGTAATAATCCCGTAAGGGTTGTAAAAATTTATGATAGAAGAAATTGTGGAGATAAAATTGTAAAATAGTCTGGAACATGGGTTAGCAGTACTACGCAGTGGCGGATCCAGACATAGGCGTAGCCAGGGGGGGCCAAAGGAGGCATGCCCCCAGAAAAATTTTTAGAAAATATAGTCATTTTGTGCTTTGAGAGGCTTTTTTCCAAACAAAATAGTGTTATTCGCCTAAAATCAAACATTTTGGCCTCTCTTAAATTTTTTGGCCCCCCCAAATTTTTGGGCTGGCTACGCCACTGGATCCAGACCAGGCGTTTGAGGGGTTAATCAAATAAGAGGGCACCAAACAAGTCTTCCTTGCTTAAATGCCAAAGGTTGACTTCGACAATCACAAAAAAGTGGCCTTTTGTAGGCCAAGAAAGTGGTACTTTTTGTTGGTCGAATTATGCGATCTTTCAGGGAATCACAACAGTTTAAAAGCTCCTTAGATCAATGATTCAGAAAGCGTTT
>JGI24159J19872_10012902_pt1 | contig 10879 bp, 10 predicted proteins | sample Ectturendosymbi4_FD_19872 | JGI IMG/M metagenome (IMG submission 19872)
GAGTTGCAATAGTCAAGGCGGGATGTTACCAATGCAACAACAAGCATCTCACAGGCTTTTTTGGAGAGAAACTGTCGGATTCGTCCAATATTTCTAACGTAGAATTACAGGATTTAATAATGCAATCAATATGTCTAGCAAACGACAATGCACTATGAAAAATCACACCCAGAGACCGTACGTAAGAAAATATGTTTATGTCTTGCAAGTGCCAAGGCAACGACGGTGTCATATTGCGACCAGGAGACTTTTTCGAAGCAAATATGATGAACTCCGTTTTTTCGGAATTAAGTTTGAGCATATTGCATCCCATCCATGACTTCAGCTCGTCAATACATTCGTTTATGGAACTCAATTTTGCTGCTAGGTCTTCGCTGCCCTCCGCTGTGCAGTAGAGCTGGATGTCGTCAGCATAGCAATGGTACAACACATTATGTCTCCGACATATTACCCCTATTGATTTGGTGTACATAGTATATAGGACCGGACCCAGTACTGAGCCTTGGGGTACACTGCAAACCACAGGAAGAGTTTTGGAGACATCTTTCCCTACACAGACACATTGACTCCGATCCTGCAGGTACGAGCCAAACCATTTAAGTGCTCGGCCTGAAATACCGAAGGCAAATTCAAGGCGCTGCAGGAGTATATCATGACCGATCACATCGAAGGCAGCAGATTGGTCCAACATCACCAAGGCCACAGTCGAGCCCTTGTCCAAGGCTGACGTTATATCGTGGTGTACACGAAGGAGGGCTGTTTCGGTGGAGTGGGCCGCACGGTAAGCCGACTGGTATTTGTCGAAGAGGCGGTATTCCGCCAGGTGAGGACGAATGCGGTTTGTGACAACTCGTTCAAGCACTTTCGAGATAAACGGTAACTGTGAGATAGGTCGATAGTTGCTTACATCGTCCTAGGAGGTCGCGCGCGATTTTGGCACTGGTGTAACTCGTGCCTTTTTGAAGTGAGAAGGTACTACACCTGTGTCCAAGGAGTGGTTGGTGATGGACAGCAAGGTGGCAGACAATTGAGGTAGACACAGATTCAGCAGTGCCGTTGGCAGAGGATCCAAGTCGCAGGATTTCGATGATGATCGGCGGATGATAGCTTCGACCTCATCTATTGCGCAGAAGGGAATTCCGTGAGCGGAAGTCCAGCAAAAGGTTTGTCGCGATATAATGGATCGATTGTGTTAGAAGCCTGATTAATCCTTTTTTGTGATGTCCTTACGTTGTTAACATTCTCACTGAAAAATTTACTGAATGCTTCAGAAACGTTGGCATTCACTGAAAGATTGTGATTGGCAGATTCGTGATTGTTTAATCCAAATAATCTACGAGAAAGATTGAAAAGTTTACTTTGATTACTTGGAAATTCAATCAGTTCTCTTTCATAATAATTTTTCTTCTCGTCCCAGATGAGGCGTCCCACAACTCCGCACTGATCCTTGTACATAGCCCGATGTATAGCTAATCCGGTCTTTCGCCAACACCGTTTAAGCTTTCTTCGAAGGGTTTTTGCAAGCCACAGTTCTTTTGCATACCATGCTGTGTCTGGCCGTATGGTTACGACTTTGGTGATGAGCGGGGCATGCAAGTCGATGGTATCACTACACGCGCGTGTATATAATTCGACAAGAGACGCAGCGTCGTCGTAGGTTAGGCAAGTTTTTAATGCCGTCCGTATGTCCGTTCTGGTCAGTGAGGTTTATTGATGCGTATTTGCGAAACGTAACAGTTTTCCTTTGACGACTGGGTTTTGTGAAATTTAGTGGAGCGACAAGGGCGAAGTGGTCACCAAAATAATTGCCGCTGGGGTCCGTGAGACCAGGATCAACAACAACAACAGCATCGCAAAGCAGACGCGATGAGTCTCGTGCGATGAACAGGTCCAGTATGTGACCGAGCATGTGAGTTGGCTCACTGACATGCTGTTTTAAGCCATGAACATCTAAGAGGTTATTAAACCTCCTTACGTCCGGATTATCGGGAACGTCTAGGTGCAGATTGAAATCTCCAGTGATAAGTATATCCCGAGAGTTTAGTTTTGTGCATCTAGAAAGATTGACCAGTCATCAAAAAAGTCAGATGTCTTCAGACCGTTCGCACGTAAAGGAGGAGGGCGCAAGACAACGAACAAGTCCACACATGTGTCTTTAAAGACCATTGTACAGTGCATATGTTCGAACTGATCGAAACTGTGCGTTTTGACACTTTTCACTTTCAAATTGCTTTTGAAAAGCAACGCAACGCCTCCACCTCGGCGACCTGAGGATCGTGAAACCTGTAGTATGGTGTACCCAAGTGGTACCAGATCATGCATAATCTGTTTATCGTTGTCGTGACCAAGCCAGGTCTCGGTGAGGGCCATGATGTCCACGTCTCTCGATATTATGGAGTCAGCAATCGACAAACGTTTATTTGCAACGGAGCGGCAGTTCAGGGTAACCATCTTGATCATCTTTGTAGACTGTTCTCTTCTAAAGGCCGGCTGACGAGCTATATTTACTTGCACCAGATTACGATGATTGGCAGTTTTCGCACCGAGCAAGCTGGCGTTGGAGACATGTACCTCTGACGGATTAGTGTTGTGATAAATTCACCACAATCTACAGGGACTAAATTTCCGACCTGACAGCCTCGTGAGCGAGTTTGATTACATTGCCCATGCTTTAATGATTACAGCAATTGCCCGAATCTTACGCGTACCTGATCTTCTGCCTCGTCTTGTTGGTGAATGGGCGTTGATTCCAAAGTGCCGTAGGGTGTACCAGTCTTGCAAAGGCAGAGCCATGGCAGGCATGCAATACCCTATGTTCAATAGGAAGCTCCTGGAGAACATCTTACCGAAATTCTTACAACACCCAGCGATGTCCACGTATGAAGTTCTGTTGAATTGCAAACAACTGAGTTAGCGTTGCTTCCTCCCTCTATGCAGGTCAGCTTTCCAGTATGTAAATCCCAAGTCGTCAAGAGCTTCAGAAACACCAGCAAATAAAACAGAGACAGATGAAACACGTAAAATCTCAGAACTTTTAAAAACTATAAAAGCTTGTAGACTGAAACACTTGAAAAAAACTTTTTGATCATATATTTTTGGCAAGATATCGATATTTTTACCATTCTGTAGCTGAATCAAAACCGCTCGATTTTCCAGCAAGCATGCGATTGAGATCATCTAGAGCATTGGTAAGACATGCGAAAGCAACACACCCATACTTTGAGATAAGTTGAACCACTCATGCCACAACTTGCAAAACAAGGTTTTCAGCAAATTGCCATGTGCGTTAAGTTTCGTGTCAAACACATTTTTTATGGCAACACACTCAGAGGTACTATCACGTTGTACAGAAACAAATTTAATGAATACACCTGCATGGAAGTCAATCATGGGACACAAATTATAGTAGTTCGACCTCCATGCACATACCACAAAGCAGGCTTCTGGGCGTAACGGTATAAGAGTGCGAAATGACGTCAACAGAAAAGGATGATCCCCTTTTGATATTTAAGTTTTGCACGTTTTTGGTTTGGAACCTAGTCTATACCTAAACAAAAAACAGATGACAAATTGCAGTAATTCACCTGGAAAACCGTGAAGCACATATTTCACATACACGATCTTTCAAAAAGAGGTAGAATTTCATGGCACGTGCGAAGCTAAGTGTGATGCAAAACGAAGATAAAAAAACAGTCGAAAAAATATTTTTCTCAAAAAAATATGTTTCGTGTTGAAATTTGTTAGTTATTTTTCAGGATGTCGATCGCAAGCCTGCAGGAAACGACGATCAGTAACTCAGCCGGAAGTCTTGTTGTACTTAACCGGCTGCACTGGCCAAACCAAACCCTGGCTAAGGCAGGTTGCTTTTTGCCTTGGAAGAAGCACAGTGCAAGTTGCTTTAACAATAAAAGATTGGTATGAACAAACCTATCGCACGTGTAAACCGGTATGTAACCCAAAAGTTCTACTGAGCGTACAATCCGACTTTTATATTTTGAAAGCAAATAACTGTGTTTTCGTGGCAATTTTATTACTGTCGTGTTTGAACCACGTGTGGTGGTTTCTGTCACTTGACACAACAGAGCAAAAAACTTGTTTTTTTCTTTTGCAGAATGAGTTTGATAAAACGCTTATTGAATACCTAAATATTGTACAATATATTTCAGCAGTTTCGGACATTTTAACGATACTTTTAAGATTTTTAGTTGGCCTGTTTGAGTATCTTCTCATTACCTTTAAGTTCTTCAAATATGCTTGTAATGTTTGAGAGGCTCTTCATGGTCGTGCAATACTCAGGCGAAAAACACATAATTGACAATTTTGACTCGTCTCGTCAGCACGATGCGAGCTTGACCAAGGTTTTTAACCACATTGCTGTTCGTCGTTCACCATGAAGAAGTTTTCATCAAACAAAAACATTTTATTGGCATATGTACGGTGGCTCAGAGCCTTGCAAATAGGCGATGGCACATAAAGCGCACAGGACATGATACCATGGTGCATTGTGGACAGCGATTGGCGACACATTTATGACATCTCATAGGTGTAGGAGCAGACAGATTTTTGGGGTGTGAAGGATTTTTGCCCAAATTTCCCCAAGCTTGCCCGAAAAGTTTTTGTGCGACTTTTTCCTGCAAATTTTCTCTCACAAAGATCATGAAGACCTTTTTTGTGGAGATCACACAAAAAATTTGTTCTTGAGTGTGACCTCAAAAACTTACAAAAAAGGTTTTCATGTGTTTTTGGTTTGAGAAAGGAAGTCAAACGTTGGGCGCCATTTTTGCTCGGATTTTCAGGGATGTTGCCCGGATTTTTGACAAATAAAAACTTTTGGGGTGCTTTTGCACCCCCTGCGCCCTGCCTGCTGCATCACTGTGCCGTCCGGACTGCCAAGAAGTTCTGGGTACGAGTTTCTTTGTCCTAGTGAACAAGTGTTAGGAGAATGGAAGTCGCGAACTTACTAATGAAGGCAATATTCGCACAAATGAGCCAGCGATTAAAAAATCTGTGTATAAATGAGCAAGTGTCTCGCCGGACTTGAAGCCCAATAGTGACCTGGATTTCTGGATATTCAAACCTTGACGCACAAATTAATATTCAAAGCATAATCCTCCCCCGTGTGAAACAATTCTTGCACCTTTAGTGCTGTTCTGTGACTTGTTTTGACCTATTTCACCATCAGGTGAGCTAGCAATGTTGTTAACTCCCGTCACAACTTTCAGCATTTAATTTTTAAGGCGCTACCTAGAGTTTGGCTGCCAACCTTACGAACGCCCATCTTCAATGGACTTTGTATACGTGATAACGGCGTGTTTCAATCATAAGTGCTTTGTATACGTGATAACGGCGTGTTTCAAAGCTTTGTATACGTGATAACGGCGTGTTTCAATCATAAGTGGGCCTGTTGCGTAGTTTAATAAATTGGCGTCAGCTAGTATTCCAGTTCTAGTGACAGCAATTATTTGGAAAAACGTATTTGCCAGTTTTGTACTTGTCGCACTTTGTGCTCTGATTTATTCATTTTAATCTTGAGTCTGGTTGCTAACTGTGCTCTTGTTTTAGCTTGGTATTTCAATGTTTCACCCGTAAGCATTACTTGCAAATTTTAGGACTGAGGATGCGCAGTGTTACGTGGGATCGATTTCTACTGTATTTAAAAGTTTGCTTGATTGATTCAAATTCTTCACGTGTGTGGAGACTAATTACTTATTGAGATTACGACTTTTCGGACATGAGAAAAATATACGTATATTTTGATTCTTTCTGAACGCAGAAGTAAAAGTTAAAGCATTTTTTTCATGAAGCATATTAAAGGATTTTTATTGTTTAATTTCAATAATAGATGCCAAGTTTATTTATTTTTTCGAGATTCTTGCAAACAGACGTAGCTTGCAAAACGCTCTTTCCAGTTGTACTGTAGTAAACATTTCTGTCAATGTTCCATTACAGGTAACTTGAAAAGTATTTGTGACTTAACCTACCACTTTGAGCCGCATTATCACAAGCTGTTATTTTTCTTAATCTGAGAGCAGGTGTGAGTGTTCTTGTAAAATCGCGTGACATATCGCAGGAGCGAAAAATGTAGCGCAAAAGTTTTATCTAAAACGTTTTAGCTTTTGTTTTTTCAAATATTCACATTTTTGCGAATCATAATTGTCAGTGGCAATTAAAAAATGGAAACATCCTGGTTTTTATACGAAGAAATAAGCGTAAGAACAATAACTAAACTTTGCAAGCAATCAAGCCCAATTTTAACTCGTCTTGATCCAGCATTCAACTGGTCTGTGGTAAGGAGAACTTTAACATTTCACTTTTAACGCTGAAAATCAGGAATTACGTGATTTTTAGGTGCTTTCGTATAAAGGGCTTCAGCTTTGGTGGACAAAGCATTTACTGCAAAAGCCAAAATATCAATCAAAATGAAGAGCTGTTTAATAGCAGAATGTTTTTGTCAATATCTTCCTTTTCCTGCCAATGGAATGGTTTGATAATTAAAATTTTTAATTATATTTGAATAAGATGTAAGAACGTTTACTCAGTATGGAGAATATACACTCTGTTAGAATCAACGTGACTGCTTGTCTGTTGACACTGAGAAGGGGGTTAATGACAGCACAGCGTTTCATTCAAACAGAAGATATTTTTGAAAAATCAGGATAGATAGCTATGATGGTCGTACGAGGAAACATTTGAAGAAGTGCATACCGCATATGGCCAAAGTCAGTAAGCAGATCAAGCTACGATGCAGAAAAAAAGACTGTAAGAATCACGCCAGTTTAGCGAGATTGTTGTCGACTACAACTAATGCTATTTACGTTTCTGCAGCATAAGTTTGCTAAAAAGATGTGCGAAAAGTCAATTAATTAAACTTGTTAATGAGATGCACGCAAGAATATGCTTATTAATCGCCACACAGTTGGCATGAATCATCTTTCTTACATAATTACAGAAGCTGTCAAATTTGCAGTGCCACTAAGAAGATTTGCAAAGGTTGTCCACTCAGACATAGCATGCAGTTACACGCAAAGTAACAATGTCAAGTGTTATATTTTTAAACGTTTGCCCAGCAGCCACGGTATTACAGAGTTTTAGAGGTTTTGATGGCTGTGATTCTTAAAAGCCAAATGTCATTTTTGTTGCTATGGTCACCGTTACCAAATCGGAGATGCTTCTCCCACTGGACACATTTTCCTCACTGAAACACTTCACGCGAAACGCTCTTTGTCCGGATAACCTCCACATGTTTTTTAATATCATGCCGTTGAAGTTTGTCTGTGACTCACTCTAGCATTATCGACACAAACAAGGTGTGCCAACAAATTGCGTAAAAAATTTGGACGTCGTCTGTTTGTTGTCACTCTGCTAAAGGTTGCAATCTTCATCCATGCTGTTATGGAAGTGTGATCTTAGTCATGTCTAGAATAAGTGCTTTTTCTGCACTAAAATTTTTTTGTTCAATTAATTAAGATTTCCCCCACGATCAGAAAATTCAACTGCAAAACCTTATGCGTGTATATGTCCAAACTAAACCACTCGCCACATTTCCAAATATTCATTCAAAGAGTGGTAACGTTATTACTTTGATGTGTGCCGAAAAAGCGAATGAACTTGTCAGTAGCCGTTGTAAAAAAAACTATTTGTTTCTTTCGCTCACAGAAAGTCTTTCTCTGCCTGAATTCCTGTTTTATGTAGCGAAGAAAACCATGGGTCTCGGAAGGATTTCTTGCAAGGGGGGACAATAGTGGATTTGTACAAGTGGGAGCAACAAAATTGTTTCCAGGGGGGCCAACAGTGGTGAAATTCCATTATACCAACTCGAAACTAAGAGAAAAACATTCTTCTAATAAAAATTAATACGAAAACATCAAATTTCAAAATCTAGGGAAGGGGCAAGGACCCCATGCCACTCCTGACGCCCATGCAAACCATGACCTACGTAGTTTCTTCTGCTTCTCCAACTGCAAACTTCTTTTGACCTAGGAGACAACAAAACTTTCATAACTTTTTGATTGCAGTTACTGGCTACATGCATATACTAGCAAGCTCTTGTGCATCACTGGTTCTGCGTATAACTGTAACGTGAGCGAACTATCAAGCTAGACTATTTAGACTTATACTACAGAGCACAGGACCATAACTCTGTGGTGCCGATAAAGAAGGAACTGTGAGATATAACTGGAATAAAGTAGAGGATATCCAGTAAGAGTTTTGTCCTGGCCCTAAATCACTAACCAAAGTTCCACTCTCCGACGAAATTTGGCGGTGAGTTAAGGAGAAATGTCTAAATTTTCTAGACACTTGCTTCTTCGAGCTTGAAAAATAATATTACAGTTACAGAATCGAAAAAAAATTGAGAAGATAACAGGGATGCTGCATTGGCGGTCACTTGTTATTGGCTATCAAATTACTGCATGCACGTTCAGATATTTGTTTCCTTCCAAGCAGCAGCATCAAGTCAACATGATTTTTGCTGCGTGTTCGAATCCAGCAAAGACGAGAAAAGTCGTCCCTTAACCTCATAATCCACTTGAATCGAATGGACCGTGGCAGATTGCAGCCTAGTCAAAAAGAGTGTCACTGCGGCAAGCTGTATGACATAAATTGCTTTTTCGTTAGTTTTTGTATGTCTTGCTTTCAGTGGTAAATTTTTCATGTCAGTGTTATATTCTCTCATTCACTGACAGGCCAAATCAACCTGAAGGCACTGTTTTGAAGAGTTGCAGCATAATTGCATTTTCCTACTAAAGCAGACGCTTTTTTTGGAAAATCGCTAATAGAAGAAATGTAAATAATTCCAATGAAGATAGAAGGCGGAAATATGGGATTACATTGTGTTGAAACTTGATGGATTTTAACTGCTGGTGACACTTTCTGATACGCCAAGCTGTTCGAAGAATTTTATCGAAACGCTGTCTCGCGTTGCAATGTTTGAAGTTCGGATTTTTACAAAAAAAGCAATGTAACAAAAAAGAATTGCATATCGACTGGAACAGGCATTGGAGATTTGCGGCCCGTGGAATAAATTTACAATTAGTTAGTTTCAGGAAATATTGCAAGCGAGACACAGGGCGTTTCTGTGTTTGTGATACACAACAGCGATCTGACCAAATAGCAAGTGCCGTTCAGGTAGATCGGGTGCTCGAGATAAACAGTTTAGGTGATCACGCAATGCTTCTACGTCCTGTCTTTGTGTGTAATCTGTTACAGCGCAGTGACTGGCGGCAGCATAGCACAGTTATGTCGTTTCACTTGTGGGTTACAGGCAAGTGAGCATGGTCAACTGAGTGTGTCTTAAAGCAGTGGTTCTCAAAATCAAATTTCATCTCACCAAGCAGAACAGGAAAGGAACGCAGACTTAGCATTACGCTTCTCCACGATTTAATTTTACCTTCGTTTCCAAAGGAATCATGCTCTCATGCATTTAACAATGTGAAACGTTCCGACGTTGACCGGTTGAATTGTGTTGCGATATTTAACGCTAAAGTTAGGATACAGAATTAAATTGACCTAGAAACTTAGTTTTTAACTGTTTTTTAAAATTACTCACAACGCCAATATTAACGTAATGTCATAATTGTTATCACTGCAAGGAAGAACTACCTGGCACCAATTACAGAGCAACAAAACCACATCTGTACGAGCAACGCAACGGTTACTGTTTTCTATTAAAATTTTTGCTGACGATTCGACCGCGTCACCTTGGTGGAGACTAATTACTTGAACTAAATGAAGAGTACGAAGAGAAGCAAAACAATTCGTAATGAGCAGAGGTCTGGCGATGCCTGGGGTTAATTCTAATATTGAGGAATGTGAGAAATACAGACTTTGCAAACGTAACAACTAATGTTGACAAAACAAGTTTCGAAAAAGTAAATCCATGCAGGATGTATTAGTAGCCTTACGCTACGAAGGGACGAAGCATCTAGTTCCACCATTTAAATATTTTAATTTCACGCTTTGGATGCCCGGGGCCGTCGCCCTTCACCAGCCCCTCTGCACGCCCCTGGTAATGAGTGAAAGCACGAAAGCATGTAAAAACCAACAGGAGAAACACGTAGACCTATCGCTGAATATTTACACTCGGTTCCAAAACAATAAAACGAGCTCTAGCCCCGCGGCAAGCTTTTGAGGAATTTGCCTTCTTGGTTCTGCTTTCATACTTTCCGATGATTCGAACTTACACACATCTATATTTCAATAATTGTGAGCCATAGGAGTAACGTAAGTGAATCCAGCTGCAATTTATGTCACAGGTAAACTCGTTTATGTATTTAGACACATCTTCAGTCTTGAAAAGGCGGTAAGAAAAACATACTTACACCTTCCAAACACAAGACAAACTCATGCAAGCCCGTAAGTGAAAACGAAGAAGCGGCAAAGCTTGAGTAGTTAGCAGGAAATGAAAGCAGTAAGATAGCAGAACCATTGAAAGCTTCCTACACATTAGCAATTCAGATATGGGATAACAGGGGTCGGCAACCTTTTTTGCACTGCGGACCGGTTTGAAAATGAAATTTTTTCGCGGACCGGCTTTCAAAAACCACAAATGTTCAGCATTGAATATTTATTACAAATCATGCAAGCTAATACAACTTTGATTCAATGAGAACCTTAAGCTTGTTTTGCCGCAACGAGACGCTCCCACATAGGAATTATGGAACTCAATTGATGTGTGCCGAAAAAGCGAATGAACTTGTCAGTAGCCGTTGTAAAAAAAACTATTTGTTTCTTTCGCTCACAGAAAGTCTTTCTCTGCCTGAATTCCTGTTTTATGTAGCGAAGAAAACCATGGGTCTCGGAAGGATTTCTTGCAAGGGGGGACAATAGTGGATTTGTACAAGTGGGAGCAACAAAATTGTTTCCAGGGGGGCCAACAGTG
>JGI24159J19872_10012903_pt1 | contig 10879 bp, 8 predicted proteins | sample Ectturendosymbi4_FD_19872 | JGI IMG/M metagenome (IMG submission 19872)
CGCAGATAGCGACAACAATTGGCTTCAATCACTTCCGGAGACTGAGGGTTCGACCCTTGTGCAAGTGGAACCGCACCGGGGATCGTTCCACTTCATTTTCAACCTTTTTGCTGCAGCGGAACTTTCCACAACTGTTTGCGTTGCTCATGAAACTTTGTGCAATGATCCGAGTGTCTATATTGCTGCAACCGCATAGAACTGTGGTTGTTAATTTCGTCCCAGGCAATTTCGGTCTGTTTCGGTGGAACCCCTGGCAGCCNCTCCCCGGTTGAAAAACACTGATGTAGTTAGTTGGCCAGAACCAATAAACCATAATATAAGAGTTGAGTTAGTCAAATCTGGACGAGAACGATATCGGAATACAGATGGACTTTTCCAATCGAAAATTCGAGTTAGAAACGTAGGAGATAGTGAGAGAAAAGCTGTGAGTTACCTGTTAGCGAAATGGTTTTACAAGACGCTGAAAAAANGTTTAGACCAGTGGTTCTCAAAGTTTCCACAATCCTCCCTTACAAACCCAAACATTGTCAACTCCTTCTTTACAAACGTAACAAAAAACAATTGCAAAAATTTCACACTACCTGGATATGGTTCCAGGTGTCTTTTGAAAAGTTATCTCAGGGTAAAATTAAAACATTAACAAAGAACAATTTCACAAAAGAACAATTTAAAGAAACTGCAAAAAAAATTAAAAACGATTACACCAAGCGAATTCACAAACAAATTTTATGTGTTTAATAAACAAATAATAAAAACCTAAGTTTTTTTCATCCGCAGCTTATCTTCCCCCAGTTCCTCCCTGGAAAAAAATTCCTCCCAGGAATTAAAAACTCCTCCCTTAAAGAGCCAAGTGGCACCTGTTTGAGAACCACTGGGTTAGATGATTCTGAGATCGTGATTGGTATATTCAAAAATCGATTCAGGATAATATTGCTTCTGTTGCACGTTATTTCGGTCGGAAAATGATCTTTTATATGTTTCCAAGCCTTTCAACACGATTTGGCATTTAAATCCATTTTATTTGATCACGAAAATTACAAAGTTCATCGAGTTTGCTTAGGTAAATGGTATGAGCTCAAATTGCAACTTCACATCCATCAAGAAGTTGATAAAGGAATGCAGGTTGTCATGGATAAAGAACAGGGTCGTCGCCAGCTGGGGGGCAGTGGTGCCCGCCCCCCATTTCATGTTTGGCCCCCTGGTTGCTGAATACATCCAATACACTATTTTTAAAATGTGCCTCCCCCCTTCTGGTTTTTGGCCCCTCCTTCTGTTTTTTCCCCCTGCTGCTACATCCTGGCGAAGGCCCTGATAAAGAACGAAAGAAATGGAGAGCCATCATTCGTATTACTGTAAAATTGATGTCATCCTTTTTCTAACCAAGCAAAATCTTTATTTTCGTTGTCAGCGTGAATACTTTGACGCAAAAAAACAAGGCAACGTTCTTGAAAGTGTGAAGCTAATTGCCGATGATAATCCTGTCATGAACGAACATCCTTCTGATATTCAAGTATCGAAGAAGCGCATGTTAACATACCTTCCTCTGACTATACAAAACCAGTTAATTTAACTTCTGCGGAAAAAAGTAAAATCTTATTCTAAAAGAAATAAAGGAAGCGACATACTTTTCAATCTTACTCGACCGTACTCCTGATGTGTCTCATACCGATCAGATAGCTTTTGTAGTAAGATACGTAAAAGTTGAGGAAAGTGAAGAACAAACAAAGGAGTCTGTTTTTCTTCCCACTATGTGGGAAAACGGCCAAACAAATTACTAATTCTATTCTCAATGAGCTTCGTGCAAATGACTTGGACGCGATGATGTGCAGAGGTCAAGCTTATGACAATGTTTCCACAATGTCAGGAATCCATTCTGGAGTACAAGTATGAAGGAGATAAATTCAAAAGCAATATCTGTTTTTGTGGGAATCACTCGCTCAATCTTGTGGGCGTTCATGCAGTGGGATCTTCCGAACTCCCTCATATCTTTTCACTCCTATTTCACGAAATATGATATTATTAGTTCGTTAAGCTTCTATTGCATGTCGTGCTTTGCAAAAAGTTAGCAAACTGTTTGAAATGTACTTATTGCAACGGCATTCTTCTCTCATCGGCATACATATCACGCATTTGGATTCTTGCACTGCGAGCAACATTGTAAAAATATTTTAGCTGTTATCAGTTATGCTGCACAGCGTTGAATAGGGGGCGGCACAATCGCCAAAATCCAGGGGCGGCAAGCTATGCTGCTACGCCACTGCTTCGGTGTTGAGGTTAACCCAGAAGCATATTCATGCATTCTATGCTTCGAAATAAAAAAAAAATTGGTTGTTTAACTTTGGGGATGATATATTGATAAGTACATTGATAACTGCTGTAGCGTCAAATCTGAGAACATCATAATGTTGAAGCATTATATGCATAATGGATTGAGCATTTACCAAACCAAGTACTGTTAAGACCACGTTCCTTGCCATACCACGCCCATCCTACATAATATTCAGTAGTGGGGTAGTGGGTGAAACAACATTATTACGTCAGAAATCGCAGCAAACCCATTATTATTATAGAATTGCAACAAAACGTGCAAAAGCATATAAATATCTGTTGTTGTAGTTTCAATAAATATCGATAAAGACAAAAAAACTGTGCTGCAAGAACAGTTTGACCCAACTATAAATTTTGACCAAATGAAAAAATTAGACTTTTTTTGACCTAATAACTTTGGGATTCGTTCATCGTATCAGCGTGAAATTTTGTTTGCGGACGTTTCGTAAGCTTTGAAAAAGGCGGAAAAATTTTGACTTTATTGACTTTCGTTGCCCTAGTCATTAATATATATAAGGAATTGTAAAGGCTCAACAACTGATCCCTAGGGCACGCCATATGTTACAGTGGTGGTTTTCGAAGAGGATTCCTGAAACAAAACTTGAAAGCGCTAGAAAAACGCAAATTACGCATGCGGTTCTTGGCAGTAGTTCGGTTTAAGAATTCTAAAAGCACGTTTCACTATTAAACAAGTGATTTAGTTTTTGTTTTTAAATCGAACGAGCGTTACCGTAACTAAAATACCGATAAACATCTTCTTTACGCCTCCCGTACAGCACGCTTAGGTTGCATGTGCCAACTGTTGCAGTTGACTGCATCGCCTTGAACTGATTAGGCAAGTACAAGCGAAAGATGGTAACTCGGAGCATTAAACTAACAGGAAAGCAACCAGCAGCAATAAAGCTCACCCGACGAGATCACTCTACTGATACTAGGTTGCACCATCATTATATAGGGATAGGTGAATTACCGTACGATAATTCGCTTGTGGTGACGATCACAGCAGTGACTTGTGACCTATGGGTACCATCTACCGGCGGCCATTTATTTACATGTGGCGCCATCTCCAGGCCGCCACATAACCAAACAAATCTGAGACTTCTTTGGAGAACTTTTAAAGATTACTTTATATAAAAAGCATTTTAATGGAAAATAAAAGCAAATTCAAGAAGACTTTTGCTTTATTTTATCAGCAGCACATTATATGCATTGCGTAATGTTTACATTCTTAGGAACTTACCTCTGCTCAGTGCAGAGGTAGCTGATATCCGGTCATATGTAGCTGACATCATGCCTTAAAAATTGTGGAGACAATGTTTTACAAATCTGGCTGTTACAAACGTATAGCCACAGTAAAAAAGGATAAAGGTTTTGCAATCAGTTTGCATATTAAAAATTTTGAGACAATTTACGCAAATTAGTCATGCACAAAATGGTGTTACATATTTTATATGTTGTTCATCTTTCCGTGAGCGTAATATCTTTGTCTTCAAAGGAAAGCTCTCAGGACTTTACGAGTTGTGTTTCATGTGATATTGTAGGAAATCAACATTCCTGCAACATCCAAAACTACCACAGCAGTAAGAATACGAATTCGTGAAGACTACGACGGAAAAAGCGAGTGGAGTGAATTTTCGGAACAAAAAGTTATTGTGACGAAAGAAACCAAGAGAAAATAGCAAGACCACTCCTGTCATATGCTTTGATTGGATTGTAGTAAATGGAGTCATTTCTGCTTGCTTGCTTTTGCGCATTGTATTGCACTGGTTCTCAAATGAACACTGAACAATCTCAAAATCATATTTGGATTAAAAAAACAACTCGACACATGCACAGCTTCATGGAGAAAATTTGTGATACAATTTTTTGTTTTATGTTTGATTTACGTGAATAGCACTTTAACAATTAATTTTTGCGGCAATTTTGAGCAGACTGGAGAATGCCAGCTGGTAAAACAGATAACAGTGCGTAGTTAGACAACTTGTTCAGGACCGCATGCAGTAGTTTGTAGCTAAATGTCACTATCGCAGTATCACCCAAGTGCAAACCTACACAATCTTATTGGCTTTCAAATCAGGAATTTCATCGGAGTAAACGGCTTAAAGCAACTTTTCTTGAAAAAGCTTTCTGCAGCAAAAGGCACTCAGCTGAGAACCACACATGTTTAAATGAATGCCTGTTAAAAACAGACCTTAATTATTGCTTTATTTCGACCGCAGAAATACAACAACACTGCGAAAGATAACCTTCGGGTGACTAAACCTCAGTATTTCAGCCGCTAGACCACGAGCGAAAACACGACTTATTAAGTCTACCAGCCCATACAACATGTATGAATAAATGTGTTTTGGTCCAGAAAGGTATTTTCAGTATCTGACCAAAGCGCTGAGTCTAGTTAATAACAATAAAACAGCAAGTGAACCTATTTTATTTCAGAAACGAAAGCTTACAAAAAAAAACGATTTACGCATCGCTTACTTCAAGTTTCGTGTAACGCAATAGGAGGAAAAACACTTGGTGCTTCTGACAAGAAAGTGTTGAAAACTAAAAGCATGTTTTAACATGCACTGCTTTGCCTGCCGCTTTTCAACTGCATGCATGTGACACTTTTCTCTGAGTGACTGGCATGATTTGTATAATTTTTGGTAAAGAATCCCGTTTGGAGCATGCGGAATAAAAGTCTTCAATTGCAGTTGGTGGTTCAACCTTTCCATGCTCTTCTTGTTGGGCTACTTTTACACGTGTCGCTTCTCGTTGCACGGAATTTTTTGTTATTTTCTGGATTTGTCAATACAAGGGCAGTACAAACTCACTCGTGCGTGAAATGAGACTCCTCGAACGGACAGGTAAACAGCGCCACTAATCTTTGCGCAGAAGATCATTTTCTCAGTTGATTTTAGTAGAGGTTGCATTGCTGTATTCATGGGTGTAGGAGCAGGCAAATTTTTGTAGGTGCGAAGGATTTTTGTCCGAATTTCCCCAAACGTGCCCGAAAAACTTTTGGGCTACTTTTTGTGCGAATATTGAAGACCGTTTTTCGGATGACCTCCAAAAAACGTTTTCATGTGATTTTCGGCGCCGTGTTTTTCCAATGAAAACACGTTGGGCGCCATTTCTTTAAGTCAAAGCAAGTTGGGTGCCATTTTCGCCCGTATTTTCTGGGAGGTTGCCCAGATTTCCACGGATTTTCACCAGATCAAAACTTTTGGGGGTTCTCAGCCACCTACACCACTGGCTGTAGTTACATCTTTTGCATCGAAAATTGTTTTGCTGTTTAAACATTGGCCTCTTCAACCGCGCAAATCTATATTGGCAGTTTAATTTTTTGAAGCATTTCTGTTTGACATTTTGATAAAGAAGCTTAATCGCGAGTCACTTTATTCAACTATTGGCTTTATTTGGGAAGCTTAATAATTTGAAAACCGGTGATTGACCAGATTTGTTATATTTGGCCCTTTTCAGGTCCAGACTAGTTTTGTCAAGATTGCCGTCAATACATAGGAGTCTTCGAGATCTGCTCAACTGGAAAGTCCAACAGACGAAAAACCTAGGAACTGAAAAGCAAAGGACCGTATTAAACATTGTTGTGCCAGATGCGAAAGCACTTGATCCAAGCTTGTGCAGAGACATTGTGACTAAAGTTCTTGCATGTGCCTTGGAGAAGCACTACATCTTCTTCAACATCAAGGACCGCAAAATCATTGTTGAATTTAACACGCTTCAACCCTTTATCTCCTGAATTAGAAAAAATTTCAATAAAGCATCAATATTTGTCCTGGTTAGCGAATATTGTCTGAAAAATAACACAGCAAATTTTTTTTCTAACTTTCACATCTTTATATAGGTGAAATAGGGGGTTGCCACATGGCAACACTAGGGAAATATGAGTACAAAATTTAGATTTCACAACCAAACTGCATGTTACACAAACAAAACACAAAGAAACAAATCTAAAGGACTCTGAAACAACAAAACACATTCAGCGAGACGTTTGAAAAAACGTTACTTGGTTCAACACCGGAATAAGGAGGTTTGGGGCCTGGGACCCATTTGCGATTGGAGGCCCTAATTTTCTGGAACTTTATGAACAAGTCAGTGAAAGACTTTTTCGTCTTCATTTCATTTTTTCGGATCCCGTGTATTCCCACATTTTCCTCTGTGCGGGGCCCTGTGCTTTCCCCGATAAATCCGGTGCTGGTTCACCTTGTACGTGGTGTGATATGTAGCAAAACAGTCAATGCAAAGTCAGACATCGCATTTCTTGCACTGTGTTTGCATGATGGATGAACACAGGTTGCCCGCACAACGACGTTTCCGATTTCCTGGCACTCTCTGGACTAAGTGGTTCTTACCATCGATTCTACTGCGTGATTCGTTTGGACGAATTGATGGCTTTTTGCCTGTTGCTATACTTATCTTTATTGAGATCAGTATTGGGATGAAGATGCAAAGATTTCATAATAATATTGAATCGGTCCCTGCGCATGGCTTCGTACACTGCTTGGTTCGCAAGTCCTGCCTTTCAGACCAGAACATTGCTTTACTTGAGAGTTTGTTGTATCCAAACACTATCAGCATCCCAAGAAACACTTTCATCTCCTCTTCACTGATGTTGGGGTCAGGCCAATTCTTTGAAACCTTATACGATCTACTTTGTTCCACCATATGCTTGAAAATATGGTCATCAAGAAACAACTCAAACAGTTCCAAGGATCCAAGCTGGCGTACTTGTCATATTGCATATCTGGGAAGCTAGTGGGGAAGGCGTTTGGGGCTCTCTCAGTCCATTTCAAACTCATTGTCTTGCGTCGCTTCTTTGAAGTTGGGACTATAGCTTCTTCTGAATCACTTTCGCAAGAACCACTCCTTTTGCCGGTTTGCTGAAACTCACATTCGGCCAGAAGTTGATTTCTTGTCATATTAGCAGGTGTAAAGCTGTCTTCACAGGCTTGTAACCAGGGGGGCAAAGCTCCTAGAAAAATGTGTTCAACATATTTTAAAAATATTGGACATAGTTTACAAAATGTGTCCCCCTCAGAAAACTCTTCGCCCCCTTGGTGCCCCAAGCTGGTTACAGGCCTGTGTCTTGTCAACAGAATCTTTGTCTGTCAGCACATGAACTTCTGGTAGTTGAATAAATATGCTACCAGTAGCATCACTGCTCAAAACTTGATCCAAAACCTCATTCACAGTGAAATATCTGAAATGTAAAAATGTACTCATATTACCCGAGCGNTGCCACTTGGCAACACAAAGAAATAACAAACAAATANACAAACAAGCAAAACACTGGTTTCATCANAAANTTTTTCTAAAAGTTAGTTGATCATGAAGATNATAACAAAATAAACAAAGTTGGAAAACAATTACACAAAACCGAAATATTAACTTACCTACAACTTCTTGCCATGTTTTCCAGCCCTTTTGGTAGGCAGTAGTTTTCAAACTTTTCAAACATCAGCAAAATAAAGTTGAACCATGAAGCTTTTGTTGTGGAATATAGTTGGTACATGACAGAACACTATTACATCACAAATAAAACGTTGCTCAATCGAAGTTTACTTTTACAGAGCAATCAAATGTCACATAGCAGCGTTTCCACATGGCAACCCTAGGAGAGAATGGGCAACGTTATTACCCAATGTGGCAACAAATGAGACGCCCAAACATAAAAGGAATTATAGCTGGTGATAATCGCAGTATTTTATTAGCAAAGATTACATCCTATAGCCTATTGCTGGTGTGCTAAGTCTAAGTGTGGCGGAACTTTCCCGTACATTCATCGATAACAATATGTGGACAACCGCATCAAAAATGTCAGATGAACGCATTCGACAGGCACTAATTTCAGCTTTTGCCCACAATGGCTTGTAACTAACGTTTCGACAATCTTGCACAACTGATCGGATAGGCGAAGGAGAATGTCTAGACGTTAATAACTACATATCTATTGAAGGTGATTTTGTATTTGTCACTAAAGACTTTGTAAAACCTACAGCAGAAGAAGACAGTTCACTGCCTGTAAATCACACCACCCAAAAGCGACATTAATTCAATCTTAATCGAAGAGGCAATAAGATTGAGGGCACTCAACTAAAAAAAGGAGATTACCTCACCAGCTTCAAATGACCTAAAGAAAAAGCGATTCGTTTAGTCTTTTCTTTGGACATGACATAATACATGATAGCAACGGCATCAAAATGGAAAGAAAGACTGCGCAAGAAAAATGACCCAAATGTTTGGCCTACATCTTTCCTATGAAAAGTGTATTTGTGCAACTCTATCACACAAAAAAGCTTTAATACGAGGGCGATGATTACCTACAAAACACAAAACATAATTGGGAAAAAATACAACAAACTACAAGCACTGTGCTAGACAAAAACAAACTGAAGACAAAAGACAAACCGAGGATTCGTCAGGTCCTTGCAGAGCTGGAGGAAGGGCTCCCCGTAGCCCGGGCCTGGGAGGTGCCGGGGGAAAAGGGGGCCCCCAAATCTGACTGAGTACCTTTGTTACGGCATATAGAGACACCGCAGAACTGAACTCACCAAGAACTGATTTCACACGTTTCATCTTTCAATATTCATATTTATCTAATACGTCAAAGAAATTCATCTTCCCACGACTCGTACCTTCCTAAAGCCAATCATTGCGAAATGCATTGTGAATAGCTTCGATGTCAGCATTTGCCTTGGTAAGCTGGCTGCTCAGGTAACGTTGCTGAATCCACGTTGATTATAAGCATTTTTAGTATAGCCTAGTCAAAAATTATTCAGGAAGCTTAAGTTGTAGACCAGTTGGGTAGCTAGAGGTTTTAGTCATATGGTGGGAAACGTATAGCTGAAAGTGGCCCACTGGTCACCAAAGGGGCCCCTCGCCAACATTCAGAAAAAAGTTTATAAATAAAAGTGTATCCGGATGTGGATTTCTATATACTGTACTAAAACCCGAAATCACCCGAAAACAGCAGATCAAAAACTTCGGAAAAACGCATAAAACAACAACTTACTGAATACCAAAAAGTATACTGCATATCGAAATATAAATAAAATGGGGGCTCAATTTTTTCATTTACCTTGTTAGGGGGGAGGTTCGTACCCTTGTACCCCAGTCAGTCACACCACTGTTGTGGACCTGTGTTATATTCTTTCACTATACAAATGTAGAATAACCGGTATACAATCGTATTCGTATCCCGCGCCTGTAATATCCAGGGTATCTTGCATCAGAGTTGTCCAGTGAAAACTCGAAACTTTACACCAATGAGAAATCCAATTATTTAACGAATAATACTGTGTCCAGTGTTGGGCCTCGGCCCAATTGTTGGCCGGTTAGCACTTTTTATTGGGCCGCGCAACACTTGTTGTGGGCCGTGTTTACTGCGCCGGTTGCGTGGGCTCAAACATGGGCTACTGTAACAACTAGCCTATGCAGTTCACTCATGTCCGCTGCTTTGCCTGTCTGCAGAGGCAAGTTGGGAAAATTACGTGCAGATTGTTTTACTGTTGGACTTTATTGGATAACAATAACATGGGAACGAACCTTCACGTGTGCACTTTGCGTTTTGCCGCATGCAAGTGTTAAACGCAAGAAATACAGGGAGACAGTGAGTTCTAATAGTGGATAGCCACATACCTTCATAGCCTACTGTGTAAAAAAAAGCATAAGTTTGAAAAATCCATTGTTAGTGTGAGACTGAACGCTTGTCCGGTTTATGTTGATGAGCGTTCACCTTGAAAAAGTCAGTAAAGACAAGCAAGGATTTGTTGAAAGGATGTTTGATTGTTTTGGGGGAGATGTTAGACGTTTGTAGTTCCTGTTTCTAATTGATGCTTGCAAGTCTTGCTGGGTAAAATAAAACCATAATTCTGGTTTTGTTAAAGACCATGGCAGTTTGCTTCTGTGTGAAAAAAGTATCCTGCTTGAAAAATCTGCAGATAGTCTATTTTGTAACTTATCGCAATATACCTGGCTATCAGTGGCGTAACTAGAGGTTTGAGCCAGGGGGGGTAAACTTTGCTGAAGGGGGCCCATTGGCCACCGTTTGGGGATGCAATAATTATTTCCCCAAAATTCACATGTATTACATATGTATGGGCTTTAGTCTTCGCATGTTCGCGCCACACATATGTGGGTGTAAGTCTTCATGCACACCCGGTTCCTGGTGAATCGCACGTTCAACGACATGTTAACCGAGAGGTTGCAACGAAGGATACTCGAATACCACAAAAATGTTTTTTTATAACACAGTACAATGCAGATGTTACATTATAAATATAAACAACACAGGCATAGGCGTTCACAGAAATTTTTCCATTGATCGGCAAAGTTGACATTTTGCTTGACCGTTTCAGGCTGCTGACGATACAATGCGAATGGGCGTTCACATAAGGTTTTACCATTTCTACACCACAAAGAAAATTACCCATGTTACGGCAACAGTCCCAAAAGTGCGCTTCGTTGGCAGCAAGGTTTCTTTTCACATCGTATAAAAGTACGTGACTTACTGCAATCAGCAGTCATTGTCTCGCTGCATTACCTGCCACAG
>JGI24159J19872_10012905_pt1 | contig 10878 bp, 10 predicted proteins | sample Ectturendosymbi4_FD_19872 | JGI IMG/M metagenome (IMG submission 19872)
CGCACTCATGTCGTTGAAAGCAACAAATATATCATCTACATAGCGCCAAAGGACGATTGGCTTGTTTTGAACGTTAATTTTTGTGAGAGCTTGATCTATAAAGTGGTTCATTATTACGTCGGCAAGCAGAGGAGCAATGGGCGAACCCATTGCTACGCCGTCAATTTGTTTGTCGCATTTCGTTTATTCCTAATGATGGCTTACGCATAAGCCGAAACGTCGAATAAAACAATGTTTTCGATTATTGTGGCTGTTTTATTTGTTATAAAAATCACATTGTCCTGTTTAACGCTTCACTACACTAACTATCGAGGCCACGGAGAGTTACAGGTTGGGAGCCCAGCACTGCAGTTCTGACGAATTTCCAGGTATATTGTCAAGTCCAGCAGGGCCTACGAGAGGTGCATCGTACTCGGGCCCAAGGGGTTCTGGGGTCTGGTGGGATCATGTTACGCACGCTAAGTTTTTTTGGTAGTCAAGCCCAAAATTTCTAGTGTATAAGCTAATTACCAATATCACAATTATATTCCTAAATCTTGGGATGGTAGCTGTTTTATCTGTTCTAATCACTGTACTACAGAAACAGGTTTTAACGAGAAACGCATAAGCTAGGGGGGCCGGTATCGGTCTTCGTACCTCCAGATAAACTTTCTCTCAAAGGCCCTGGTTAAGTCGAATGTTCAAAATATGATGAAATGGAGGAGAAAGTGTTGCAATAATAAGTAGTTTAAGCCGAAAATGACGGTATTGACCCTCTAAAGCAGGGGTTCCCAACCTTTCGTTTACCATGTACCCCTTCAGCATTCCGACAGATGAGCATGTACCCCTAAAATCTCGTATGACAATATATTTTATCATACTTATTCATAGAAGTATTTAACAATAATGATATTTGAAAATTATATTAACCGATATATGTATAAATATTTCGAAATAAATATTATGTAAATATATTTTTTCTATTGCTTAACGTAAATGTGCCGTTGGGAACCTCCGCTCGAAAAGCACGGTCAATAAATAATTTGTAAATCCTTATTGGAGTGACCCACGATTACTGCGCTTGTTGCTACTTTCGACGCAAAAGCGTTCAATGACACGGAATCGTGCTTTGCTGGCGGGAACAGGATTATTCATTTCGGCAGGCGAACCAACCAAAAACGTCACGGTTAAATTTTTGACAAAACACATCGCCTACGTTAACTTTCACATTTCTTTATTCTTGTCAGTCCTTAACACTAACATCAAAATGTACAATTTCCTGAAAACCAAACACTGCACGTATGTGTGCCGACCGTGAGAACCACGGCTGTAAGAATCTCACACATGAGCAAAACATGTCCAGTAAAACACCCAATTGGTTGCAACTGCTAGGTTCACGATTCGCGTGTTTGTTACTTTTTCAAGACTGCAAAGAACCGAAGGCAACGAAACCGTCGCACGAAAGGATGTGAGGTTTAAACCTCCCTCATGCTGTAATTACACTACATATTAGGAAATAGAAAGCTACAATCATCGAATCAAGTAAGGCTGAACAGAGCACAGTAAATATTTAAAAAGGTTTTGTCCTGGTCTTCTTCATGACACAATCAACTAGGAATTCATTAAAATTTATGTGCCTTGCTTTGTCACTTTTACGCACCGAATGCCTAATGTGGACAACCTATCCTGGAACATTGTGACCCTTCAATTCAGATTCAACTTTTTTGAATCTCTGAAAAAGACGTTTCTCCTGAGCAGTTAGTTACCACCAAGCTCAGAAATAAGGCTCCGCGTGGTTGGATAAATCATGAAACACTAAGGCACCAGACCCAAACCATGTTCTGTAATATTCTTGCTGTTTGCTTTCTTATACTTTATGTCTCCTTGGGTAGAGTTCTGTGGTTGCCATTTGGCAAAGTGACTGTTGCTGTTATGGAAGCTTCACTGCACATTAGCCATCTAAAAGTGCTTCCCACATGTCAACTGCTGCTGGGAGAATTAAATTTTAGGTAATTGTGTCAGCTTTCTTGGCTCGAGCCGCTCATAGCGCCACTAAATGAGACGATTTCCATTAATTTTTCGTTTGACACCAAAGATTTTCCATAGCTTTGTTCTGCTTCATACATTCTTTCAAAAAAGTGGGGGGCTTTCCAGTCAACTCAGCTCATGGCGTTGAGTCACCAAATGCCGTTTCAACTTGGTTGGTTTCATACCTTCATTTGACAATGTTTTGTAACATACTGAACATTGTGGCTTAGAAAATCAGAGGGACATTCAATAAAGCCAAGCTTAATGTACTCATCGTATGGTGGTACTTTTTGTCGCTTCGTCTGTAAGGTTAAAGCGCCTGCTGGGCTTCACGTTCAGAATCATTGGCATTTTCTTTCGTTCTAAAACTCTATCCATAAGTTTTGAACTATATCACTAAAATTTAAAGTTAAACTGACTCAGAACTAATCTAATCCTGCAGTTTAATCACACAATTAAATTCTCCGGTAACTTCACTTCGTTTCACGACTCTTCCTCGCAACAAACTCGTCACTCATTAATCGTCGCTTCACTAACTTTTGCACACGCAAAATGGCCCGAATGATCTTACCAAAGTCGTAAACATTCCCACTGGTGATAGGTCATACCTCATACGATCAATTACTATATCATAGACGCTAAATGCGAAAATCATTATAAAACAACTTCACGACTGAAATTGTTGGCGCAGCTATAAAGACTTACGCTTGCAAAAACTTACGAATTCATCTTGGTTAGGAATCATTGCGGCAATTATCTGCGACAATGGATGTACTTTATAATGTATATGTTTGACGCTTTTGTCATACCGTCGTGGAACCCGTGTGCCAGTGTGATGTAGTCGAGACCATAACCTTCGAGACTTCATCAAAAATTCCGACACTCGAGACTTCAAAATTTGTGGATTTACCGAAATATTTGAAAAAATGTCATCACTTCTAAGTTGAATTTTTTCAAATTTATGGCATTTTTCCGAACTGTTTTGGTTGTTTCTTACCTGCAAATACAACTAACAAAAACTCGTTGAATTATTGAAGTTTTACTAAGCCATTTCTTTGCAATATTCAAAGTCTCGAGACCTGTAGCCTTCGAGACCGAGACTCGCCCCATCACAAACCCCAGTTTGGTAGAGCCTGAGCTAACCAACAAGCTGTGCATTGCCGTGTTGGTTGCAGATTTCGCGAACCATATAATATTTGTCTATTGGTGGCCGGCATGAGCTGTCTTTGAATAAGAACAAGCCACTCGTCATCGTCCATCGTGCAGTAGGTCTCCTGCACTGCCGCAGATAAACTAATGATGCCCAACTTCTCACTAGCTGGGTCATTGCTGAGGAGGAAGCACAGCCTTGCCACGTTTGTGTACGAGCAGTTGGAATGGACAGTGGTCGATCAGTCTCCAGAGCAATTAGACAATGAGTGGTTGTGCGTAGACGTCGCAGGATATAAGATCATTAACGTCTACAAACCTCCACCCTCGCGACTCACCAATTGCCATCCCGACCCAGGAAGGGGGAGCGATTGGGGCGAACGCCCCCATAAAACCTACGAAAGTAACTTTCACCATAATTTTGTACATTACAAGTCGGAAAAAACATTTGCGATATAAGGCCATTTGTTCGGCCATTGTTTTGTCATAGCAAGGCAAAAAATTGTACGTCTAGTCCAGTGGTTCTCAAACTTTTCTGCACGTTGACTCCCGATTAAAGTATATAACTTTTTGTAAACCCCGTGGCCTAGCCCAAAAGTTGCTAATACAAGGAAAGTATGTGTCATAATAAATTTGAGTAATTTTTACTTGAAATGCATGATNNAATGCACAATCCCAAAATATGCTTAGAACTACAGATGTAAGCATAACATAAAACATAATTGTCAGTGCAGCATACCATTTCCTCCAGTAGACCCCAGCAGTTATTCATTGACCCTTGGCTATTCAGTAACCCCCATTCGATCCCTTGGATGGTCCAATTGACCCCTGGATGTCGATATCGACCGCTTTGAGAACCACTGGTCTAGCCTAAACCTAAATGAATGACTGTAATCATTGCAATGCACATTTGTTTCCTGACTGGCAATGTTTAACAAGTGGCAGCAACCACTCTGACAGCGACCTCTCAATACATCTTTCGCAGTATGCTACATTTAACTGACTTTGTGAGCCATGTTGCTTGTTGATATCAAATTACCTCTCCTTGCTACATTGTAAGATAAGAGCTTTGTATAAAAATATAGACAAGCTTGAAGAAGTCGTATCTCAATGTTCAAAACCACCATGTATTATAACGCTGTCGGAAAAATTTCATTAGCAATTATTTTAAATTCATTACAGATGTTCATCCGTATAATACAAGACAATTTAAAATTCGACAATTTGCTTTGCCAAACCCACGTTCAAACCCATATGCTAAAATGATCAAATACAGTGCAAAAGAAATCTGGTCAAGAATTCCTATACAAATAAAAAAAAAAACGTGTTTGGCACTTTTTCTGGCAGAATATAAGAAATATGTATTACTCGACTACTACAAACAAATTTTGTGTTCTTTTTATTGGTGTACATAAACCAGGTGCATTGAATTAATTATTTAACACTGTTACAATGGAAATAGTCAAATCATGAGCAGGGCCGGTTCTAAGCCGATTTGACCGATTTCTTCTAATCGGGCCCCGCACTACACTAACTAACCAACGCAAACTTACAATTTTTATCGAAAGCTGCTTGTGTAAAGCGCCGGCGCGGGGCTCATTGTTTTCTAAGGTGTTTTGAGATACCAAAACGGTTCTGAAAGTTTTTTCCAACGGTCTCTCAAAATATAAACTATAAACTCGCTTTACTGTAACCATCAAAGTACACCAAAACCTTGTTTTACAACCTCTGTATTCAGATAAAGCAGTTGCGGTCTCTCAAAATGTCTTTGCAGTCAGTAAACTCAAACTTTAAGAAAAGCCACGGCGAAGCCCACAGTAATTTGTAAGCGTGGGATCCGTTGCTAACGAAAATCCAAGTGAACTGCGCGGTTTTTAACGTCCTCATCAAAATTCAGTAGCAAGAATGGCCAAGTTTTTAACTTGCACCTCGTTAAGGCAGAGAGGGCTTAAGTTTTGAAGCTATTTTCTGTTTTATTTATAACGCGTTCGTATTTGGCAGGTCGCGTTCGTATTTGGCAAAGTTAATGCAAAATACGGTTGGATAGTTGTTGATGTTTCGATAGTTACCACTACGTGTCTTCTGAAGGTAACGTTTCGTTCGCAGTTGCAAATGTATGCTGCTTAGCCCGTCCTTTAATAGCGTTGTTCATTTTCCCTTTCGTGAACATCTGATCAGGCAACCTGAGACTGCCGAAAACGCTTGAACTAAACCTAATTTTAATTATGGATGGCTATTTCAGGTGTGCAAAAAATAACGTTTCCTTAAAAAGTAAGAGTAAATTACTAACAGCCAAGCCATTTGCAAAGTAAGAGAAGTGACAATTTGGTTCAAGTGAGTGAGCCTCGTGATGTTCTTGTGGTGAAAATTGCATCTTGAACTACTAAAGAAACAAGGATTACAGCATCAATATGACAGACTGGCGTCCAAATTTCTGAGATATTGAAAGTTGCTAAAAGTCTGAAAAGGTGGAAATTTGAATAATATTCGTGAAAGTTTGAGACTACTACAGTACTTGCTTGTGTTGAAAAATTTAAAAATAGGTTTAAACTTATTGGGAGATCTACATTAATTTCATATGTTTCTTTAGTATGTATAGATAAAAAATATTTAACCTTCTCCGGGATATTCAAAAGTCAAAACCTGCTCTAATAACCTGTTTGTACTCTTCACTGTAATCATTATCCACGTGCAAAGTATATAGTGATAGGCAGGTGTTTTGTTTTTGGCTATAACAGTCAAATTTGGGCTATTTATTCAAGAAAATGTTTTTTCCTGTAACTAATCTAAATGCCATGAGTCAAAGACCAAGATACATAGGCTGAAAATTTTAAGTGGCAGTCAAAAGAGACCTAAAGCTAGGGATGAAAAAGGCCGAAGCGGAAAAAAAGGTGCTTTGAACAAGTATTTTAACCACTGAGTTTATCCCTAAATGCCACATCACACATTGAAGATGGCAACAACGTAGTAGGCAGCCAGCCCGATCATGTTACGCCAGATCATCAAAGTGGAAGTTCATGTACCGGAAGTGATACTGTATAAGTCGTTTCGAAAGTCTTGATTCTGACAAAGAAGGAACCATGTCGGATAGTGCATCTGATGTGGCATGGAGCAAGAAAATTTAAAATTTGGATGAACAAATGATCTTGCTACTTGGCCAGGTGTCATGAGTCGGAATGTTAGGAACTAACCTGGACTATTTAGCCCATGTAGAACCGCTGCAGTCATAATAAAAGTTTTCCGCAGAAACGAGAGTGGTGGGACAAGGTTTTCTGTTTCACTGCAAAAGAATACCACCAAATGTTGAAGCCATAGGTCATCCACGGCTAATATAACTGGCCTGGAAAGATGTAGTGCTCTGCTGCAACTGAAAACTTTTCAGCTTTAGATATACACTATAGCACAGCAATCAATACCTCTCCTCTCTGCAGGTATTGCACGCGTCCATTTCATTCAGGGAGTAGCCAGTAAGTTTAGGAGGGGCCATTTCAGTAATATTTGGGACTCAAGTCTCATTACGGGTTCTCTACTGTAAGAGAGATGACGTGTACTTCACAACTCTTCTGTGACAAAACAATGGACGGTTTTCCGAATTGTATAAAATCATGGTGAATAAAGTTACTTTCGTAGGTTTTAGGGGGGCGATCGCCCCCTCGATCCGCCCCTGCGCCGACCCTGATCATGAAATATCCCCGTGATGTCCTACATCGTTTGTTTTTTTGTTGCGTCCATTAAAATTCGTCGCATCAAACCCTTGTATGAAGTAGTGGTATGCCTTTCATCTACAAGTGCGAAGCAAACAACGTGCCTAACTGCGAAAGAATTTACGTTCGCTCCCATGCATACATCGACTGCGAATTGTTTTCCGCAAAGCATGTACGGACGCCTAGTTCTCTACCTGCTTAAATCCCGTGACAACATTGCAGTGCTGCTTTTGACGCATTTCCTATCTAGCCTTCACGAATATTTTTAAATGTGTGAAAACAGCAAATGTTCAATGCGACAACGTTAAATCATTTTCTCTGGTGGCTTGACTTTGCCTGCAACGCATCTTACTTCAATAAATCATATAACCACATTGCGCATACCAAATTCTATACCCAGAACAAAAGACATTTACTAACTGATACACGCTGTTCCTTTACAATATAAGTATAGCTTCGTACTCGGGAAGTCTGCAGTCTAAATCGCCCCTGGTCCTTCGCAGCCTCCCACCCCCTCAAGCATTTTATAAATCGGTGTACGTCGAAGTCATCGCAGGATTACTGTACATTATAATAATCATGATGGCGTCATTCATTCGTGTGTCCTATACTGTATACTTGTGTTTCATCAAAGTAAAGGTATGTGCGCCATCAAGCGTATACTCTTCTACTATCACCACTTATATATCCTCATGTTCTTTCATGTAATTGTGTTTTCCTTGTTACTGCGATGCATGTTTTAGAGTCTAGTATGTTGCGTGTGGGAGTTAAGACCTTGCACAATACACTACAATTAACCATCAGGGTTTCTTTCTTATTCATAGAAATAAGTGTTGCGAAGTATATGCATACCCCATCTCCCTTACAGTAGCGAAGCCGTTTTGAGACTTGACTGCCAAATATTACTGAAATAGCCCCTTAAACTCAATGGCTGAATCCGCCCCTGTCCCGCCGACGTTCCCACACCCCAGTCTTTATTCTCTGTTGACTTCAAACTGCGAGCACGTCAACTAGGGTTGTAGTACAACACCCCTACTGGTGAGAGTTTAGCCTCCTAGGCAACAGCCAACAACCAAGATCTGCCTACAGCGGTCCAGTGAAGCGTTGGAACTTTCGCAAGGCTGATTGAACTCGCTTTTGCCTTCTTAGAAGTGAATCCGTTGAGAGATTGCCACCTCCGGACGCAACAAACATCGAAAAGGCCTACTAGGAGCTATGCGAAGGCCTGTTATTTGCGGCTAAGCAATCAATCGCACGTGGCCGTCACAAAAACTATGCGTCATGTTGGGACTAAGATTGCGAGACCCTTTATAACTCTTTCCTTCTAGCCTCAGTGGGGACTGCCTCTGACAGAACCGCTTCGTCCCTACTTTCGCGGCTCGACCAGAATAGGCAGGAGCAGTGGGAAGAAGCTGGCAATTCCATCGACTTCTCGCACTCCAGTCGCAAGGCTTGGAACACCATCAACAAACTTCCTGGCAGGTCCGGACACTCCTCCCGTCTGTGCCCCACTTCAGTAAACTACTCAACGCTAAAACATATAAGTTCATAACTGCAAAAATATCCGTCAACGCGCAAAACAGAGGGGTAGAACCATGGCTTCTTAGGAGGCGTTGGCAGAACACACTCAGTGCTACGTCAGTGTAGTACACAACTGCAAAAATATAAGGCTGCGCATTAAAACAGTAGAGTAAAACACACTCAATGCTACGACAGGGCAGATCGCAAGTGGAAAAGCATCAGGCTGTGCGAGTGCGTCTTCGAATAGCAGTCGAGCATAGTATGCGGCTGGGATGGCGGAAACCCAAGGTTGACAGTTTGAAGCTTGCTAAACTACACAAGAATTGAGAATGTACATAAAGTACGCAAAAAAACTTTCGTTATTTATGATGTGGCTGTTGCATGTACAAGTACTGGGGGGACAGAACAGATACGGGCTTGTGTGAGCCGTTATGGTCAATCCGCCTGAACAGCCAATTAATGACGAAGCACGAAACATTGCACATACCACATATGCAAGCAGTAGTGTGCGACAGAGGTGGCCATGGATCCGCAGTGCCGGAGTCGACTCCGGCAGGATTCTGCGTTTTTCTTTCGGACCCGGAGTCTAATATTTGTGAAAATCGGGATCCGAAGTCACTTTTCAATTTTGGCAGTAGCAGGAGTCTGCGTGGTCGTTTCTTAAGGAAAAGCATGGGTAAATTTCGGTTGGATCGATGGTAGCTGGAGTCTGAACAAGAGTCAGATTCTGAAATTTGAAAAATTTTAGGACCTGCACCCAGATTCAAAACTTTTGGAACAAGAGCGGAGTCGAAGTCTGAAAAAGTGACTCTGGCCACCTCTGGTTTACGGCTGTATTACAGTGTTGAACATGATCCGGTTTCCGGATCGCGATCCAAACGGATTCCGCAATTCAGAACCGGAACCGGGTTGGACTGGATTTTGAAAAAACTCAACCGGATCGGATATGGATATCCAAATTGCATTGATCACTGCAGCATAATGCTTACTCAGAGTTTTTTTTCGGATATAAACCGGATTGGATCAAATATTTGGACAGGTCTACCGGATTTGGATCGGACCGGATTACCCAATGAAAATTTTGGACTGGATTAGGATTGCAAAAATCTCCTATTTGTTCAACACTACGGTATTAGCGCACACCCAGTGTTGCCGCATCAAAAAACTTATTTTCAATAATTTTTTATTTTCACTTGATTGCAATCTGGAAAAAGTCACGTCGCTATCAGTTTGATTCAGTGTGCGCCGCACACCTAAAATGTAGGTCCCTGGCAGAGATGATCGGATAGTGGATTTTTACTATCCGATCCTATCCTGTTTTTGAAAAATGATATCCGATCCGAATACTGTTTGGTTTAAATCATACTATCCGTATCCGAAAACTATCTGAAAGTGTTTTGTAATGCAAAGCATACATTTTTGTGCGGTGCCTATTTTGCCTTGTTAGGCAAAAGCAGTGCGGGAGTTATTCTGCCCTTGGCTGAACACGACTGGTTGAAGTAGTCACATGTTTCAGGGCTGGCAAGCAGTTAGCAGCTTCTTGTTTGCATGTGAACTGTAGAGTAAACCCTAACTCTAAACACTGAACCCCTAAACCTAAAACCTGACCCTGAACCTTGACACTAATCCTAAACCCCAATCATATACTCATAAACCCCAACCAATTGTCTTTGCGTATTGTATTTGTCACATGATTACTTCAACCAATTGTGTTCAAATGAAGCAAAATAGTCCCAGTACAGGTTTTGCCTCATGAAGCAGAATAGACACTACCTGAATGTGTTGTGCCACTCTGGGCCCTGTCATGCTTATAAACAGAAAGTTTCACATATCTTGCAATCTTGACATATCGCGTAACCTAAGTACTTTTCCGAGTCAATTGCATTAAAAAGTAAGCTGAAGTTTTGCCACACAGTCCCGTCGCCACGGGGGGGCTTTGGTGGCTTAGCCCTTCCGAAACAAAGCTCCAAGCCGCCCCCCAAATTGAAATATGAAGCACTATAAAACAGTGATGTTTGTTTAAATTTAGGAATGTCAAGCCCCACTGCACATATCTAAAATCCCCATATAGCAGACTTTCTGGTGACGGTTCTGTTGCCACACCAAGCTTTTCGTTAGCCATTGCTTCAGTAACAATGGTTAGATTTTAACACCATCCATGAGTTCACATTCATAATTTCATATATTAATCCAACCCACTGTTGCACTTTGACCAGTGCCGGATTAACAACAGTAGCAAATGTAGCAATTGCTACGAGCCCCGCGCTTTTGGGGCCCCGCGGTCTTCTGTAATAAATCTTATTTATTATATTATACATAAAAATTTGTTCAGTCTGAGAAGTCAGTATTTTGCAAAATTTGCCATAAGTAGTAAGCGAAGGTTTTCGATTGAATGCTGTCTGTGTCCAGAAATTCTTGTTTGATTCTTTTTGTACAGTTACGTAACAAAAGGCATAAGATTGCGGTCAGCAGTGTTGCCATTTTAGCTGATTTGCTG
>JGI24159J19872_10012911_pt1 | contig 10876 bp, 7 predicted proteins | sample Ectturendosymbi4_FD_19872 | JGI IMG/M metagenome (IMG submission 19872)
TTTGAAGGGGGGGTTAAATACTTGTGACGAAATGTGACAAGGGGGTAGGGGGTAGATTTTTGCCCAACATAGTGTGACGTCGTTTATGGACGGCCTCTTTCCTGCTTGTCTGGGATTTCTGCTTCTTCCTTGTTATTGTTGTTTCGGAAGTTGGAGTACACTCTTCCGGGCTGTGTGTTGAACATTCTGTTTATCTATATTGTTCTGTTCTGGCAGTGTACCTCTGACGTCTGTGAGATATTGCTGTCAACCTCTGCTTTGCTCCTTCTATTGCTGATTTCAGACATCCTTTCCTGTTATACTGCTTCACTGTCACTTCTTTCAGACATCCTTTCCTGTTATACTGCTTCACTGTCACGACTTTCCTTTTCTTTGTATGTATCACATGGATTGCATGGTTAGATTCAGCTGTCAAGTGCCTTATCTGCTGCATCTTCCATTTATCTATCCACAGTGTGTTTCTTTTTTGCGCGTTCAAGGTTGTGTTGATCCATTCTGTCCGTATCTCTTCTAGCAGAGAGTCATTTATTGTTGCGTCTGCTGGTGTTTGGCGTGGATCGTGACTGTTTGGAGTTGTTGTGGCTGCAGTTGTGTTTTCTGCATGCGCAAGATTTCTGGTGTCCTGTACTGTTCTATTCTGGGTTTGATCTATTTCGTCCTGGCTTTGACCTCTTATTCCTAACCTAACTTTTAACTCATTTAGTTCTAGGTCACTGAGAATTGAAGTGAAATTGAAGACTCGCTTTTGGTCCAACAGTTTGACTCGCTTTTGGTCCAATAGTCGTTGTTCTGTGATGTTCCAATGCGGGTTACGTTGTTCCCAGATTGTGTGCATTCTTTTTCTCTACCCCGTGTCGTTGGATCGCTGAGGAAGTAGCAGGTCATGACTTCCTCGGCTTCTTGGCATGTCCATTTCCTACGTTTGATGGTTGGGTTACCTGACTTATCACCAGAGCGTCCTGAGGGTGCAACGACTGGCGCAGACCTTGTTGATCCGGGAGACGTCTGAACCGGCGTGGTTTCATTTTTATTTGTACTCTCCATGGTGGTGGGTGTGGGTCATCCGGGTTTGTGAAGGAGGCCACTTTCTCCTTCCCTGGCTTAGCCTACAGCATAGATTGTGGCTTTGCTGCGGGTTTGAACCTCCGACCTTTCGATCCACAGACTTGGAACTAAATCGCTAGGCCATGTGACCGGATTCTTATTATTATTATTTATGACTATCTTGTCATAAGCGAAACACGCACCACCCCCAAAAAAACAAAAGAAACAATTACACAAATGGGTAATGAGCAGTACGATTCTCACACAAATCCCTTCACCGTCTACGTCGGAATTTCATACCAACATCAACTCAGTGCCACTTAATGCTATTATGTCGACTGTCAAATTCGTCAATGAAGCCATCTAAATCTATCTTTCAGCTCGTGCCCTTTCAACTGAAAGTAGAGCATTGCTTCTTGATCTTTCACTGGTCATGGAATTTCTGAGAAATGTTTTCACTAATTTCATTTTTGAAAAAATTATCTCGCATGAAGCGCTGCTGGTGACCGGAAGAGTTACAGCTATTGGTAACAACATGTATAAACAATCAAACGCACCTTTGTAAGGAGCTATAAATGAAATAAGTTGTTCGAGCGATGTGGGCAGCTGCGACTCTTTCCGAAACAAATTCTTTGCCAGAAGTGTTTCATGTTTTAAATCATTTTCACTAATTGAATATGCATTTGCGAATTTTTTCAAGTGTTCTTCTGATAGAAATGTTTGACCTCCGGGACAAAGAGCAGAAATGTCGGAAAGAATTGCTCCCGAACCATTACAAAATGTCACTACAAAGTTCTATGAGGTTGCAGGACATGTGTAGGTAGACTTAAAACTGAAGTCACGACCAGTTGCGTGGGATGCTTCGAAGTCGTACAAGACACAAGGCAGGGGAACACACGCCTGCATTCAGGATATATTCGCATAAATTAACTTACACCAATTCTTAATGCTGTCGCAAACATTTTCCTACTGGGACAAGCAACAATCTGCTGACAGTAATATAATCCAGTTGTACCTCACACTGAAATGCACGATAGATCAATCTTCCCATTTATAACGCCTGTTTCTTAGCTTCGAACTGAACCTTTCACCACGAAAACCGCGGTCTGACTAAATTTCACGCAGGATCCGAGCAACCACTGATGTGTGTCGTCGTAAAAAACTCCCATTACCCGGCCGTCAAAACCAACAACCAGCTTATCATGCATTTGGGAAATATTGAATGCAGGCAAGAGGGCTTCCAAATTTTCGTTTAAAATTTTGTTGTCTGAAAGTTATCTGCTGTCATGGGCGCAATGAGGTGGGGGACAGGGGAGACCCGTCCCCCCACTGTTTCAGAGAGTGGGGATATAATATGTCATGTCCCTCATATTTTCTCTTTAGGTTTCGTAATTTGCTGGTTTCACACCAACCTGTCCTCCCCACATTTTACAACAAAATTGCGCCCATATCTGCTGTGTATGTCAATCAAACGAACTTGAACGTGAAATTAAGCAAAAAATTGGAGGGAGGCAAGCAGGGGGCCAGCCAAAAATCTGGGGGGGCGTGGCCCACCCAGGACCCACCTTAGAACCGCCACTGGCATTGCAATGAATATATAGTTTTCTTCATTTAGGATTTTTGAGCAACTTTGAGCTTGCCCTGAAAAACAGTTTGCCCTGAAGTTTTTCACTGTATTGAATATACTATTTACGTTCATGATTTCTTAGCAACTTGCGCTTGCCTTGATGAACAGACTGTGACCTGAATTCACTGTATTGAATATATATTTTTTATCATTCAGGATTTTTGAGCAACTTGCGCTTGTACTGGAAACAGAATTTTCCTGAAATTTTCAAAGCCGAGGCGGGCTGCTGCCCCACCCGCCGCCCCCGCCTCGGTTGCTGTTACCTGCTGTTGACATTGTTCTTTGTTTTTGCTGATGGCAGCTGCGATTTTATGTTTATTAAAGCCTGGGTAAATGCTTTTTTGCAATGAAAATGTTTAGGCTAATGAACCAGTTACATACTTTTAAAATTAAATCGAAAACCATTCCTGAGAACATTCGAGAAGCATGTATTGGAAAGAAATTTTAAAAGGTATGCATGAAACTGGATCTTCCAATTTTCAATCAACACGCAAAATATCATGATGCTTTGAAATAACTTTGGTAAAGGAGCTTCAACAATGAAGCACCTTTCAAAACAAGAATCACTGGATGATGATTTGTCTGGGTGTCGTTTCAACATGGATCAACGTTTTTTTCCAAATAAAAATGTTGAATGAAACTGTGTCGCATTTCTAAAACTCGCAAACCATTCATGAGATCACTGGAAAAGTCGTAAATATAAAACACTGAAAAACTGGATCGGTCAATATACAGAGAAATTCCAATGACGATGAGCCTGAACATGCCATTCAACGCGTCATGTCGAGCGAACAAACACATGACGAACAGTCAACGGAAGAACACAAACACACGAGGAAGGGGCTAATACACGGCTAACAGTCGACAAAATTTTTCAACAAGGATGCAAAATGTCAACAAACAATTAATGAAGAATGAATTGCCATAGGGAAAATCTTGTGCTTTATAGCGCAGTGAAACGGTTGGTACATTCTATGTGATTAGAGGCAGCATATACTGGTAAATATTTATAATGAGCAGAAGATGCAAGTCTTGGTTGATCGCCCTAGGCCTACACTTGGCAGCAAATCGTGCAGGCCTTCTTTCATCAAAATTGTTTTGCAGACTAGGAGATCAACGTAGAAAGCAGAATTAAGAGTACAACTAAAGCTATATGCACACGGGATGCGTTTTTTCGGTGCATGCGTCTGATTTCGTGATGTCACGTCCTTTTCTGATGCGTCTATTGGGCAAGGTCATGCTAAGTGTGTTTTTTGCAGTAGGTTACTTGAAACTGTAATTGAAAGTAAGTTGTGTAACTTTCAATGAACAGTTGGTGAGTCTTGTTCAGGCAAAACCTCTGTCACATAAATTATCAGTTATGGAGTACAAGAACAATAAAATAAAGGATAACATTCGCAAATATCACACAATTTGTAAAGTGACGATGTTTTGCTGTCTTACAAAACTCAATTAAAAGCTATCGTTGTTTATTCCCTGCTAGTGATTTTGTTATGGGATTGTGTGTGACAATAATTCTACCTATTGTCCATGCTGCTGTAATTTCTTGATACTTAGCCCCTCTAGAAACGAAACAAATAGTTTTTAAAGCAATGCCGTTGTTGCATGCAAACACCGTCATGACTATGGAGGTAGGCCTACACAAACCTCATTCAATCCATGTAGCAACAAATCATGCAAATTTTATGTAATGCAGTACTTTGTTCGTCTGAAATGTGGACAGCACTACTTTTTCAATAATTTGTGAGGCATTGTACAAAGTTAAATTTGGCAATTTGCGTTTATTTTGAATGCGTGTAACCAGCCCTTTCAAGGTCAGTGTACCGCCACAAGTCTTGTGTAACTTTGTTCAATTGTATGGTAACACCCTAAAAATGTCACTTGCGATGTCAGAACTTAAGTATAAAACACAGTCTTGCACTGCAGCACACCAACGTCATCGCCAAATTTCGGGTCTAAACCATTCGTTCAGCCCAGGCCGTGCACAAGGAACGCACCGCTTCATGCGCATACGTGTGCATACAACGGCGCATTGAACTCACCGCAGACGCGCCGCACTAGAAGCATCCCGTGTGCATATAGCTTAAAGGTTTAGATGTTCTTCAACTTCATTAGCATTAACGATAAGTACGCTTATTAGAGTTTTTGCCCGAATTTCCCCAAACTTGCCCGAAAAGTTTTTCGACTTTTGCCGGCAAATTTTCTCCCATAAAGATCATGAGACCGTTTTTTGGTGTGACCTCCAAAAAGAAGTCTTCATGTCTTATTCTACAAGCGTTGGACACCAATTTTTGAAGTCAAACAACGTTCGACGCCATTTTTACCCGGATTTTGTCCAGATTTTCGACAAATCAAAACATTTGAGGGTGCGCTTGCACCCCCGCTTCCTACGCCACTGTATTACAAAGTGTAGAAATAGGATTTTTTAAGGCGTTTTAAGGACCCGATTCGGGTCCTTAGAATTTCAAATCGGGTCCCTAAAATCAGAGAAATCGGGTCCCTACAGATCCATACCTGGCACCTAACATTTTCCTTAAAAAAACCCTGGTATAATATTGTAAAATGGTACTGTGGTAGCTAGCGTGCCGTAAAGCAGTGCTCTTCAAACTTTTTTGCTATAGTGTACCCTTTCAAAATCTTTTGACGAACTGTGCACCTTATTTACTTAAAAGGTAAACCGAGGTGAACAACGATATGACAATCATCCTGCCAAGAGACTATTACACTGCAATATTACATAAAACACGCAACAAAATCGAGGAAATAATATTTTGCTGTTGCATGTTACAACTCAAACCAAGGAAGAATCTCCTTTTCAATTGCTCCCATCACCATTGGATCGATGCAAAGGCGCAGCCAGAGGGGGACTGAAGGGGCTTTGAACTAATTCAAAAAGAGGATCCAAGCCATGTCCAAGGAAATAGAGTTGCCCTTGTTTAGACATTACTTTTATCATCACTTTTTGGCGCACCATTTTTTCTCCTCTAATTTATTGCTCTTTCCTCTCGCTTTGTTTTAACTTATTGTCACTAGTTAGTCTTGTCTTATCACACTTAGTGTTTATTACTACTTGTGTGTGCTCACTCTGATTTTTTACGATACTGTCAACGCTAGCTCTATATGTTTTTCTCGCAACCTTTGTCTTTGTTTCGTAATAATCACTGCTTTGCGCAGATCCACTCGTTTTCACCTTTCATTTCCTTGGAGTGAAGATGCCGTGTGGCGAAATCGATTTCCATTAAATAACTAATAACGTCTATGCGTGCTGATTTTTGTCACTAGTACACAGGCTGTACTTGAGTTGAAGATATGAGTAGACAATAATCACCACAGTTAATAGAAGGGAAAAGACAGGTTGATACTGATGCAGGATGCTCAAGAAACAAGTAGAGCTTCCAGGTAGAATTTTAGGATCAAATTATTTGATTTTGCGGCTTGCCAGCGATAATGCACAATTTACGAGGTCCGTGATAGTTAAACGGGTTCCCCTCCCCTGCTTTAGAATGTGCAAAGTCGAGGTTAATTTCTCTTAAAGTCATTGGTTGGTTAACGGTTCATTTTCGCTAACAGAAAGTTTAAAAGTACCTGTTTAGTGTGGCAAGTTTGTGACGCACCCTTGTAGTGGTGCACCCCACGCATATTTAGGTGCACCGTGCATACCGGTTGAAGAGCGCTGCCGTACAATGTTACTTTTGCAAGTCGTTCCAAAAAGAATTGATGTCACAGAAACGTAGATTACAAATAAATTCGTGTTTTTAGATTTTTATGTTGTGGCTCTTTGTAACTTGGGTTTTGCGATATGCGGCTTATACATGGAGCAGGTTTGGCCAACCCTGTTCTATGTATTTAGAGACAGCATATATATATTTATACTGGGCTTAAGTTTAAGCGAAGGATGTCCAAAGAGAAGATGCAAAAGTCTTGCATGATCGCACATTACATTTGGCAGGAAATCTTGCTGGCATTCTTTCATCAAAATTGTTGTAGCCTACAGACTAGATCAACACGGAATGTAGAATTACGAGTGAAACTAAGATTTAGATGCTTTTAACTTCATTAGCACTACAAGAACACGAACGATAAGTACGCTTATTTGGGTTCAGGGTTCTGTGACCTACGCATAGTGTTGCAGCCACAATGCTGCGTCGCCCTGAGTTACCTGAATGGAGAGTCGAAGACGACCCTCGGCGTAACAGCAATAGAGCTTCCCCACTCGACGAGGTAGACTCTACTACTACTACTGCTGCTACGAATTCAACATTGTATGTGGCGAATCATCATGCCACAGTAGTCCATTTCTTTGAAACACTTCCTGCAACCAGCTTGAACAAGGAACAACAGCAGAGGTGAATAATTACAACTTAAAATAATATATAAAGCACATCATTTTTCAGTCAAATTTTTTAAAAGATAAGCTCTCAATCAGCCATGATTTACAATTCATAAGGGGGTCCAAAACAGATCTCGCATCAGCACATTTTTCTCCTCTCAAAGGCCCTGCCGACAAGTAACAACTGATGTACTATGGAAATATGATTCCTGTAAGTGGATTCTGAGGAATACAGCAACTTCGCATCAACACCTGTTGCACAAAAGAAATGATTACTCCCTTCGATTGCGTGGCTGCTTTCGGAAGTACGCATAGCATGAAACACAACCAATCTTTTCCCACATGCCATGTTTTAATCCATTGCGTATCCCACATTGACAAAGAAAACGTCAACAAAAGCGAAAAGCAACCCCCCTAAAAACAAGAAACGTGCGATTCAGTGCAGATGTTAACAAGATCGAAGTTTTTACGTCACAAACCAACGATGAAGCAAACGTGTAATGGAACAAAAAATTCGTCAAATGTCGGTGCATTCAACAAGAAACCAACCAAACACAGTGTAAAACAACAACTCGCGCGCACCGTAAACAGCAACTCGCGTACTGGGGTCGACAGACGCGTTTGTGCACTTCTTGGTTACCTCGGTTAAAACTCGACTTTCGCGTTTGCTCGTGACAAACGTGCAATGCATCAGTCTCAAGAAAAAACAGTACCAGATAAAACTTGGCGCGGAATATTTTGCATGTCGATTTAACATTTCGCACTTTGTGCATAAGAGAGCAGTGGTGACGACACGACGTGCAAGCAGCAACAGTGCTCACGCAAAAATACAACCAAATCCGACTAGTCATACAGCACTTTCAACGTATCTTTAGTGCGGAAAAGCAGGCATGAAATGAAAAGCGCGCTAAATTTTTAAGCTATTTTGGAGAAGGTAGTATTTTGATGAAATGCTGATACAAAAATTATTTTGATACAAAACCAAAACAAATGCTTTTCGATACAAAACCAAAAATGTTCTCAGAAGGTAGAAAGGGGTGATTACTGTTGTGCGGTAGGCCTAATCTAGAGAAAAGCCACTACTTACATAGAAAGTAAAACGAGTGAACGCGGTAAGTTTGCTTCGCAATAATTTCAGTTGGCACTGGAATGATTCTAGAGCGGGTGACATGAAGGGTTGATATTTTGAGATGCATCATCGAAAATTTGCGGTAACTATGGCAACGCACGAACACAAACGTCACCATTTGAGGCACACAACACTTGTGTCTTTTGAGGGCACAGTTTGTTACCGATTGTGACGCTGCTGACGGAAAACCGGTTTACGTTGCTACGACGTCTACACCAGGATTGTCGCGCTGTTTGACGTAGCTACGACGTTTTCACGAAGCGGAAAGTTCTCATCACCCTTCACCTTCAAATGAGGGGGCGATTTCGGAGGTCCAAGAAGACCGCCAGATCTCACGAGGGGGTGCAAGGTCGTTTCGTCCACTTCTTCGCTTCCTGCCACGAATGCCGGTAATAAAACAAAAATCCAAGAGACCAAGCCTAAGCGTGGAAATCTAAGCTCTATCAATTAAGCGTGAGCTTCGTAAAAAAACAAAAATAGGTAGCAAAACTTAGTAAAACTTGCTTGAAGTTAACGCATGCTGCTGTTTTTTATTTGGTCGCTATTGCCACAGGTTAACCAGTTCCTCACGCTTCTATCGCCTTAGCTAGGGTCCTAGCTGAGTTGGTCGCAACCTCCTGAGATTAACTACCAGCTCAGGTTTGCACCCCTACGCCGGATTCCTATCTTGACATTCCACTCACCGGTGCAGCAGGAAACCAATACGGCAAAAGTCGCTGAAACCAGGACACTCAGGCCGCTGTACCACATGTACGAGAGCTTGTAGACGACATTGATTCCAGTGTATAACTCGGTTGCTACTGGAGTCTGGAAAAAAAAAATTAAAAACATGTCTGAAATACAGGACGTGCAGTTGGGACGAAAGCACTGGCAAAGAAATATCAACAAAACGTGCAGCTGCTTGACAAGCATTGGCAGTTATTTCGATCTCAACGACACTCCAAAGCAAATGTATGTTGTGCGGACCAGTGTTGTTAACATACTTCGCGCAAGCCTTTCAATCACAGCAGATGCAGCGCAGAGGCCAGAGAAAATTTTTGACTTTGTCATAAGGCGGGGGAAGCAAAATTGACAAAAGGAAACTGTTAAATAGGTTTTAACGCATTGGGTAAAATCCACCCTAACAAACATTTTAAACCCAAACCCAAGTGCTTCCAATCGATTTTTGCAAGACATTTCCAAAACGTCATTATCGGGTAAATTTGGGAAGATACAATAGCTTCCCAAAGTTTTGCCATGTTTCTTCGAGGTTTTCGTGGGCTTGCTCTTAAATGGAAATTTTATTAGAACTTTACAGTTCAACAACTTTCAGCATCGAAAAAGACACCTTTTCAACGAAAAAAATTACACGAACAACTTACCGAGAAAGACGTCGTATCATCTGCAATAGGAAGGCTGGCGACTGTTGAGACAGCTTGCGTGGTTGTTGAGTTTGAAAAGTAAACGCAACTCTGAAACGCAACATATACAGACATGTTGCATCTCGTTGATAACGGATTAGCGTTTTCTCTTACAGCAAAATGGACCGAAAACTTAGGCATTTCATCACGAACAGCTTTGAAAAAACAGGTTGCAGAACTCAACACTACAGAATATAAACCAGCGGCGGGCAATGCACATGTTAAGTTGCGCTTGTTCTTTGCGTTGAAGATTCTAACGTCACGGCAACGAAACGAAGCGCGATACTGAATAAAACCAATGCTATTTCGCGTGAACCACACACAAGACCAAGCAAAAGTTTACCAAAAGCCCGGCGGGTTGTAAAATGGAATGTGTCCGCGGTACAAAACAGTTGCAAGGCAGGTACACGTGCATTTCGTTAAACGTTGCAGAAATGATCAAAGGCGCAGAACACATGTTCGAAACACAAAGCACTATCTAAGCATTTTTCACAACACAGAGTAACAGAGTTACTTCGGAAAGCTGAAGTTTTCTTTCCAAAAGAAGCGAAACTGTGCAAATGGGTTGACGCAGTCAGTTGACGTAAACAGTCTGCTCGAATCGTGGATGGATCAAGTGAAAAAATAAGAGCAGTTCGCGTTTGTTTCTTTTTTCAAAGAAAAACTGGGATACCAATTTTTTTCAGTTTTCTCTAAAACGCATTTTTCCATGAAGCACAAAATACAACCGAAGGAAACCAACGGATTAAACTGCCTGTGAAGGTCATCGGGTAGTTGTGCAGACATTGTGGAGATCTCAGGCCATTAGCAACAAGGCGAGCGTCATGCACCTATAAACAAACATAAACCTGGACGCGTTGGTGAGGAGGCGGTGGCGACGGATTGGAAATCCGGTAGAAAATACTTCCGAATCCGACCCAACAAACAACCAGCAGTGACATCAAGAAGCCTGCGAACGCTCCTTTGGAGTTGACGCGGCGGCAAAAGATGCCGAGAAGGAAGAGACTGAGCGTCGGGCCTGAAAATTCGAAAAATGCATTTTTGGCCAGGTCTGTGGCGCCGGAGCCCAAGCAATTCTGGATCGCTGGAGTCGTCAGAGTCAAAAAATTTCAGTTGGTGGATCCGGCAATTTGTGTTCCCGTTCAACAGACATGATCTGTTGGCCAAGCGAGTTGTACAAATAAAACAATAGTTTTTAGTTTTTATTGGACCAAATGGTTCTGGAGCCGGAGCCTAAAACTTTTGGAGGTTGGAGCCGGAGCCCGAAATTTGGGTTCCGGCTCCGCAGCCCTGCCTTAAACGACATGAAAAGCACTGCTTGTGAAATGCTCGCGCGTTGCAAGTTT
>JGI24159J19872_10009190_pt1 | contig 10875 bp, 8 predicted proteins | sample Ectturendosymbi4_FD_19872 | JGI IMG/M metagenome (IMG submission 19872)
GAATTGTTGCACCTCGCAATTTGTTTATCGAATTTATACACGAGATGCGAAGCGCGATCCGACTCCCCATTGAGAGAACGCGGAAAAGTTTATTAAAGATTTGAAAGGTGCTTGATTAAATGGAGGAGTCCAGATAGAGCAGAGGAATTAATTGTTGTGTTCAGCCATAACACCATATACTTTTATTTTACTGCAAATAAGAGCACCCTGTATGTATACGAGATACTATGATAAAGTACACGAGCTTCTGTGATGGAGTTTTCACCTGTTGGCATAATTCGTCACTTCGCCCAATTCGTCACTTTTTTCTAATCCCCTTGAGGTGACGAATTAGGCAAATTCTACTGTACTTTCGTTAGTTGTCTGTTTCTGTTGATGAACAATTTTTTTCGTTTTTAACAGGTTTCATGGTATGACTAAAAAGTTGTGCGGCCCGCGATAGCAATAGGTTGATCACTCCTACAAATATTTTTAAATAAACCTACACTGCACATGTAAGCACCATTACACCCTAAAAATATCGATTTTGCTGCGAACAATGTAAGCAACGAGGAAGATGAAAATTTAACGGCTAATTTAACGTTCACAATTGCTTTTTCTCTGCAACGTTCATATTTGATGTTTTGCCAGAAGACTATTCACCAAGTTCACATTAACGGTGATGTTTGCAAAGGACCTCGTATTTGGAATCCTAAATTCAATCGTCAATGATATAATGGAAGGAATTCCAGTCACGAATGAAAAGTTAACCTGTCCAGTGTTAATGCAATAGTGCCTGTGCTGAGTTTCAAATATCTGCCAGATCATCTTTCGTCTTTTGCGTGTCAACGATGATCTAAAATCCGTGTTTCGATTACTAAGCAACAAATGTTCATGAAATAAAAGACAAGGATTTCACGCCCAGCATGTTTATGAACATCTTGATTTTCATAAACAAGATTTTCATAATGTCAATCCTGGCGCAAACAGACACGTGCTATGCATAAGAGGTAAATATCTGGGCAAAAATAACAAAACTCAGCTACCCTCATTGCAGATCAGGTCCGGTCCAAGCTGTAAAATGAACAATAGGTAGAGCATTACTATTGCTTTCTAATAAAAACGCTTGTCTCTCTTCAGGCCTTGTCCGGGCAGTCAATTTGATTTCCTGGAGAAGTGACTTGAAATGCCTTGTGTTCAAGAAGAGAAGCGTTCACGCGACTTATTATCGGAAATGCTGCCATGTCCACTTTAAATCGTTCCGCATTCATCACCTGCAGTGAAACCCGTTCCATTTTAACATGCGACAACAAACAGACAGATTGAGCTTAAAAACATTCAAATGTCTACTAGCACTTTATCAGGATGACTCAAGTAATTATCTAACTCACGAGAAACTGTTCAACAATTGTTGCTTGCCACGAACTTCGACGCTAACATAAAACTCCATCAGGTGTAGGTAAATGAACCGCACTGCACATCCCTTACATGGGGCATGCATCAAGCAGGGTCCCCACACATTTTCAAAAAACATTTTCCATACTTTTTCAACACTAAATGAAAAAAATCAATACCAGCACTTATCTTCATTTTTCCAAAATTTTAATCATGAAACACAATTTTACATATTGTGGGCCATCCATTGGTAGTTATGCAGTGACAGTGTATCCTAGTGTGTCTTCTACGCTTTCAGGAGCACAATCATACACGTCAGTTGCTTTGGCATGTCCCAAAAAATTTTGAAAAATTTTGAATCAGTAACAATTTTACTGTTTACAGTAAATCCTTGCAACAGGAGGCTAAAATGAAAATGCCCTTAAATTAAATCCAGCTCAGCATTCACAATGCCAAAGTATGCATGTCACTTTCTAAATTAATGGTTGAAGATGGATCAGCATGATAACCACACCTTTCTACTCAATGTGTGAGTTTGAAATGAGACAAGTTATTACTGGAGTTTCAAGTTTCAGTCATGAAGGTAACACATATACCAGTTTTTTTAAGGCGTTTTAGGGACCTGATTCGGGACCCTAGAATTTCAAATCGGGTCCCTAGAATCAGAGAAAATTATTATCGGGTCCCTAGAATCAGAGAAATCGGGTCCCTGCAGATCCATACCAGGTACCTAACATTTTCCTTAAAAAAAACCTGCATATACTATAGTAATGTTAGTGGTTTTTCAAATGCACATTAACATATAGCTCAGTTCTATGAATGCATTAGGCATGTTACATATATAATATTTACTTTGTTGTTTATTAAATGTATTTGTTCATACTTGATTATTTCCAATTGCAACAAAAGTTTCTTGGCTTACAACAGGTTACCATTTGAAGAAGTACATATTTCAACTTCATGCACGCAGTGTTTTCCACTGCCTGATAGTGAATGTTTTTATTGTTCTTACCCAACCATTCTCAGCTCAAGTCCATGGATAAACTCACAAAAGAGAGACATCTGCCAGATATACTGCACTCAAAATAGAACCTCCAAAGAGATACCAGTCATGTAATTGTTTGTAACCTAATGCTAAGCAAGCAGGCTGAGACTCCCATGACCTTTGCTAATAGGGAAGTTAATCCACAGCCTTAAAAGGTTAACAACCACTGTTCAAGCTAATTACAGGTAAATGAAAGTGATTGTGTAACTTCTTTGCCTGCAACAACTACTACATACTGTATTTACATACTCTGCAATGTTTCAGAGGACAAAAACAACATAAGAATTTATTTTCTTGAATCTGTCAAAGCTGGATTAAAGCAAAAAATAACACTTTTGATTCTTACATAAACATCAGATTGATTTTTGTCATACCATGCCTGTAACAGCACATCAGAACCACACGCACGGAAATAAAAAGTGCAAATAGTTTGCACTTATTTCACCTAGACAACTAGCTTATATTCAGATACATGTAATATCATCAAAAATAGTGGTATACCTGAGGCACTAAACATGCATCTGCCATAGTTATGTCATCTCCAACACAATATTTCCCAGATGTTTTTTCCAACATCTTTTCCAAAGCTTCAAATCCAATGGTGATGAAGTGGCAAGCCCATTCAGTTTTAGTGTCACCAATTTTTTGTAAAACAGTCAAATTTTGGATAGGTTGAATCCCAGATGCTATTGTCTGCACAAACATAAAAACAATGATGCGGTAACTGCAATAACCACTTATCAAGTAATTTTTAACATCTGGAATCAATGATTTTGTCCCAAAGGTTGTTGCTTCTGTGATTGAAAATGTACACATTGCCATGTAAAACCAAAACTAAATTACATCAGTGCCATCAATATCCAGAGTTTACCAAAAAATGTTATGAAAATGAGCAAATGGATTTCGTATTGTGAGCAAATAATTTTCAACATTTTTGACCAAACACCAAGTGGTGATGTCTTCACAAAATTATGTTATTTGTGTAATGTTTTACAGAGTAAGAACTTATCAATCGGTTTCACTGTTTTAGAATGTAGGAACACCCCCAATAGCAGTATCGCATTACTCACATTTATAAAAAATGTCAATGTTTACTACACATTGTACAAAAAGTTTTTCTTATAGTGAGGTTCACATATCAGTTTAGCACCTGAACATACACAACCACTTACACTTATGCAGTGTTTTAAAACCTTCTGTATCAGTGGGTTTGAATATATATACTTTCTTGCCATCAGTTGCCTGCCGGTGTGTGTTAATTCATATACTTACAATCTGATGCCAACAGTTGTCTGCTGGCATAGGCAAAGTTTATTCTCACAATGGGGTGCCAGCGTTTGCCTATGGTTGAATGCAAACTTGCATACTTACAATCTGATGCCAAGTAAGCTTAACAGAGCACTAGTAGAATGTGTAAGCAGAATGGTAATCATGAATCATGAGTATGACAGGTGGACTCTAGGGAAGGCCTTTAGAATGAAAAACTAAACGTAGTGAAGGGAGGTACCAAAATCAGTAAATATATAACCTACATGTGTGGTTAAAGAAAGAGGTCTAACAAGAGGGCAAAGTAGAAAGGGAAAAATCAATGGACAACATAAAGGAGTACAATGATTATTTAACACAGGAGTGGGCAAACTACGGCCTGCGGGCCGCATGTAGCCCGCAAGACCATGTCATGCGGCCTGCCGGCACTTGCAGAAACACTTACGTACATAGGATTTTATGAAACATTTACTATTTTCATAAAAACTCAGGATTTTATGAAAATAGTTTATGCTTCAGTTCTAACTATAACTGTAGAAATTGCTTATACATACCGCGTGTGAAACACAAAAATGGTTTGTAATATGAATATGTGGTTATTTATGCTCTGAATAAATTTTCCTACTTTGTAATGAGAGTTTGCAGCCCTCGGCTGCAACATTTTTTAAAACATGTGGCCCCCTGTGCAAAAAGTTTGCCCACCCCTGATTTAACACTAGGGAGGATCATGTTTGGAATATTAATTTGTGCGTTGAGTGTGTTAAGACATTTACTTCACAGGTATCCAGAGTGTCATAATTGGGTTTGTTCTACCAAAATAATAGTGGAAGATTCATATAGGTTTAGTTTATTTATGTCTGATGGAATACTGAATAGTGACTGTGCTCAGGTCATTTGGTTACCGTCATTCTTATTACCTGGTTTGTTCCAAGAACCTCAGTGAGCTGGCCACCCCCCAGAAAATATGTTTCCTGTTTGGCCACATGTTGATGGCATATCACACAAGCCACCACATATCCGTGTTTGGGTTAGTGGCAAAGTTTTATTTTTGTCAGTATTTGTGAAACTGTTGGACCATTGATTCGTTGTGTTTTCCATGGCAACACAAAATGCAGTGTTTGCAAGGCCCTGACAAAACCTTGATCTGCTTTTTTTGTCTATCTTTTTAAAGCAAGGTCCTTATGGCTGGTTAGTTTTTGTCCAATTGTGGTTGGTCTTTCATAGGTAATCATTACAAGTTTACTTTCTTTCATTGATAGAGTTAGTGGGTAGGGGAATGATGTAGCCCAAACCTGTGGGTCATCTTTCTTGTCACATTTCAGGGGGCATAGTCTTTCTTTCCAATTTGATGCCATTACTATCATGTCATTTGTCCTGACCAAATGAAGGTTTGAGTAGGTCGCTTGTTGTTAAGTTGGTTTAGGCTGGTAAGGTAATCTTCTTTCCTTTGTTTGAGTTCCTTCAGCCTGACTGCCAAATTAGAAAGATAACAATGCTGCAATGAATCACAGTACTGCAGCTTTTTGAAATAATGGATGCACCAGTATATTGATGCAATGCTACCTTGACAAAATCAAAAAATATTGTAATGATCTTGTTTGTAAATAATTGTAACAAGCAATCCACTACTGCTATAGACAACTGGAAAAAAATGGAAAGAAAACTGGTATTGCAAGGTCAGTGGTACACGAGGTAAAATTTTTCAATGTAATATACTGGCTTATACGTACCCAGTTTTCAAGACAAACAAATTAACCCCAGAAAATTATTGAATGTTGGTATCAAGGACATACTCTCTGGGGTTAATTTGTGTGTCTAAAAAAGATGAAAACTTTATATTGCTCTTGCAGAAAAAAATGAAAATTTTCAAAACCTTTGTATTTCAAAATAGCATAAATAACTGTCCAATCAGCTTTTTGTTATTAGTGGCTTTCAAAGGCATTTAAAAAATTCAACATCACAATGCCATCTAGCGTTTAGCAATACCAGTCAAATTTTGAAAGCATCAACCTAAAACCATTTAGAATCACCTATATATTTTTTTCTGCACTTAGAACACCAAGAATAATTACGCAGTTAAAAAAATCCATGGCTTTGGGTTAACAATTTCATGCTAAGAGGTTGACTTTCTACAGAACTCTCCACAAGTAACAATAAAAATCACCACAAATTTGCAGAAAAGTCAACATCACAACTCTTGTTTGCAATTAAGCGTGACATTTTATTACAATATGAAACACAGACATTCATTAATTTTCAGATTTTATTAGAATATGAAAGATAGATATTCATTTATTAACAATTACTCAAATTAATTAGGTTTCGCAAAAATATTTTCATTTGCTTCACCCACAGACACTGATCAATTCTACATTTAGTATTTTTCAAAAAGTTACTATAAATTCATTAACTTTTTTTTCAAAAAAGGTATGGCCTAATAACTCAGTATTGGACTTGGCTTACATTCAAACAAATCATATTTTGCAATATAAAAGATGATACTATCCTTTAATAACGACAGCAAAAAAAGCTCAATTGTAACAGAAACATCACTGCTAATGCATTCAATTTCATGTCCATCAATTGCAACCAAAGTTTGGGTTAGGAAAAACAAATTCATGAANAAGCTTAGCACCTTCGCATCTGGTATGATTTCAGCCTAAAACAGGCAGTTTGCATGTGTCTTTGCAAGTCCATAGCTCATCTGCCGATTNCACTAGAGAACTATTCAAACCCTCAAAAGACTTGGCAAGTCTGCAACGAAAAAAATTCTTTTATTTTGGGTTTTGGATTTTTTGTGAGTGACGTCATAAGTGGAGTACATTTAGACCTTTTTGGCCCACTTCATCTGGCCCTGGGCACAAACCACGAGATGGTAGTATTTCGCTTAAGTTTTTATTGGAAACTAGGCTAAAATCCTTGATACTTTGGATGACTGACTAGGGTTTCGGGTTCGAAAGTTATGACCTAAAAACAACAAAGTTACTAATTAATCCACTAATCAGATATATAATGAATTTGTTTTTAGATCATAACTTTTGAACCAAAAATGCTAGAAAGTCAATCAAAGGTTCAAAAGACTCAGATTCTAACTTAGTATCCAATGAAAACTTCAGCGAAATACTTCTGCCTAGCGGTTGGGCCCTAGGCCAGGTAACATGAACCAAAATGGCCAAAAACCTACCTCACTTATGACGTCACTCAAAAAAAACCCGAAACCCCAAAATTTTTTTTTCATTGTAGATTCGAAGACTTGCCAAGCCTTTTAAGGGTTTGAACAGCTATCTAGCGTAATCGGCAGAGGAGTTAAGCCGTACTCTCTAAGAAAGTGTAAACTGCTTGATTTTAGGCCNATTTCAAAGTACGATACATTCATATGCTGGCAGTGAACATGTTAACGGTTATNAGGTTTGAATAAATTCATGTGAATGTTAATTTATACTTTAATGGAAAAAAAGCTGAGGTTAAACCACATAAAATTACAGTCAGCAAATAGAAACAATGCATGTTGAAAAAGGTCAAACACAACACAATAACAACAAAATAGAGCAATAAATACCTCACAAATTTGTCTGACTTCAGCTCTTTTATACAAATCTGCAGGAAGTAATGGGTGGCCTTTAGACTTATATTTCTCTTCTAAATATTCCATAATTGCCATAGATTGAGCAATTGTATTTTGACCATCAATAAGTGTAGGAACTTGTCCAATTGGGTTCAAAGCCCTGATGTATAAAATTGTTAAACATTGCCCAATAACTACACGATGCAAAATTTCAAACCACAAAAATAAGCTCAATTATATAAGGCTGCAGCACACTGTTCCCTTTCCTTGAAAATTTCAAGACTATTTATCCCAAATGCAAATGATATACATAAATATCTCAAGTGTAAAATAGGCCAAACTGTAGTAATCATATACAGGAATCAAACTGTTAACCATTAAAAAAATTACATACATGCAATTAAACAGAATAGAGATAGACTGATATATTGGGCCGATATTTGGGTTTTACATATATAAATATGTATCAGCCAAAATGGTTAATTTTATCGGCATTAGTAGGTGTTGACAAAACGCTGTTGTATTTCTCACGCATTCAGATAACTTGTGCAAGAAAGAACAACAAAGCAAGTCAAGACAGTTATTTTGCAGCAATGCTCACAGATGCGTTCATAAACAAACAGACAAGATGAACCCTGAAGCACGCATCACCCATCACACCTGAAACAAAAGCATCATCACAAATAATATTGAAATTGCTGCAATTTGAAAAATTTTAGCTCATAAATCTTGATTTTTGAAGTTTTTGAAAAAAAGGTAAGGCATAGAATACATTATATTTTTGATAATGAAGCAGAAAACAAGATATAAAAATTTTGGAAATATTGGTTATCGGTCCATGAATGGCCGATATATTGATATCAATATCAGCCCCAAAGAAGCCATATCGGTCGATCTCTAAACCAGAATGTGCAATAAGGAATTAGAATAAACAGTACATGTTGTTAACAAAAATGCTTCTTTATACTTCCCCAACTGAAACAACATTGTAATGATGTTGATCTATAACAACAGAGATGCTTTCATCTTTTTATAGACAGTTGTTTCAATGTGCATGCAGCAGGTTTTCATTTGTCTTAAAAACTTATGACACTTGTAACTGCAATCCCGAACTTTTTGGCAACTGCACTTTGAGGATTTTGTCTAACAAAGTTAAATCATTCGATCTTACTTCCCTTGGTCATGGCATTTACAGTATATTTTATAATTCTGCAGTTCGACATTTTGACTGATTTGTTCAGTGTTGCTTATGGCTTCACACTCTGATGTCAATTCTTATAGCTTTCTTGTTCCCACCACACAACACTTTATAACATTACACAAACTATTATAAATTATGATACTTATGCAAAGCACCATGGACTGTGTAACACCACTTTATCAAACTCACTGCTAATCCTTATGCTTCTTGACTGGTTAAAATTATTACCACCCTTGTATGCTTGTTTTTTTGTATCTATTGAATTCCTCTGCCACTTTCATGAGTAACTGTCATATTTCATCATAGCCAGCCTCTGCTATTCACACTTGTTTTTTCTTTATATTTAATACTTTTGCTGCCCAGATTTTGATGTATTACAAGGCTGCTGTATGGCTTTCTGATTCTGGGACTACATTGCCACTTATCTTTATTGCCCATGTGCCTACTTCACTTCTTCATATGCATATTTCTTAATTTTTTGTGTGCTGTTTGTTGTATTTTTATCAATCTGTACTGTAATTGATGCAAGCTGAATAGGTTATTATATTCAAATTTGCTTATCCATAAACAAATTGAATACTATATATATACTATCAAAGAAAACTTGCTATACTAAGACACTGAGGTTTGTGTAAATACACAATTGTATATTTTACTTATTCAACAATACTTTTGTTCTTAGTAAAAACTATGATTCTGATTGCCTTGTTAGAAAATTTTTCGATAACTCTAATGTAAAAACATACGTTTTTAGGTGCATAAGAAGAACAATGTTTAGACCACATATTATTAGCATGTCAACTAACTTGTATTCTGGTTTTCTTTGCATGCCTCCATCTTGTAGAAGATGAACAGGGATGACTTCATAATCAAGTTCTTTCAAAGCCAAACAAATACGAACACGCCAACTGCAAGAACTTCTCCAATAAGAGTAAAGTTTCAGTGCCATATTTCAAAGAATATTCAGCTTCGTTATCATGGGATGATAGCTTGCAAAAAAATACAGTTGTTTTTAACTTTGGTTCTACAAGACACAACCACTGAATATAATAAATATTAAAATGTGTAAGCCATAAATGTTGTATTCTCAACCAATTTGTGAGTTGAGTCCTCCCAGGGTAGAATAGATTGCAGATTATGTTTCATGCATGTTGATTAACCTTCTACTAGCCTTATGTTTTGCTGTGGTTCTTTCTTCACTTTTAGTGTTATGTATATGGCGACTCTGTAGACAAAGACTCATGATTGTAAAAATTCAAATTGATAATTATCTTAGTCTGTCATTCAGATTTTGCTACTATTGTTGTATGCCCATAGTCCCAAAATGTTTCAGTTGTTTCTTTTAGTCTTATCAACAGCATAGCTTACTGATTAAAATCTTCTGGTAAAATATGGTTCAAACTTGTAAACTAGTCTTTTGCAAGCCATAAGCTGCACTGTCATAATTTCTTCACTTTTGGTGTCTGTAAACAAGGCCTGCACAACATACAGCCTGCAGTTGCATGCGGATCGCAAAAGCTTTTGCAATTGCAGAAAATGTTACAAAAGCCCAACTTCGGATACATAATTAATTGTTGTTACAGAATTTCTTTCAAACTATAACAAAATGAAACAGATTTTGCAGCCCGCAGCAAGCTTATGTTGGTCAACTTGGCCCTTTGAGCTTTTTGAGTTGTACAGGCCTGCTGTAGATTTTACTTTGGTCTAGCGCAGAAGTCACCAGCCTTTTTGAAACCGAGAGCTACTTCTTGGTATAGAGTCATACGAAGGGCAACCAGCTTGATGCACATACTTCTGAAATAATAAAAAAAATTGCTTAATTTGTCCTCAATTATGTTATCAATAAAAATTAAAGATATTCATCAATGTGAAGACACTGATCACGTTTATGCTGTTGTCAGAACGAGACCGCAGGCAACTCAAGTAGTCCGTGTGGACGACTTGGTGCATGGGGTCACCATGTTGATGATACCTAGTCTAGCGGTTAGGCCCTAGGACAGAGAACATGAGCCAAAATGGCCAACAAACTACTTCACTTATGACGTCACTCACAAAAAATCTGCAACCCCAACCAAAATTTTTTTCATTGCAGACTAGAAGACTTGCCGAATATTTTGAGGGTTTAACACCTTTCTAGCACAATCAGCGGAGGAACTATGGTGGTGGTAAGGCAACCGATACCAGGTACAAATATATCGTACACCAGCTCTCAAGGTGTTAATCAGATGAATCAAAAATCATAGCAAAATATTGAAATAGCTGCAATTTGAAAAATTTTAGTTCAAAAATCCGAGTTTATGAAAAAAAAGGTGAGGCAAAAAATACATTACATTTTTTATAATGGAACAGAAAACAAGATTTTAAAATTTTGGAAATATCAGTTATCAGTCCATGAATGGCTGATATATCAGTATCAGCTCCAAA
>JGI24159J19872_10012915_pt1 | contig 10875 bp, 5 predicted proteins | sample Ectturendosymbi4_FD_19872 | JGI IMG/M metagenome (IMG submission 19872)
AAAAACCCGCCGCTCATAAGCAAAAAATTTTTTTCGAGTGTAGACTAGAAGACTTGCCGCGTCTTTTGAGACTTTTACCGGGTCTGTAGAGCATATCGGACCTGAGAAATTCCCGCGCAAAGCCACGTGCGTTTAGGCGTTTTTTTTTCGAAAATCGACGAAACCACCTAGGTGCCAAAGTGTTAACACAAACTCTCTGTACTGCTCCTTACGACGTACAGCCCTCCAATTGCATCAAATAGTGCACAATTTTAGACCACTCCTTAATCGTCCCCATAGAATGGTGTATGACGTAACAGTCATTCTCAGGATTTGCACGGTAAGCAGATGGCTGCTTGCGAACAAGAAGGTTGTGGATTTTGACTATCTTAGTGACCCAGGTTTGCACAGAATTCCATGTTACATGCTTCTTGATCATACTGAAGTGCAGTCTTTCAATTAGAGTTTTGAGTGTTGCAAAATATCGGCATCGGCAATGAAAGATAAAAACATCACTATCGGCCCAAAAACGCCTTATCGATCAAGCTCTACCTGAGATCCAATCAAACTTGGTTAGTAGGGCTAGTAGCTTAGCACAACTAACCACTTACTGTAGAATACATAATGGTATTGATCTCATTGTCAAAACACACAAGGAAAGATTTCCAAATTATCATTGCTTTTGGTCAAGACGCATTTATTAATGAGAACTGCTTATCCATACGTACATACACGGTTCCATGACTGTATGGTTGACATTTGCTGAATGTTCGACAAGCTAAGTATCCTTTCAGCACCATGTTCTTAGGAACAAACGTCGATTGTGATGTAATAAATGTGCCGTGACCAACAGCAATGATAATTTGGAAATCTTTCCTGGTTCCATGACTGTTGAGACCAATTCATTTGAGACCACAATCATTTTAGACCACGTTCATTTGAGACATTGATCAATTGAGACCTCACTCTTTCGCGACCACGTTCATTTGAGACCGTATTCATTGGAGACTGTATTAATTTGATACCACATTCACATGAGACTTATTCATTTGAGACCACTTTCATTTGACACCACATTCATTCGAGACCTTTTCATTTAAGACCACATTTATTTTAGACCACATTCATTTGAGATCACATTCACTGTACACAACATTGAAGTGAAGCTGTTTTGATTTACTGTGAATCAGATTTTTATGATCTACCTTCCACTTCTTTGCAGGAGACCTGAACTTTTGTAAGGTTACACCCACCTGTGTCCAGGGGTGACTCACGCTGGGTTGTAAATTGCACTCGCACTTTAAAACAGCACAGAGTTTTAAAACTTGCACTTTAAAACAGCACAGAAAACACTTTAAAACTTGCACTTCAAAACAGCACAGAAAACTCTTCATACCTCAGGTTTGGAGGGGAGCGTTGCACCAATGAAATATCATTTAGACCAAGTTAAAGAATTATGTTTTGCGCTCCTGCCCGTTTCCTTTGAGGCGCCATAATAGTTTCAGCTTTTAACTGAAAAATGAAAGACGAGAAAAGAAAATACGCCTTAGGCGTTGGTCAAAACAATGACGAAGAGAAAATAACATTTTCCGCTTTTGAGAAAAGAAATGCAACTGCATATGAGCAAAACATCTGACGCGTGATCTCTACAAATGCGACTGTTTTAGCAGATAATGCTAATTCTGAAAAAATCCTATATGTCTGAAATAGCACAGAGCTATTGGGCCAAATAATGAGAACATGTTTCTCACCTGAATTTTTTGAAAAAAAAAGAGGCGGGGACTTCTTCATTTTTACTAAATACACTTCAAGACGATCGTCATTTGAAAATTTTTAGCGAATTCTGCTATTCTTCGGAATTAACGTTATTTTCCAAAGGCATGACCTTGCAAATCCTCAGGTCTCCTACAAGGAAGGAAGGTAGATCATAAAAATATGATGCAGTAAATCAAAACAGCTTTACTTTAAGGTGGCGTAAAATGAATGTGGTTTAAATGAATGTGACTTAGCATGAATGTGGTCTCAAATCGAGACAGTTTCTTGTGAATGTGGTCTCAAATGGTCTTAAATGTCGTGGTCTCAATAGTCTGCACACCATACATACACTTATAAAACTGCAGCTGACAATCAGCTGCACAATTGCATCTGTGGAGCACTGTCTCTCAAGATGGCAGTGTTACGAATATACTTGCGAAATCACTGCGGAGAAGAACGATTGAGTTGCAATTTCTCTGATGATTTTACATCGTTATGTAAAAGCGACTTACTCGAAATCAATATAAGACTTTTTGCGCAGAAAAAATTGTCTATTGCTCAATTGTGAAAAGGCTATTTTCGAAATACAATGCTTGACCAATATTTTGTTCAGACAATGCGCCCACAATTTCTGTAGCTAGCTGTCGCGCCTTTCAGAAATTCCTCGTAAAAATGTAGCTTCAGTGGAAATGAACCTGCATTACTTGGTGTGACGCTGAGGAAAGCCCAAGTATATTTGATTTAGTGGTTACCTAGTAGGTGTAAATAGCAGATGAAATTTAGGCCGAAACTGCAAGACAAAACAAACGCGATTGGAGACTGTGTCACATCGCCACGAAATATTACAAAACAGCTCTGCGTGTTCGTGGCAGTGTATGAGCTTCTGACAGCTTTGCTTGCATTTGAGTTACTGCCAGAGATGGAAATTCTGTGCATTCGACACAATATCCATTTAAATTGTTTAAAAAGCGTGAATTGTTTAATGTCATTGTCCAGGTACCATTTAGACAAGGCAGGGACATTATTGTTTCATAATAGTGCTATGCAACGTTAGAAGGGAAATGCAGGCTGTTGCCTGTTCCAAACCACTCGCATTAGAGACCTGCAGTGGCAGCATTTGATATTTTATTGGCTTTGACTGTGAGAACCTGCAGTACAAAGGGGCCTGTCATGACAACCAAAAATACCCCCTGAATGGGTGTAATTTGAGCAATTTTTAAAAGATTAGGAAATTCACCTTTTGCCATACATTTATAAAAAATTCAGATAACCAGGTGGATAAACTATTGGCAGACAGTTTTAAAACTTTGCTGGGATACCATAGGACAGTGGTTCCCAAACTTTTTAGACGTGACTCACGACCCAAGCCTAAAACATCGGAAAAATGGATTTTACATGCTTAGGAAGTAAAAATGTTTCAACCTAGTCTACTACCACATCGCTAAACTTTCATACTATCAACCTTGATACTCTACTGACCGATTTACTATACTATTCAGCTCCAAAATATTTCCGTAACCAACAAATCTTAACTTTGCAGCTAATTGGCTAGTAGCTGCGCTGCCATTAAAACCATCAGAAGACGACTAATGATGCACTAATCCAGTTTCAATAAGGCGAAGCCAAATAAAATGTGTATGATGCAATAATTCAGTCTGTGACGGAATTGAAAGAACTTGAAAAACAAAAGAAAAAAGGATGTTTTGACAGATTTGAATCACCTTGGCGCGACACATTATTCGACCCTTTGTGACCCATGTTTGGGTCACGACCCATACTTGTGAAACCGATGTCATAGGAGTTAGATGTTGTCTTGCATTTTAATGATGAAATTATTTGTCTGATTTCACCAGCACTTGTTGGTGGGAGCGTGCACAAATTGGGTAAAGACTCATTAAGAAAGCCGTTAAAAGTTGTAGGGGGAGGGTCTATTTTAGAAGATATATTTTTGCCAATGCTGGAGAAGTGAATATTTAGTTTTCCACAATGGTTTCGATTGGGGTCAGCATTGTCTGGTTTCTGCACCTACTTTGTTTTTTTGGTTTTTGTTGAAATAATTTCATTAAGAACTTTCCAGGTTTTTTTAACATCCTTTCTACAATTTTCAAATTTCGATCTATAAGTTTCGTTTTAGGGATTCTGAGGTGAGTAATTTTGCTTTTGTGAAACTTTTACTTGGCTAAAATTGATGGGTTGTTTGTTGATCACATTTTTTATACAAGGCATTCTTTTCAGAGATATTTGTTAGCAAACCTTTGGTTCACTGAGGTTTGTGGAAGGAACGAGTTTCTTTTCTGGAAGCAAACCTAAGGTTTGTGGAAGGAACAAGTTTCTTTTCTGGAAGCAAACCTAAGGGGAGGATTCTGGTCAACAATGTTGCTAAACATAAGAATAAAGTTGTTGAAAGTGATGTTGTTATCACTGTTGTTTTGGAAGTCAAATTAATAAAGAATAGTTTTAAGATCTTTTAGAAATGATGGCAAGCCAAAATGTTTAGACAACGAATTATCAGTCTGTAGTTTTTGGCACATTTGGGATGAAAATTGAAATTTGCAGAAATAGGGAGATGGTCAAAGATATCGTAGAGTGCAATTCCAGTAGTGGTGTTGTCATCAATTATATTTGTATATATATGATCAAGTACGAACAGTTGATGGGAAGAAGAAAATCTGGTGTGTTTGTTTACAAGAGATATGCAGCCAAAACTCAAAATATTATTAACATAATCAGTAATGGGTTTGTGAATTTGGCATTTCAGTAAATTTATATTTATATAACCTCCAATTATGTAATTACTGTTTTCAGGGTGCATGATTTCAAGCAGATTAGTGAATGCAAGCTGAAAGGCTTGTAAATTAGAAGGGTATCAGTAGACCACTCCTACAACACATTTTTTGCCACCAACATTATTTGACTTCACTTTAAATGAAGACTTTCACATCCATCAATAGGTATTTTAAGTCTTGTCTCACAGTAAATTCAAGTTTTGGGTTTATATATAGGCCAACACCTCTGGCATTGGTTAAGGAATCAACATGAAAAAAGCTGTAGTTAGGAATTTGGATATTTGTGCAACACTTTGATCTCAATTTGGTTGCTGATATTGTTATAAAATCAGGTGAGACATTATTAGAGATCAACCGATTTATCGGCTGATATTTGGGTTTTACCGATATATCGGTATCGGCCAAAACAACCGATTTTATTGGCCCCCACTAGGTGTTGACAAAACGCTGTTATATTCCTCATGCATCCAGACAACTTGCGCAAGAAAACACAATGAAGCAAGTCAAGACAGTTATTTTACAGCAACGCTAGCAGGTGCAGTTTCATAAACAGACAAGATTAACCATGGAGCGTGCGTCGGCTGTCACAGCCAAAACAAAAGCATCATCGGGACGTTTCGCAATGCTTGAAGCTACCACATGCAGGTGTTGTGTATGAATAAACTCCCATTGTACTTCCAGAAGTTTTCGCAGCACAAAAAGTTTGACTGGAACTTAAAGTGCAATAGTCCGATCAATGCCTGGTTTAGTGCATATTAATTTTAAAAAAGCTTGCACGAAAAGCAAATTCCGTTGTGTTAAGCTACATTTATGGTGTTATGAATATGATTACAAATCTAATCGCTACTCACTAGTGACGACAACTGTCGCTGTGAAGCAGTTGCATGTAACATCTTAACACTTTGACGTCCGGGTTAATTCAAGCGGTTTGCAATAAAACAGCAGGATCGCATGTGGATTTGCTTGGGAATATCTCCGCTCCTGTACGGGTTACGGACCTGGTCGAAGTGTCAAAAGATGTGGCAAGTCTTGTAGTTTGCACTCAAAAAAAAATTTTTGCTTGGGGGATGTGGGTTTTTTGTGAGTGACGTCACAAGTGGAGGACTTTTTGGCCACCTTCACCTGGCCCTGGGCGCCAACCGTTTGGTTAGATGGTAGTATTTCGCTGAGGTTTTTATTGGAAACTAAGCTGAAATCCAAGTCTTTTGATACTTTGGAATGACCTGCTGGGGTTTCGGGTTCAAAAGTTATTATCTAAGTTAATAAAAAATTTTGACTAATTAGTTAATTAGATAAGTAATTAATTTGTTTATTTAAGATCATAACTTTTGAACCAGAAACGCTAGAAAGTCAATCAAAGGCTCAAAACACTCGGACTCGAGACAAGTTTCCAATGAAAACTTCAGCGAAATACTTTGGCCTAGCGGTTGAGCCCTAGGCCAGGCAACATGAGCAAAAATGGCCTAAAAACTACTTCACTTATGACGTCACTCCCAAAAAATCTGCAACCCCCAACCAAAAATTTTTTTTCGAGTGCAGACTAGAAGACTGGCCAATTCGTTTGAGCCCTTGATCAGCTCTGCAGCGTAATCGGCGGAGGAGCAAGGGAGTTGGTAAGGCAACTGACAACTGCTGATATGAATATATCGTACCCCGGCACTCAAAGTATTAGAAAGATTCTGGGCCATTCTGTGTCAATTCTCAGGAAGTGGTCAGGGCACCCTTTCCAATTTTCCTAAAATTTTACTCAAATTGTCATTATCCCATATGACGAACATCTGCAAAATTTGAATGAAATCTGTCAAGAAATGGCATGATTATAAAGCTTTTTAATTGTTTTTTTTTTAGCCAGGGGGGAGCAAATTCTTCATATTTGGCGTTTAAAATCCACACCATAATTATGGTGATCGCAGGACTTTAAGGGTTAAAGCTTTATTACTGCTAAACTACATTAGTGAACAACCCTAATATTTCAGGGATGCTAGTAACTTTGCCGAATATTGAAAAAATAACATTATCTACCTTGTGACTTTCAAAGGTCAAAGGTCATGGACCCCCAAAGTCGAAAATTTTCAAACCTTTCCACAGTTTTATTTCTTGATAGTTTTCGCTCATATTTGGAAGAATTGTTGCTGATAAAATTATCTTTGACCTTAGAAAATTTTGTTGCAAAATATCAAAAGGTATGTGAGATATCTTGGGCAAAATTTGGCACAAAATGAAAGAACTAAAAAAGTGGGGTACCTTTGTCGCCTCGGTTACCCATGACCGCAGTGTAACTTTGCATTGACAAAATTTTCACATATTCATTATGATATTACAAGTTCATCATACAAAATTCATGAATGGTTCTCAATGTTTTCATACAGAAAAAATTTGATGAAGTTTTTTTGCAAAAACTACAGATTTTGTGTAATACAGAGGTCTTAATATTTACTATTTTTCTTTATACCATTGTTATTCAAGCTAGCTTCCTTAAATTCATTATTAAATTATAGAATTCTATTGTGTCTTGTGCAAAGTCAATTGCTTGTTTAGGTGGAATGAAACTGAAAAATTTTATGTTTCATTTCACTTAACACTTTGACAACTGGTCTACAAATATATCGTACCTGGATTTCAGCCTAAAACCATCAGTTTTCGGTTGCCTTACCAATGCCATAGCTCCTCTGCCGATTGCCCTAAAGAGCTGTTCAAGGGCTCAAACGGATCAGCCAGTCTTCTAGTCTGCACTCGCAAAAATTTTTGTTTGAGGGTTGCAGATATTTTGTGAGTGACGTCACAAGTGAAGTAGTTTTTTGGTCATTTTGGCTCATGTTGCCTGGCCTAAGGCCCAACCTCTATCCACAGTATTTCGCTGAAGTTTTTATTGGAAACTTGGCTTAAGTCCGAGTCTTTTGAACCTTTCATCGACTTTTCAGCATTTCTGGTTCAAAAGTTATGATCTGAAACAAAAAAATAATTTACTAAATAGTCAAATATTTTTGACATTTGACTAATAATTAATTAATTTGCCTTAAAACCATGGCAAGGTTTGAAAATTTTCGAAAATTTGTAGCAAGAGCTAGAAACAGTCAACTTCGGGGGTCTATGACCTTAGACGGGTCACAATGTTGATAATGTTATTTTTTCAATATTTGGCAAAGTTACTAGCATCCCTGAAACATTGGGGTTGTTCACTAATGTAGTTTAGCAGTGATAAGGTTTTAAACATGGCTAAATATGAACAATTTGTGCCCCACTGGCTAAACACCCCTAACTAAAAAGCTTTATATTCATGCCATTACATGACAGATTTCATTCAAATTTTGCAGATGTTCATCATATGGGGTAATGACAATTTGAGTAAAATTGGAGAGGGTGCCCTGACCACTTCCTGAGAATTGACACGGAATGGCCCTTCTACTTTTCTTAACTTGATGTAATTAGGCTATAATTGCGCTGGTTTATACTGTACGCAAGCTAAAATATCGTGTTCGTAAGTTAATTGACATTTTCCACGAGGCATGATAATCATTCTTGTAACTCACATTCCAAGCTATTGCAACGCTTTGGTTTGTGGATATGTCACACAAGTTACGGAAGCGATACTCCAACATTCCGTTGAAGTGGTGATTTGTCATTTGGTCCGATAGCAGAACGGTAGTCAGTATTCATTGTTGCATCACAATTGTTGTTGTCCGTTGTTAAACACGATCAGCAAAAGCAGTGTTGCCAACAACGCAATTTACACAAGTTAAAAGCACAGCGTTTATAATTTAATCAGAACTACTGTGGCATTATTGCACAATCATCGGATCCGCAATTTGCACATATGTACCTTAGCTATTGTCATGGCGACTTGTTCTTATGGAATTGACTTCTGGCAGATGAGCGGTAATCGGTTATAGCCAAATGCTGCTTTAGTTTAGGCTAGGTTGTAGATGACCAGCTAACTTACTGCAGGATACTTGGTGACAATGCAGATAGACTTTGATTTATGCATGACAATCTTAAACTGTTGAATGGAACTAATGAGTATTGACAAATCAGTTGAGGTGTTTCATTTGATACCAATGCCAGTACTTCAGCTGCAGTAACTAATGCAACTAGTTTTTCTTTTTTAAGGACATGCAGTTATTTAATGTTTCATTACATCAAATTTCCAAACTTGATTCTTTAAGACTTGGATTGACTTCAAATTGAAAACCCACCCAGTTGCAGAAGAGTCTGAAAGGTTGATTTGTGAAATATATACAAAAACAAAATTTCACAAGATTTATGTAGTACAGTAACTGTTAACAGATGTATTACCATAGACCAAAAAAAGTTACTCTTTTGGAAATTTTCAATTTTGGCAATAGTTAATTGAATACAGTGTTGTACTAATTTCAACCTCCGTAACTTGTTGCTCCGTTTTGTTCTTCCTTTCATTGTTCGCCATATTTCAACTTTCAAGCAGTGGTAATGCTTTTTTTGGTTTAAGCACCATATGCGGTTCTCTTACATTCAGTGTTCTGTTCTTATTGTTTTGTTATTTTACCATTCTTTTTCCATCCATGGCACTGTGTTTATTCATTGCAATCAGTGTAAATTATGCTTACAAGTTACCAAACATTGAAATAGCTGCAATTTCAAAAATTTAGCTCATAAATCCTGATTTTTTAAGTTTTTGAAAAAAGATATGGCACAAAATACATCACATTTTTGATAATAAAGCAGAAAACAAGATTTAAAAATTCTGGAAACATCGATATCAGCTATTGGCCCATGAATGGCTGATATATTAGTATCGGCCTCAAAAAAAGCCATATCGGTCAATCTCTAAACATTACACATAGACAAAGTCTTAATTTTGCACTTATTTTTGGCTAGACTGCATACAAAGGTATGGAGTAAGAAAGCTTTTTAAAAGACACCCATGGGTAGAGTTGATTTCAGAGAGGATTATTAGATCGTTGTTAAGTATACGAGGTTTAGCAAATGAAAAGCAAATTTCATTAAATGTTGTAGGACTGATTTTTGTAGTTACATGAAACAGATCCGACATGCCAACATTGAAAATTTCACTGAAAGGAAAACAGTTATGATTACATAGCAAGGACATAGCAAACATATCTTTATTCAAGTATTAACCCTTTACGTTCCGAAATGGCCAAGATCAGGGCCAGCACTCTTTTGGCCATAACTTGCCAGCAGCTAGAGCTAGAGAGCTGTTAAAACCCTCTAAGGATGCAACAAGTCTTGTACTCAAAATAAAAAAAAAATTTTTTTTTGATTTGGGTTTGAGCTTTTCTGGGGGGAATGTCACAAGTAGGGGCGTTTTTGTGTTATTTTGGCTATCTTTGCATGGCCCTGGTCGCCGTCCCAATGGACCACATTTTTGGACTCAAAATTAAGTTGAAAACTAAGTCAAAACCTGCGTCTATAGAGCCGTTGATTGACTTTCTAGCATATCGGGAGCTAAAATTATGGCTCATAAACCAAAAATTGGCAAAAATTTTGCTCCCTCAAAAGCCACTCTGAGGGGCATTTCATCCCAGGCAATAACTCGCCATCAGAATGAGCTAGATAGCTGCTCAAACCCTCTAAAGCAGGGGTGTCAAACATACGGCCCGCGGGCCAAAACCGGCCCACTGTGTGGTTGGATCCGGCCCGCAGGATGATTTTGTAATGTAAAAACTTCTTTGTTTGCTTAACACTTTGAGAGCCGGTCTACGATATATTCGTACTTCGATTTCGGCCTGAAAAACAGCAGTTTTCGGTTGCCTTACCAAAACCCTAGCTCCTCTGCCGATTGCGCTAGAGAGCTGTTCAACGGCTCAAACGGATTGGCCAGTCTAGTAGATTATACTCGAAAACAAATTTTTTGGTTGGGGGGTGCAGATTTTTTGTGACTGACATCATAAGTGAAGTAGTTTTAGGGTCATTTTGCCTCATGTTGCCTGGCCTAGGGCCCAACCGCTAAGCCAAAGTGTTTCGCTGAAATTTTCATTGGAAACTAGGCTCGAGTCACAATGTGGTGCCAGTTCAGGTGGTCTTGATTACTGCACTTGTCTGCAGACAAGCAGAGGTGTTCGAAACAGAAATTTGACAGAAACCGCTTCGTTTTTTTCCGAAATACTCCATTTCGGTTGATTTTTTAGACATTGTGTTTTCGTTTCGTTTCAGTTGGTTTCGAAGTCATTAATGATAAATATTGATAGTATATCGTAAAACTGAACAGACTTTTCTCAAAAACGTCATGTTGTTGCAGTTTCGTAAAGATTGCTCCTTAAATGTACTAATAATCATTTTCAGATAAGCTTGAAATTTTTGCATTAAAGTTATGAAAACAGTTGGAAGTTGTCATTACTTATAACCAGGGTGTTATGCA
>JGI24159J19872_10012916_pt1 | contig 10874 bp, 9 predicted proteins | sample Ectturendosymbi4_FD_19872 | JGI IMG/M metagenome (IMG submission 19872)
GGAAATTCACGACATCCGAACCGTTCTTTGAATTGCAATTGAGCTGCGTGGATAGACTTCTGCCGAAAATGTGCCTCAACTATAAATATCTTTTGCTCAATAGTCCTTGGCATCTCGAAGGTCAAATTTGGTAGACTCTTAAAACATTAATTCTACTTGGTAAATCTGAAAATTAAAAGGAATTGATTAATTATTTCAAAAGTTATTCAAGTTTGGTGATGACCGTTTTTTTGTGTCACCACCCTGGACTCCTGAGCAGGAGTTCACAGCAGCAAAGGAAAGCATCAAAACTCTGTCAAACTTATCTCGAATCCTTATGCATTCTTGTCCCGGTTGGCTTCATGCATTGCTATAGTAAATGTATACCGACGGTCGGGAGTTAGTTAAGGAGTGCTTTACTTAACGTCTTAGATTGAACTCTTCGTTTTTGTTGTTTTCACGTATATTCCGAAACGCAGTAGAGCTGTATTTCAAGTTGCGAATTGACAGTCTTGCCTAAGTTGAAGAGTGAGGTATTTATCGGGGCAAAGGATAGAATCATTCATGCACTTGTGTAGTGTTAGTATTACCAATTTTCAGGCCTAGGAATTTCCTGAAAAGTAGAAACGTAGGCATGTTTATAGATGATAACCTTAGTTTTTGTGAGTGGTTAATGATCACTTATGCAATTTTCTGTACTTTATGACTGAAAGAAGCGTTTGAAGCGAGTTATTGGCTTTCTGTGAAGCGCTAGCTTGTTTGTTGATACGTCTATTACGTATTAACTGTGAAACGTGTAATGTTGTGAAATGACGTGCAACATGTTAATACGCAGATATGTCTTGACCTGGCAACCATAGCTCATCATTTTTCCACGAGCGACTTGGGCAGCCTGTTGCTGACCAACTGGAGCCCTGACAATTTTGTGCAGTCTTTCAAGTCAGGTGTAGTGAAACTTGCTCACATCGACCAGGCGCTGTACGTATCTGAGCCGCCATGCAGCGACTCGAATCAGTGTAGAATTGAAGGAGCCAAGAGAGGTATGTGCGGCAAAACAACTGAAGCCGGTGATTGTTGCGTAATAATTGAACTTAATGAGTTTCACTGCTTTGTTGCAACTTTAGACAAGTAGCTATTTTTCGTTGGAGTTCCCTGTTTTGTTTAATCCGGTTTATTGACCGTCATCACTGTCATTTGTTAATGTTGTAGACTGCCAAGATGCACCTTTATCTTAATCAGGGTTTCTGAAACGGGGCCCTCGGCCCCCCTTGGGGCCACGGAGCGGTTATTTGGGCGTCACGAGCAGAGGCTTTCACTAGGTGGCTTTGCCGTGATAACCCAAGTTTCACGATATATTAAGTGCTCGCCAGTTAAACTTAGGGGGCCACGGCTCATGGAAGCTTGAGAACCACTGATCTTGATGGTTCGCTGCGTAGCATCACCATCCAGTATTTTAGGTTGGTTTAAACCAGCGCTTCTCAACCTTTTTTGGCCCATGGACCATTTCGTTAAAAGCTCATACGATGGGCCGCGTCGCTATGCTGACACCATCTCATTAACAACTAGTCTAAACTGTATTGCGCATAGGTCAGTGAACTCCAGGGCGTTTTCAATGTTAGTCCTTAGTAAAAGTCCTCTGAACCATGAGAAATTCCAGGTGGTCCACCGGTGATCCACCTGGACCACGTTGAATATCACTGGTTTAAACCGAATATCTGCTTTCATCATCGCGCGAACTGAAATCTAGAACGTCCGCATCTGTTGCAGAGCTCCCGTGCGAGGAGGGCCGATGTCTCGGCTACAACTCGAAAAGAAATCTCTTCGAACTGAACCGACTTTTCTTCTCTCACCTGCTTCAATACGGCATCCCGGAGAAAGACACGGAGCAAATATCAAAGCTCCTGGTCGATCTTCAGGGGTTGGAGTTGTGGACCCCCGACGTCCTTGCTCGTCTGAGGCATCTCCTGCCTGACGGTGAGCGTTTCGGGCCTTGCTTCTTTGCCGTTAAACAAACGCGCAACAATCAATAAACGCTTTTCGCAAACAGGCACTAGTAACTGACAGGCAATCAATGTTTCCGTCTAAGGTGCGCAAACGCGCAGCACCACCAGAGACCATTCGCACCGTAAAATCTCGTTCTCGCGCACATCCAACATCCCAGATTTAATATCGCTTATATATCCCATAGCCCTTGTAACGCTTGGAATGCTTCACTGGTTATGTGTCTACTCATGGTTGCGCAATTGCATGCGCACCAAGACAAAAATTTGCTCAGTGGAAATTTTCTTAAAGGGAACACTGCACGCAGTGCTCTTTCCTTTTTGCCTGATTTTCCTTCGCGTCCCGTTGTCGCCGTTCCGTTGTTTCTGTGTCACATTCTCTTCTAATTACTTTTTCTCTTTCTCCAGCTCACGACCCGCGCAAGCAAAGCGGTTCGCTGTCGATCCAGGAGCCGGGCGGCGACAACAACCCGGCGATCCTCAGCATGAAGCGTCTGCCGGACGGGTCGCTGGTCAGTTCGTAGATTTGATCGTTGCTTCGCTCCGCCGCCCAGGTCCGCAACTAGGGGGACGCGTGGGGCTTAGCCCTCCTAGAAAAATTTTCGCTCCATTTGGAACAATGTATCAGACATAGTTTAACACTATTGGACATAGCTTTAAAAATTTGGGCCCTCACAGAAAACTCTTCGCCTCCCCCTGGTGTCCCAAGCTGGTTACGGGCCTGTTACCGCCGGCGTTAGAGCGCGCGTGCGTAAGAAAAAGCTAGGACAAGAAAAAAAAACGCACTAAACCAGTTTTTCTGCTGAAGTATTCCTGCGCGTTGCAGTTAGACTTCAACCTAAAATGGTTAAGTCAAAAAAACAAAGCAAGCAGCTGGTACTTTACAGTGCTTACACCAGGGTTTCTCAATCGGGCCCTCGGCATCCCTTGGAGGCCACGGTGCGGTTCTCTGGCGGCCACGAGCTGAGGCCTTTACTAAATAGCTGTGGGGTGATGTTGCAAAACCCTATTGATGAGCAGGGGGCCACAAGTGTTGAGAGTCTTTGGAAGTGGGCCACAAAACATGAAAGGTTGAGAACCATTGACTTGCACAGACAAAAGCTGGCGATTGCATGTCAAAGTCGGAACGCAGTTGGTGACTTCGGGTTGGTCACGTGATGAGTGTCGTCAGTTGCGCAAATTGGGTCGACACCGCGGGGCGTTCTTAACTCATCCATTGTGGCTGGATCATAAGGGTGTATTGCTGAACAACAATATGTTATTTTGCCAATTCCGAACGGATGCAATCGTTTAACTAAGGCTCAAAAGTCCGTGCTGCTACTGGTAAGAATGCACTCGAGCTCTTTTCAGCCTTGCACACACCACTATTCTGCAGTTCTTTTCTGATGGAAGTTTAGCAATTCGCGCGACCCCCATTGCAGTCGCAGTGGCACGTTTAAGTGGCAACATTGCAGTCGCAGTGACACGTTTAAGTGGCAGCGTTGCAGTGGCACGTTTGCAATGCCACTGGCTTCTCAACCGGAAACGCGCATCGCTTGTGTTTTCAGCGCGGAAAGCTTCGACGATTTGACACGTGGGTGTGTCAAGGAAGAGATGTATTGAAATAACATCGAACGTTGTTAATCTTATTTACCCTTCGCAGCTGATTCATCGTACCTGTGAGAGCATGTGTTATTTTAATCTTTGCAAACAATGCAGTGTAAGCTATGTTGCTCCTTCGCTCTGAATATTACATTAACTTGTGTGGGCGTGTTCTAGATAGTCTTGTAGACGTCTGAAAAGCACAACCGCTATCGAACGCAACACATCGGTTAATGAACGGCCAACGTTTGCCCTTTTTGTTTAATTCTTGCGTCATGGATGAACATCATTGCGTCAGTGTGACGTTGCCACCCCCTGTTTAACGTTCGTCTGCAAATACTTGCCAGGTCGATTCTTGGGAACAGCACGAAGTCAAAGTCTCGATCAACGAAGTTAACTTGGCGGAAATAGCTCGAGAAGAGGCGCACGAGCCAATCAAGGATGCCGATTCTCCCGCCAAAAATCAGGACAAGAAGGTGGGCCGCACCGTTTCTTAGCTCTTGGCGTTAAATCCAGCTTTTTCAAGAAATCCCGGCCCTGTTATGATCGTGTTGTTTGTTACACAAGAAAATCCGACCCTGAACAACTGCAGTTAATGGCGTCAGAAGCATTGTTTCCGGGGGGGGGATTGGCAAAAGTGGTTAAATTTCAATTTACCCACTCAAAACTAAGAAAACAACTCTTTTTTGCTAAAAATTCGAAAGGATTTTTTCCAGGGACAGCCACAAAAAGATTTGTCCAGGGGGGGCCAAAAGTGGTCAAGTTTCAAAATCCAGGGGGCCAAAGTTCCCCCTTCCGACGCCCATGACTGCAGTGCGGCCACCTCGCGTCTTACCTTTCATCTTCCTTTCCCAAATAAATGACACGAACAGACCCGTTGCTCGCATCCCGTATACGTGACGGTGTTGCTGCTTGGCGTTGGCTTTATACACGCACGCACCTGACGCTGAAGATATGCATCTGCTTTGCTCACAGTGCGAATTTGGAACTGTCTCTTTTTCTTGTAAAAAACAAGAAAACTGCAAATAATGTTGTTATTTCGGAAGTTTTGTGCGTCAGTATCTGGAGATTTTGACGAGTTGAGTTGAACGCTACGAACGGCGAGCTTCAGCGTGTTAGGTGTTCAAGCTTTTATAGAGGTGTGACAGGGTGATCATTGTTGCTTTCCAACCTGAACCGAAATTGGATCGAATTTTGAAACATCATCCCCTTTGCAACCGACAAGTAAAACCTTTGGATTTTGCATCCTGAACTTCCGCTTCACTCCTTCAATTTGTAAAAGTATACTTGTTGCTTTTGCGATATCCAAGTAATGGTTGTTATGTTTTATCGTAAAAAGGGATGTCGTACCAATGAAATAAAAACTAATAATTCCTGCTTCTCATACCACATTGACACAAATATAACCTTTCATTCGTCAGTTCGCGTTTGCTGTTGTGCGGCTGAACGGACAAAATCCGACGGCGGCAAATTGCTTTCCGCCATCTTTCATTCTGTGTCCGGAGATCTTGAAATTAATTTTCTTTACTTTTGTTTTTTATTGTTTATTCGAGCTGTGAACCTGCCTGGCATTTCGCGTTCGAGCAGTTCCTCGCAAACGAGGCAGTTTTTAATCATCTTGGAAACATACGGGAGGTTATAAGTTGAACTTAACCGCCTGTGCCTGATTTCGAACAATCACAACTCCCCGGAGTCGACACCTGTTGCCAGCAGGGTACAACAGTTTTTTAAGGTGTTTTAGGGACCCTAGAATTGAAAAGCGGGTCCCTAGAATCAGAGGAATCGGGTCTCTACAGGTCCATACCGGGTACCTAACATTTTCCTTTAAACAAAAACCCTGCGGTACAATGCTATCACCATAGCAACCCAAGCATCACAGTACTGCTATTGTCTGCATCACGGTACTGCTATTGTCTGTAGCGCAGTGGTTTCCATCCGGGACGCCGTAGAAGAGAGTCCGAGAGTACAGGTTCTTCTTACTTTGTAACACCAGTCAACAACATTTTCGTGCGGGGCGAGGTAGCAATTGCTCCGTCAGGAGGATTTCATTTCGCTGATTAGGAATCTGAAATCGAAATTTCATCCTTCGTGTCAGATTTTCAAGACGCTACATTTTTCAAACTTGTAAAGTCGGCGTTTGGGGGTCCGCGAGAAGAAAAACGGCTAGGGGTCTGCGGCTTGGCGAAGATTGTGGACCGCTGCTTGATGGGACCGAATGTGCGGCAGTTCGCTTTTTATGCAACGCGTAATTACGCTACGAAATAACCCAGGAAGGCACGACTTTTGCGACACCTCCCAGAATTGCTGCTGAACCTCCTGGGTGGAATTGGGAGTATAGATCCACTGTCACCAGTTGTAACAGAGAGTAGAGGTAACTGTTCGACCGAAAACGACAGTGTCGCACGAACCCAATTTGTTTTTTTCATTGTGACGTGCGCGTTTGTGAGTTCTCCGAGCGTAACGTCGCGATGACGCAAACCTGCGTTTTTTCTTCGCCGAGACATTTCGGTCAGTTGTCCCGTAGTAGTATAAAAACTCGCCGTAACATTCTTTAGTAGTCTATATTTTCGGACATAATGACCGAAAAAAACTTGGGACGCAAACTGCTTCAGCGTGCAAGCAAGCTCACAAGTCAATGTTAAGTTTATGCAGCTTCAAACTCTGATGCTCTGTCTTTCTGTGTTCAATTTGCTGCTGCTTTGGCGCACGGGTCACGTGATCATGATTCGCAGGTATCTCACGGCTTTCGAAAGATCGAGAACGCCGACTATCCCGGTCGCTATGACTACTACTGCCCGTTCAGCAAAGCGGAATGGGGCTGCGTCATGTCGCTCCAGACCACCGAAGAAGCCATCAGCAAATGTTTGAACGACGCCAAGTGCAAGGCTTTCGTCACAGTGCCTCACCTCCGCAAAGAAGGTGTGGCGGTTGTTTGCGTTTTGGGTTGTCATGGCAAAGAAAAATGCAGCCGCTGCCGTTTTTCGCAACTGTTCAATGTGATACAAATGTGTTCTTGCGCGGTCAGATTTTTCGCGCAATATGATTAGCAAGACCTGTTGGTTTCCATGCTTTGCGTGAATATAAACGAGACTTTCTGTTTGATATTGAAGTTGTTACTTTTTGTACGCGTTCAGCTTAATTCAAATATTTTAAACGAAATTCAAATTTTCTTTGTTTCTTTTTTTTTATCTGAAAGCCAAGTGTGTTGACAGTTCCAACAACATCCCTCACAGTTCGCTTCTCTGTCCCTGGCGGGGGGGAGTTTGTGCTCCTGCACTTTCGCAAACACCTGAAACTTGTCATAAAGGTGGTGAGTTAAATGCAGAACGCTCTTCATGTTTGTATGAAACTTTTTTATTTCAGGCTGGATCATAGCAATCCTTAAATCCGAGAGCTCGAAACCTGTGGATCACGCGGGAACGACCGTTTACATCCGCCGCGACGATAATCTCGCGCCATCGCCCCACGCCACCACTCCAGTCGTCATGGTAATTTGTGTGTGTGTGTGTTTTGGGGTTTGTAAAATTATTAACATTTTCCTGATAGCACCTTGTTGGGAAAGTCAGGCTGTTTTTCACTAATAGCCTCACGATACGACAATGTAGCTTCTGCGGCTTCGACGTGACTGCAGAGATTTCGAGTGCGCTGGTGATACTGAAATATAATCAGCCTTTGCCGCTCACGTTACCCCCCAAAAACGACGTTCCACTTCAGCGCACAGGGATTTCATGTGACGCGCATCATCTCAACCCCCGGTCACGAACTTCTTCACCCGATGCAACGTCATGATGACATTGTTTGACTGGCAGCAAGTCTGAATAAAAACAGTGATGGATTTTTGTGAGTTTCTAGCTTCTGCCTCACCTCTACGTTGGCGCCATCTATCGTGCGTTTTTGCGGCGTCTCGCCTTCCTCCCTTGATGCCACTTCGATTCACTTGAAAAGCAATGAAATTNAATTTTCCGCNAAGCGCTCCTTGCAGAATGGACTGAGCTNGCTTCACACGCGACAACTGAGTGTNTCGTGCAAGTTGTTACAAAGTGAAGAGCAGATGCTATTTTTGTCTCACACACGTCTGTACATGAACACCATGACATCGNTAGTCGCGCGAAACACATTCGGTAAACGACTTCTTGTCATGGTCGCTGTAGACTTATCAATGGCCGCAACGGCATCAACAGACTTTTACTTTGTGCAGCGATGCCGCGTTTCTTGTTGCGATTCATGATGTCTATCCGTTGTTTGGGGATCGCCATTGTAACAGGAGTTTTGCCAACACCTAATATAAGACAATCGATTTCATCAACAGGTTACGTGAAGTGCTCAAATGCAATGTGATTAAACAATAGTCGCCGAGCACATACAAAAAAGATCTTTATAAAAAGATCTCGTCAATTGCCTTGGTACTAAGTTTTTATATTGCAAAGAGACTTCGCGAACACCCTGTGCAGCTTTCTTCTCCACCCGGACTCCCCTAAATCAGCGACATCGCTTTAAACCAACCGGTGCGCTGGGAAAGCATCGCAGAACGGCATTCTCGGTGTACAGCAAGGCCAGAAACAGGCATGAAGAAGCACACCGTGCTTAATGCACACTGTTGTTGCGCACTCGACGCAGGCTGGTGCCATGCTAGTTGCTGTCTTTTTTGCAGCACGTCACAGAGGCGACACGTCATCGCCGAAAAAAAAATCGTGATGACGTCAGTGCACCTGGTCTGCTGGCATTGAACTGACAAGTAGATTGACGTCAGGGTGAAATTTGTTTTTATTTTCAATATTTTAACCGACGTTTCGACCCGTCCTTGCAGCCAAGCGATAAAGTCGACTGTCTGAACGATCCGGCGACGATACAGCGATCGGTTCGCGCGGCGCGAGAAGCCGCCCTGATGGAAGCTTGCGGCTGGAAAGGTAGGGAGGTGCTTTGCTCGCGCGCGTCAGTGGGAGATTGTCAGATGACAGGGTGGTGCGAAAACGGGCAGCTTGCGCTTCGAGCGCTTAACCCAGCCTCTCGCTATTCGAGCTTATGATAAGAACCCGACTTCGCATATGAAAATAGTTGGCAAATCCTACGGAGGTGCACGGTAGAGACTCGTCCACTGGCCGCAAACCACTGTGACGCTTCAATCACTGCGCTTCGGTGTGCGCGTGAGCGATTGCTTGCTGTAGATGATTGTTGGCAGCGACGTCACGAGTAATGACGTAATTGTTCAATTGCGCGTCATCACACCGTCCGCTGTGGAGTCGATCTCAACCTTAACCGGCACGTTACTATTATCTGACACTTAACCAGCGGCACATAGCCTTAACCATTATTTGCACGTGGCCTTCTGGCTTTGGCGTAACGTTTTCGCTCCTACAAGTACGAAAGAAAGCTTGTAAAGGTTTCTGCCGCTCACAGAAACAGAGCAAGTGCTTTTCTAAGGTGTTTTGAGAGATCGAAACGGTCTCTCAAAATACCGTAGAAACTCGTTCTACCACCACCATCAAAATTTGCTAAAACAGTGGTTCCTAAACTTGTTCGAGTCGTGACCCAAATCAGTGCAGCGATTATGTCTTCTTACCCTCAATACTTCGCAGTGAACGCTCATAATACAGAACAACATTGTGGTTTAGATTCCGCGTTACCCCCCCAAAGAAACATATTACCCCTGGAGGATAATTTACCCCCAGTTCGGGAACCACTGCACTAAAACATTGCTTTACGACCACGTCGGCATTCAGATGAAATAGCTGCGGTCTCTCAAAACGTCTTGGCGGTCAGCAAGGTCAAACCTTAAAAAAACCTGCGCAGAACTGTTGTGTAGTTGATGTCTTCTTCAGGGGCATCATTTGAACAAAACCTAGTTGTCCATTACCGCTGACACACTCCCACGCCCCGTTACCGCTGACACACTCCCCCGCCGCCATGCACCCCATCTCCTCCTACAGACTTGCGTTGCACGGGCAGGTATGACCGATGCCAAGTGGACGGACCTGGTGGCTGGAAGCAAGGTCGAGGACGCCAGCACGTTCAAGCCCGCGCGGGGCAAGCTGGCCGTCGGCGGACAAATGAACATAAAGCTCCGTCACGACTCGTCGGTGAAGCGGGCCTTGTTCCTGGCCAAACGCGGCCCAGAGGAATACGAAGTGTCCCAGCTGGCCGTCTACCAAGTGGACAGAATGTTAGGGGTGAGTTGTACCGCGACGTGGTGCGATCAACTTTTTCTAGAATTTTTGCGTTTTGCTTAGAAACCGGCTGCGTTACCTCCTGAATTAGCGACTAAGTTCCAGCGCGATAAATTTTCCTGCGCGTGTTGTGGCAGTTTTCAAATCGCCCTCTTTTGGACAGTGCCGGTGCTTGAAAAGTCCCACTGCGCGGCGCTGTTGCGCGTTGCGAAAAGACAAGAGGAGTTCGGCGACATTTAACCTACTTTGAAAGTTGGTTTCTTACACGTTTCCTCGAGGTTAATAACAAAATGGCGCGATGACACCCAGTTTGGTTTTAATTCGACAACTGTCCAATGCGCCCGTGCAAAAAAAAGTGAAGTTAATATCATTTACGAGCAAACTGATCGTGTACTGCGCCCTCGCAAGAAGCAAATCTGTTTTTCAGCTTTACAAGACCGTGCCTGCCATTGAGCGCTTGCTCACTGAAGCGGAACTGGTCGTAGCCGGCTTTCCAGTCGACATCGGTGGGAACCAGTTTGACCAGTTCCGGCAGCTGAAAAACCCCGACAAGTCACTGCGTGGGGTCATTGTGCCCCAGGTAAGTGGTATTCGTATTATCCTTGTTGTTTTTTCAGCCAGCAAAGCAGCGCTGTCAATAAAGTTACTCGTCGACGCGCGCTCACTCTCAGCACTGTGTCGATGAATAAAAATACGATTGTTTCACAAAGGTATTAAACCCCCCGTTGTGTTTGGAACACTCTTGTCACTCAGCAACCAGTTCCTTTCTGCTTCGCACTGGCATTTTTTCGCTGAAACATTTCGGTCATTTGTCTAACAGTTGCATTAAAACTCACCATAACAGTGTTTTTAGCCTCTATTTGTTTTTGTTTTTTTTTAGCCTCTATATTGTCAGACATTCTGACCGAAATGACTTAATTTTTTTCGGTCATTTCAAAAACGCTTCGGTCGATGAACGAAAAAAAACAGGTGTTTGCATTTCGCTTTCAAATGTTTACTTTTTTTCCTGCCGTGCCGTGGGAACCGTTTATCAAGAGTGAAAGCCATGGGCGTTGGAAGGGGGGGACCTTGGCCCTCCTGGATTTTGAAATTTTCAGCAAAAAAGGTTGTTTTCCTGATTTCGAGTGAGAAAAAACAAATTTCACCACTT